>Ga0228711_1001402_pt1 | contig 35268 bp, 25 predicted proteins | sample MedpolnodulmetaG_2_FD_177996 | JGI IMG/M metagenome (GOLD analysis project Ga0228711, IMG submission 177996) | Root nodule microbial communities from Medicago polymorpha collected in Santa Monica, California, United States - brown nodules | ecosystem: Host-associated > Plants > Roots > Nodule... | reverse complement strand
TTGTTACGTATTGTTTTATGAACTATGTTGTTGAACCTTTTTGGATTAAGATTTTCCTTTAAGTTATTTATGTTGAGGCCGTAGTGCCAAAGATTGTTGAACAAAGTTGTTGACTATGAATCTATTTTCCGCTGCGATGTTTTGTTAAAGTGGTTTTAATAAATAGTAACTTTACTCTATTTATGTTTTAAAAGTAGTGTGACATTCCGTTTTACGTTGAATACTCTGATTATTTGTGCTATTTACATTGTTGGAAAAACGGGGTGTTACACAACTCTTATCACCAAGAAGCAACGTATCATCCGCGAATTGCAAATGAGACACCGCGACCGAATTTGACAAACCAACTCCGTAGCTCGTATACAAATTATTTTTCACCACCGATTGCATCATAACATTCAGGTCTTCTGCTGCTAATAAAAATAGGAAAGGAGAAAGTGGATCTCCTTGGCACAGACCCCTTTGTAAAGGGAACTCATCAGTTGGACTTCCATTTACTAGAATAGAAGCAGTTGTTGTACTGACACACTCCTTTATCCATTTCCTCCATAACACCGGAAACGTCATTTTTTGCATTACCACATCCAAATACCCCCAATCCACGGAGTCATAAGTTTTTTCAAAATCAACTTTGAAAAGCATCAACTCTTTATTATTCTTTTTGGCCTCATCAACCACTTCATTTGCAATTAAAATGCCATCAAGAATTTGTCTACCTTTCACAAAAGCTGTCTGTGTCTCTGATACAACCCGACCAATAATCATTCTCAACCTGTTAGCCAACACTTTGGACAATATTTGTTTACTAGCTTTGAGATTTTTAACTTTGGTAAATATTCCCTAAAAAAAAAACTTCGGTAAATATAAATATCAGCGTTAAGTCCTCGTGTGCTTAACTCAGTTGGTTGGGACAATGCATAAAATATGCAAGGTCCAGGGTTCAAACCCCGACCACTACATAAAAAAAATATCAGCGTTAAGAAATTACCTGGTATTGAAAAACAGTAATGCTATATGAAAAACTGGTTCTGCAATATTTGTTTAAAAATTTACGAAAATTAAGGAATCAAATTTCTCATATTTTGTTTGTTTAAAATATAAATTAAAATGAAATTTACAAATTTATACTTTCCTTAAAACATGTTTTATATAGATAAATTTGGTTTTTTAGTCAAAAGTAAGTGGGAGTAGGCTTGCTAACTTACTCCTTCATGTTTTTGGGTGGGAGTAAGTTAGCAGCCCCCTTTAAAAAATACTAACTACTTCTTCAAAAACATAAACTATTTTAAAAAAAATAAATCATAAAACACAACTTGATATCTCATACACGAGATGGAATGTATTCCATCATGTCCCACTCCATTTCATCCATGTTTTAACAATACAAACAATGGAACCTCATTACATATCACTTCATTCCGCTCCATTCCAATGAATTTCATCAATCCAAACAAAACCTAAATTTCCTAGCAAGTTTGCAGTTGAAGCTTGCTTAATTGTGTATGATGGTTATGGTAAACCAATGACTAGGCCACAAGACCCGACAATTGTACGGTCTATACTTATGAGCGACAAAAGATTGATGATACAATTTCAAACGAATTTGATTTGAATGACTTTTTTGCAAACAAGAAGAATATGGTCGAAGACGAAATTTTCAAGGTGCGAAAACAAATAGTAAAGAACAAGTATCCAACTTGGGGTCAATATTTCCATAGCTTGGAATAGGATCAACTCAAAACCTTCATTGGTATTATAGATGGCATTATGCCAAGATTCAAACTTCTTTTTTTTTTTAAGCAAAAAGAGAATATATTAAATAAAAATAAAAGATACAAAGATTGGGGGACATTAGACATGACCGAGGTACAACCTAAATGAGAATAAATCTTGAAAGTACATCCTAGGTAGACCAACCCTAATCAATCTAACAAAACAAGCCCTTTTCACGGGCGTATCCGCGTACGGACACGAAACCAAGATACAAAAAAGATGAAGAACATTCGTATGTAAGACCAAAGAAGGTTCTGAATTGGCGAATGGATTGACCGCCAACACGGTATCAAAATCCACGTACCAGCAACCCCCTGAACGAAGCAGCAGACATAATAGCTCTTTCGAGCATAGCAGTCCAATCACAGTCACAAAGACTAAGATGTATAATTCAGTACCAGAGAGAAGCACTCCTGTAGTCTTGAGACCTGTAGATCTCAACGGACCTGGAATATCAGAGAACCAAGCACAGTAGCATCAACTCAACCGATTTCAAAGACGTGTTTGAACCCAGATTAAGGGATGAGTCCAAAACGTTAGTAATCAAACAACCCTTTCGGGTTTAAGAAACCGAGCCACCACAAAAAGATCGGATCTGTTACCATCACCCAATCTCACAACACACAGCAACAAAAAAAGCAAAAACACATGACAACACAAAGGATAAAACAACAACACAAAGCGAAAAATGAACAACCGGAGCTAACCAAAAGCCTATACAGATCCGAGAGGAAAGATCCACGGTGAAGCTAGTGAACCAACCCTCTTAGAAATGAATAGCAAGAAGAAATAACCGGAGCTAACCAAACCCAAACCACCATCTCGGCGCCGAAACTTGAAACACCAAAATCACATCCAGACAACGACGAACATAACGGCGACGGAGGAAGCAAGCTAGAGCACCGGATCCGAAAGAAGGAGAAGGGAACAGAGGTACGAGGGAGGAAACTCGTCGCACCAAAACGATGATGCGGAAGTTTAGAAACCTCGTCGCATCACCACCACCAGAAACTACATGATTATTGAGAGGTTTTGGATGTTGAAGGAAGAGAAAAGGGAGGCGGTGGTGAGTAGCTTTGGTTGGTACTGTAAGTCGGTTTTGATTGAGGAGAGAGAACGGAGCGTTTATCAAGTTTGTCGTATAGTCTAGGATTCAAACTTGCAGTCAAAGGATTAACATGCTAAACAAAATGCAACAAAGTGATGAAACTAGTTTCTTAGACAACATTCCTCAAAGGCAATATAACACAGATGATCCATTGAAGGCACGTAATGAAATTAGTGAAATAGATTTCACTAATCATGTTGATGTGCAACAAAGTGAAACTAGTTTCACACAAAACAGTGCTCACACACACAAAGCATGACTCAGGAGAGATTTTACCCTTCAAATTCAAACCAATTTGATGTCATGCATACTAGCTTTTCTCGAAGGCAACACATCTCTGATCCTTTGAAGTCTCCTATTAGTTTGCCTCCTGTTTCGTCCCCCAACTAATTTGGTGAAGCTGGACAATGGGCTGATCAAGAATGGTTTACTCAAACTGCACTTTTCAGTTTGAAAATTGCTCTTCTCCCATCACGTTTTGCTCGCTCCCAACTGAACTTTCAAAAATGCCCCTGCGTGGCTTAAGTCACACAGGTGTTAAACGTTGTGCTACTTAACTCTCGCTACGTGAGTTAAGTCACGCTGAATCACGTTCTAAACACAATGTTTCAGCGTCACAGCATGAGTTTATGGTGTTAGAGCATGAGTTAAGTCACGCAACATTTAACACTTACGTGACTTAAGTCACGCGAAGGCATTTTCGAAAGTTCAGTTGGGAGCGAGCAAAATGTGACGGGAGAAGAGCAGTTTTCTTTCAGTTTTGATAATCATGCTGCTAATAAACTAGGTGATGATAATGATATTGTGAAATGGATTAGTCAAGATGATGTGTTTGCATGGCAAGATGTCTCTTTTTTGTCTCAAAATGAAATAACAAGATACAACATTGGCAATTTGGCGTGAAGGGGATGAATGACAAAACATATTTATTTTGGCCGTAGTACTTGGATTCAAAACTCTCTTGTGGTGAATTGGAAATTGATTATTTTGTGCACTTGCACTTGGTCGATTAGTTATTTCCCTTTTTCTTCTTCTCGAAGTTATTTGTCTTTTAAGGGTTGGTTTTCAACTTCATATAACTCACACTTACACAAAACACTCTCCCTCAAGTGTGAGTTCATCTATTCATCATGCTCCCCCTTCAAGAGTGTGACGCCAGAGTGTGACGCCACACTCTTACTCAAAACCTTAAGGTAATGGGTTTATGGGTCCTCTTACTTATAAAGTGTTCAACCTTTACTTTTCTATCCGATGTGGGACATATAACTCGCACTTACACACAACACTTTGAAGGGTATCCGGATGAATCACTTAATTGTAACTCACTTGACTGAATATACATATTGTTGGAGTTGGAGAGGAGATGCTATTGTATGATCTGCAAGAAAAGCAGAGACAATGAGACGTAGACACCGCTACTAATTTTAAAAAATATAAGTGAATGAAACATTGTGTCATTGTCATGTCGGATATACTTCGATTTGAAGTGTCGGTGTTCCATAGAAAGATAGAAACAGACAAAAGAACAAACGATTTAGCCAACAACAAATATAACAGAAAAATAAAGTACTACGAAAATACCAATTCAAATACTCCTTTCGTCACTAATTATATGCACTCTTTGAGAAAAAGTTGTGTCCCTAAATATAAGCTCCTATACAAATTATTAGATGCATTTATTATTATTTTTTTCTAAACATACCATTAATTAATACTACTAACTTATCTTGAAATATAAAAAATCAAGTTTAACACATATACAAGCAAAAGACAATTTAGTAATATTTACACGCAAAATAGACACATTAATTACGCTAACAACTTTTCTTAAAAAATGTGAAAAAGACGAAGATGACTTATATATGAAAATGGGGGAATATCAATTAGTTTCTCAATCACTTATCAATGAAAACAGTAATTTCAAAGTTATGTGATTAGCAACTTCATAACCATATGAGTGGAAGATAATAGGTAGCAGCGTTTATCGTCATTCATCAAACTTGAATTTTGGGAATGGTTCACAAGGACATTCTTCCCTTGGATTTGAGCATACACCAATGAATCAACTTTTAGGAGCGTTAAAGAGTAATTTTTGAAGTTAAAAGAGCAATTTCTATAAGTATTTGATAGGAATTTAAGCCCAAGGATTAGTGTTGGTCCACTAAGAAGCCCTTTAGGCTCCAAGCCATTCACTTAAATAATTATAATAAATTTTTGAATAAATATAGATAATTTTTTTTTGTTTGGAAACTCCGTATCCGATCCAAGAATCGACTAATTCGAGAGGACCAATCCCACCGCCCACTTGCGAAGGCCCCATTTAAAGCCAGAGTAAGCTCTGTATGGACTTAGCCCACCGGAATTGGCACCAGAGGGAATCGAACCTGAGACCTTTGGAGGAGCAAACTCCAAGATCCCAAACCAATCACTAGGCCAACCCCAAATGGGTTATAAATATAGATAATATTGAATAAAACATTTCTATTCAACTGAGTAAAATTTCAAAATTATAAATAAATTAGCTTATATGTATCATCATTACATCCTCTAAAAAAAATTAACTTATTGCAGAAAAGGTGGTTTGAAAAATGTGATCGTACTTGGTGTCTTGCTTATAGACGATCTTGTTGTAACTGCTTCCATAAAACCCAACATGGATTGAACAAGTCAGTTGCACGACCATGATCATCTAGGACGGTGCTTCTGTGCGGTTAGGCGCACATGTGACTTTCCCTAAACGTTTTTAAGGCGGTATAACGAGTGAATGAGCTTGTTATATTGGGTCATTGTATGGACAAAAACTGAACATATATTTTTTAACTAAGATATTTATGGTACAATTAAGAGAAAACTAGTGAAGAAAATTATGAACTACTTAACTAAACTTACCATAAATCGCTATAAAAAAGTAAAAAAATAAGAGTAAATTACACTACCATCCCCTTAAAGATGCTTGAATTACACTCCCATCCTCTCTTATGTTAAAATATACACTTCTCTCCCCTCTTATTCAAAACATATTAGAAAATATTTCACTCCCCCCTGAGAGAAGCTTGAATTACATTCCTCTCCCCTCTTATTTTAAAATCTACGCTTTACTCCCTCAATTTTATTTTATTTCTAATAATCAAGCAAAAAAAATAGTCCAACACACTTTGAATAAAAATAGTATTAAAGGTTCATTTTAATATAATCAAAATTTGATTACATATATTTCGCTATTTTTTATTCACAATTTCATTAACATATAGTTTTAAACCCTATTATAAAATATGAAACAACTCAAAATAAAATTAAAATATGTGAAAAATGATTAAAGTCAATTAAGTAATGCTTATTTAAATGTGAATTTTATACTCCAAATTATAAAATTAACAACAAAATATTTATATTTAATTATAATTGACATTTAAATTAAAAAAAATGATTTGATGTTTTTAAATCGTGATTCAAAATTAGTATATATTATAAAAATATTTATTTTTGTTAAAATAGATTAAAGTGTAGTGTATATTTACTCCCTCCGGTCTCAAATATAAGAAAATATTCTTTTTTTAGGTTTATTGAATAATTAATGTATCTGCTTTATAATGTAGATTAGATACATTAACTACTCAATGAACCTAAAAAAAGAATCTTTTCTTATATTTGAGCCCGGAGGGAGTGGGTTGAAATTCAAGCATCTCACAAGGGAGAGAACTATCAACTTTACTTTTCAAGGGAGGAGAGTGTATATTTTAACATAAGATGAGAGTGAAGTGTAATTCAAGCATCTTTAAAAGGAGGATAGCGTAATTTACTTAAAAAATAAACTATAAATTTATGAGACACTGACAATGTTGATTATCAAACAATTTTTTTTTCAATTATACAAGTTTATAAAAAAAAGTTAACAAAAAATATGAATTTATTAGTTTTTTTTTTTCTTCTAAGAAATGAGTTTATATATATTTGAACATCCATTATCAGACAACTTTTGTGACAATTTTCTCTCTCATATTCACATTATTTTTTATTTTATTTCTCTATTGCTTTGATTTTCGTACAAATATCTATTTTTTATTTGTAAATTATGGTTGTCACATGTAAAAATCAAGGGTTAATATAGGATGGGACTACTAAATGACAAATGACAAATTGAAGGAGAGGTCATCAACAATTGGTGAAAAGTTGGAGGAGTTTTCTAGAAACTCACTAACTACTCAAATATATAAAATCCCAAACCCTAAACCCACTTCACTTCGTTGAGTTTCGTTCATTCTATCTCAAACACCATCCTCTTATCCACTCTCTCCAAACATGGCTTCAACCAACGCTCTCTCCTCAACCTCAATTCTCCGTTCTCCTACCAACCAGGTAACTAACCATTTCCCCTTAATTCATTTTCATTTAATTTCTCCCAAAAGCACTTAACTACAAAATCGATTATAATTAATTCGATTATTTGTTTCAGGCACAAACAAGTCTTAGCAGAAAGGCGAACCAACATGGGAGGGTTAATTACAGACAGAAAGTTAACCGTTTTACGGTTAAAGCAAGTGCTAAAGATATTGCCTTTGACCAAGATTCACGCCGTGCTATGCAGGCTGGAATTGATAAACTTGCCGATGCTGTTGGCCTTACTCTCGGACCCCGAGGTATATGATAATTTGAGTAATTGAATGTAATTATATGTGCTGGTGTCGTGTTTCGAGTAATTGAATGTAATTACATGTGTTGTCAGATACTGAACATGTCTTCAATCTGAAGTGTCGGTGAAATGATAGAATGTGACTTTTACTCAAATTTGTGTGTATGAATCTGAACTGAATGTATGTTTTCGGATAAAACATGGCCCTGTTTGGAAAAAGAGATTATTTTGCAGCTTATAGCACAGTAAGCACTTATGAATAAGCTATTTATGTAACACAAGATAAAATTGAGTCAAATTGTTTTCGTATAATCTATAAGTTGTTTTAATAAACTATACCGGCGAGTTTATGTAAATAATCTGGAAATAGCTTATGAACATTTCATAAGCTGTTTTTGTAAGTTTTCTCAAATAGTGTCAGAGTGTTTATATCAGTAGATAAGCTCAAATAAGCTAATTGGAACAGACCCATGTATCTTTTTGAAATGTACTTCTAGAAACATGTGTGGATTTTTTTAGAAATGTGAGGTGGAAAATGTTTCCCTCTTTATATAAATAAATAAATTGTCTTTTTTATTATGAAATTTTAATATTATTGCTATTATATGGGTAAGGAATGTGAAACATTGTTTTTTTTTTTTTTAAGGGAGGAATGTTGTTTTGGATGAGTTTGGAAGTCCTAAGGTTGTTAACGACGGTGTGACAATTGCAAGAGCTATTGAGTTACCTGATGCTATGGAAAATGCTGGTGCAGCTCTAATTAGGGAGGTATGTGATAATTGATAAATAAAGAGTTTAAATTATTTTGTTGCTTATAAAGATTTTTGTGTACATGGTTTTTTATTATTGTTTTTTTTGTTTGAATCGGTGGTTTTTGGTTACTGATGATGATGATGTTGATTTAAAACTGAAGGTTGCTAGTAAAACTAATGACTCAGCTGGAGATGGGACTACAACGGCTTCGATTTTGGCTCGTGAAATCATTAAGCTTGGACTTCTCAGCGTGACATCAGGTGCTAATCCTGTGTCCATCAAGAAAGGAATTGATAAAACAGTAGCGGCTTTGGTGGAAGAGCTTGAGAAGTTGGCTAGGCCTGTTAAAGGTGGAGATGATATAAAAGGTATTGGTATTAGTATAAGAACATTTGATTTGGTTTCATTTTTTATTGGTTGTTAGTATGTTATGCTAATGAGTTTTGATGCTGTAACAGCTGTTGCTTCTATTTCTGCCGGAAATGATGAGTTGATTGGAACAATGATTGCTGAAGCAATTGGCAAGGTTGGACCTGATGGTGTTTTATCCATTGAGTCTTCATCCTCGTTCGAGACAACCGTCGAAGTCGAAGAAGGAATGGAGGTATGAACTCTTTGCTGATCCGACATCTTTTCTTTCCTGATGAATGTTTATAATTGGAAGAAAAGAGTTTTAAAGCTTCCATTTCTAATTCTATTGCTTTTATGACTTGTAGATTGACAGAGGGTATATCTCCCCCCAATTTGTTACAAATCTTGAGAAATCAATTGTTGAATTTGAGAATGCAAGAGTCTTGATTACTGACCAGAAGATTTCCGCAATAAAAGATATAATTCCCCTGTTGGAGAAAACCACTCAATTGAGAGCCCCTTTGCTTATCATTGCCGAAGATATCACTGGCGAGGCTTTGGCTACCCTTGTTGTGAACAAGCTGCGTGGTATCCTTAATGTGGCTGCCATTAAAGCTCCAGGATTTGGTGAGAGAAGAAAGGCCCTCCTTCAAGACATTGCAATATTGACAGGTATGTTAAATTTATACGTATTTATTGTTTTTTGGATACTGCAAGCATCGTAATATATGTGGTGATGTCCAGTCATGTACAATGTAGGTTTTTACTGTTTAATCATGTTAAATAATGGTTAATCCTGTTCAAAAATTTAATTTATGTAAAAGAAGATATAGTCATTGTTTAGTTACTTTTGATATTTGTTTCAACTGTTTAAGTTATTCTGCCATGATACAACATATGGCAAGGAAACACAAGTTGTGGAATTATCATATACATTTCTTTGACAATTTTGTGCATTTAACTGCTAGGTGCTGAGTTCCAGGCCAGCGATTTGGGCCTTCTTGTTGAAAGCACCTCAATTGAACAACTTGGTTTGGCTCGAAAAGTGACCATCTCCAAGGATTCTACCACTATTATTGCTGATGCTGCATCAAAGGATGAGTTGCAATCTAGGGTTGCACAACTGAAGAAAGAGTTGTTCGAGACAGACTCAGTTTACGATTCGGAGAAATTGGCCGAGAGGATCGCTAAATTGTCTGGTGGAGTTGCAGTCATCAAGGTCGGGGCTGCTACAGAGACCGAACTTGAGGATCGTAAACTTAGAATTGAGGATGCCAAGAATGCAACATTTGCTGCCATTGAGGAAGGTATTGTTCCCGGCGGAGGTACAGCATTGGTTCATCTCTCTGCTTATGTTCCAGCAATCAAGGAAAAACTAGAAGACGCAGATGAGAGGCTAGGAGCTGACATTGTTCAAAAGGTGAGAATGCTTATCAAATTTGCACATATTTTGACCAGTATGCTATGATTATTGTTTTCACGTTATGTTCCATGATTACAATTTACAACAATCTGAAAAAATAAAATAATATCAACATTTTCAGGGTATTCTGGTATATTATTTATCCCATACTCTGTTTCCTTGTTTGGGTCACAAGGGGAAAGGAATAATTTTAAGATTTTACTCTTGTCGTGCTATTATGAGTGTCACATTAGCAAAACAATCAAGTCAAAATGACTGTTATTTCCAGTTTTCAAGAAAATCCATTTCTTCATCGCTTTTAATTTTCCCAATCTAAACTTCATCAATATCTAATATTTGACAGGACTAAAAAATATTACTGATGAGATGTTTTTTCCTTTTGTCGATGTATAGGCATTGGTAGCACCTGCATCATTGATTGCTCAAAATGCTGGAATAGAAGGTGAAGTAGTCGTGGAGAAAATTAGGAGTGGTGAATGGGAGGTTGGTTACAATGCCATGACAGACACTTATGAGAATTTAATTGAGTCCGGAGTCATCGACCCTGCAAAGGTAACAAGGTGTGCTCTGCAGAATGCTGCTTCAGTGGCTGGAATGGTCTTGACCACACAGGCCATTGTTGTCGAAAAGCCTAAGCCCAGGGCAGCTGTGGCTGCTGCCCCACAAGGCCTTACCGTTTAAGTTTTAGATTAATCTTTGTTGTAGGTTAATTACGGCAAACAGTTTTGAGCAGAAAAGTGAAAGAGCTTGTGTTTTCGGATGACTGTTCAATTGAAAAAAAAAAACTGTATTTGTAAACATAGTTTAAGATTTGTTTTGATTGATGAGGGATAAGGGAAGTGATAAATTTGCATTCAAGTCATTTTGTTTCATAATAATTTAAAAGTCTTTGACGTCTTTCCAGTAACTTACATGTTTCTTAAGGCAATCATTTAAAACAGAACTAGATATTGAACTGGCAAAAGTTTTAGCTTATGGTTTAACTGTTCTTACTTCTTTCTATACTAGTCAAGAATGTCACCACCACAAAAAAATAAAAAATAAGAATGAAATTTTGATTGAACCCGGATATAGTCGTTGTGCCTTTCAGTGAAGCAACAAATGTTTAGCTATAACAAAATTATCTTTTACGTATAAATGCAATCAATTTTATATTTCAAAACAATTGAAAGTATTAATAAGGGTATAGTTAAAAAAAGAGTGATAAATACATTTAGAAATTTGTAATGATCTTATGCTTAAGGACAAACACTGTTGTACTTGGGCTTAAAAATAAAGGACAAAGAGAATAAAGATTTTGACTGCACCTAAAATGATGAAATCAGTTTTGGCTCCTCTACTAGTGCAGATCATGGGAAAGTCTTTAATGGACTTAACCTCAAATAAATATTATTTGGGCACATTCACATAAAACTAACAAAATTAAATAAAAAATATTTAGCAACATCAATTAATATATTATAATTTTAGTTTTCTTCAATTTTTTCTTAGTTTTGTGTGTGTGCCTAAATATTTTTATTTGGGTTTGTGCCTAATCAAGTGTGCCTCAACAAGTCATAGTCGAGTTGAGTCTTCGGAGATAGAGTCCAACCATACAAAGAATGAATTCTATATCCGAGGCTCATGACTGCTTAGTTGAGTTCAGCGTAGGGTCTCTTGAAAAACCTCGACAAGCAAAAATTAAAGTGCTACTAGATGAGAAAAACTGAACCAAGTTAGCCAAACTTATAAGGCAATACTAAGAGTGCTTTGATTGAGACTATCACGAGATGCCTAGCTTGGAAAGGGAGTTGGTAGAGCATCTTCCTATCAATGAATGGTTTAAATCTAAAAAGAAGTTGCCTTAGAGGTTTTAACCTTTAGTTGATGCCTCAAATAAAGGATCGGATTGTGAGGTTACTAAATATTGGGTTCACTATCTAGAAGACTAAGTACATGTGGTTATCCAATATTGTACCAATAATTAATAATGGCGAAGTTAGGACTTATATCCTATGTAGTGATAAAATTAAATGGACTTTAATTTGCATTTGAGGAATCAGAGCAAGAATTCTACTCTTCTCCCAGCACAAAACACTCGCCCAACTGAATTTATAAAATTACCCCTGCGTTACTTAAGTAATGTTGCGTTACTTAACTCATGATGCGTCAGTTAAGTCACACAGAGTTACTGTTTCTGTACAAAACTCATCAGTCTATGCTCCAAGCACCATTTTCTTTCCCTCCACAGTTTTGATGAATGCCGTTGCCACAGTTTTCCCTGAAACATACACTATGCTTTGTTATTTTCATATTGGGAAGAATGTAAGGGCTAAGTGCATCACAGATTGTAAAGTTAAACCAAAGCCTCCTAAGGATGCAAAAGTTGACAAGAAACAAGTGAAGAATGACAAGGAGAAGAATAGAGATGTTGTTGAGAAAATCGTGAGCGCTTGGAGGGTTATGTATCTAGACGCGCATTGAAATTTATCTATGATGAATTGAAACACTCCAAGACATTCGGCTTTGGTAAGGAAGATTGTGGTTGTGTGCAAAAGACATCGTACGGTTTACCTTGTGCGTGTATTATTGCCATGAAAAGTAAGCAAAAATTGCCTCTTGTATTGGATGATATATCCTCATGTTAAACTTCATGTTCGTTATGTAGATGTCAAAAAGAGGGCTAGGTTCTTTGTAAACCCCACCGACAAGTTGGACGAGTTGAAGAAAAAACTTGATGACTTCTTTATCCATATTGGTTCAAATCATAGAACATGTGATGTGATTGTAAATGTGTCAGGCGTGGACTTGGGGGAGGATAAGGAAGAAGACTTCTGGAAGACCATGTATTATCCACAACTTCTGAAAGATGGTAGCGACATTGATTACATGTTTAGGTTAATGGTTGAGGATAACACTTTACATCTTTATGTCCGATCCGTTGAGGTGTAATATTAATGAACGTGTAATAGTCTAATGTGTTTGAATTTGTGTCCGTAATGTTGAATTTAAATGAATTTGTGTTATGTGCAATTTGGATCGTTTATGTGAGACTTTGTGATTTTGAGAATTTTAGGACAAATTGATGTAATTTGGATCGTTTATGTGTCATTATATGCGATTAAGTAATTACGCGTCATTAACGACGAATTTGTGTAATTTGGATCGTTTATATGTGATTATGTGATTTTGAGAAAAACGATGAATTTTGGTTATTTGGACCGTTATATGATTTTGGGAATTTAAGTACATATTCATGTAATTTGGATCGTTTACGTATCGTTAATTGTGATTAAGTGATTACGGGTCATTACTGAATTTGTGTAATTTGGACCGTTTGGATCGTTATGTGTGATTATGTGATCGTGACAAAAACGATGATTTTGTGTAATTTTGATCGATTATGTCGTATTATCTGATAATGTTGTTAAGCTGGCGTAATTCGGTTCAATTATGAGTGTGTAAAGATTACAAGTCATTAATGACATAATTTGCATCGAATGCATATCAGTACAACATTTAATGCTATACTGATATATGAGTAGGCGTGAGTTAACTCACGCAGTGGTTTTCACTTGCGTGTCTTAAGTCACGCCGCGTTAGTTAAGTAACGCATCATTTTACACATGTGTTAGTTAACTAATGCAGGGATATTTTGGTTAGTTTGGTTGGGTGAGAGCAAAACTTGCTGGAAGAAGAGCAGAATTCTCAGAGCAATCATTTAAAAAAGGATGAAAATCCATAACCTGAATATGAACCCTACCAAGTATTTTTAGTATCAACAAATATAGCCAATGATTAATCAATGCTTAGGGATGAACTAGTCGAGTCATCGATTGATGATTCTAAATATGAAAAAAAAAGCAAATTAGATAACTTGGTAGGCCTAGATGGTGGAATATTCGATATTTATCGAATTATTGCAGCCAACATACTATTGCTTTTTCTATCATACACTCTTCTCACACGCCCGATTATTTTTTTACGAAAATATCTTTTGTTCCAATTATATAATTCGAACATATATTTCAGATTATATAATTCGAACCGACTAAAAATTCAAGGAAATGATATAACTTTGCTCTAGTCTATCCAAAACTTGTAAACATAGGATTCATAAAATACAATCCAAAAAATTTCAGAATGGTTTGGAAAATATAATCTGAAATGTGTCAAATCTTATAAAAGACCATTTTAAAGACGAATTACAATGTATAAATTGACCTATTTCAGATTATATCATTTGAACTTGTTTGGTTATTTAACCGAAATTGTCTCAAATTTAAGTGTCATCCATCTATCATGCAAAGAAATGTTAGTTAATAAAACCTTACACTCCTCTTTGAACCTCTCCTCCCACACAAACAAATTTCTTCTCCAACTCCAACAATCTCTTTTAACATTATTACCTAACATCACCTCTTTCACAATCACGTTTTTCTCCACCGTTAAATTAAACAACCTACTTAAGCGTTCATTCAAAACCACCCCACTCAACCATGGTTTGTACCAAAATAACGTGAGAATTCCATTATCTACTTTTTAGTAACAATATCCACGAACCATCTCCTTCCACTCTCCTCATCATCTCTAACAATATACTCCTATTCAGTCATTATTATAAGAAACAAGACCAAAAAACATGAAAACCAATGCAACAATTAATTATTGTAACTTTTTAAATATTTTTACAAATATATCCTAAAAAAAATCGCAAAACATTAAATATAACTACTATCCTAAAAAAAATAAAAATAAATATAAAAAGTTTTTTAAGAAATAACTATATTTTAAAAGTTGTGATATTTTCTTATAAATATGACCTAATTTTTTTTGAAAATTTTCGACCGAAGGAGTAAAATATATTCTTCCACCAAATCAAAACTTTACTCCCCCAACCACTACTAACAAGAATGTAATCAGCAGGTACGCCAAAACATCCCTCCTTAATCTCCAACATCATCATTTCCTTAAAAGATATAAATTAAAAACTTTTAAATTCCTCGCATCAAAACCTCCATAATTTTTAGGTAAACACATTTGGTCCAAATAAATCTAATAAATTTTGCGAGCTTTTTCACTCTCACCCCACAAAAAAGGTTAATTAGCATGTGCGCTCAACACACACTTAAGACCAATTTCTTTTATATTTTGGTTCGTATAGATTGAACCATTTAGGTAAATTGTGAGTTATTTAAAAAAAAAAGGTAAATTGTGAGTTATGCGATTTAAATTTGCACATTCAAAGATTAGTCCCTGAACTAAGTTTATAGGATATTCAGGGTTCAAATCTAACCCTTGCATATAATATGCAATATCCTTATCAAGTATCAACTTAGCTAAACTTAAGAAGATATTATTATTATTATTATTATTATTATTATTATTATTATTATTAATTTTTTTTTATAATTAACGATATTTTATCGCTTATAATTTTGCCACGATCACTTGTGGTTTTTTTACTTGTTATCAACAAAAGCATTTCTTGTTTGGCTTAAAAAAGCAATTCTTTTAGAAGAATATAAGTTCGATTTTTTGTATTCTAAAAAAACGGAGGGTGTAAATTATTTTAAAATACTTTCTTGTTCGGTGTTCTTGGTAGTATATTACTTACATGGTACTAGTTTGAATTTGCCTTTTGTAATCAGACTGCTCATGAGTCATGACATGCTGGTAGTAGCCATGTTAAAATGCGTGCCTATGATCAAATATATCGACTTGTTCAACTTCTACCCTACCCACGTGTTGCCATTTGACAGTGTCAATACACACGTGTATTACTTAAGAAATACGTGGGTCGACTTTGCATTAAAATTGACACATTGTAGCATGCTAATTAACCTTCTTACATGGTTTATATTTAGCGATGACAATTGGACCTAGGTCTGATGGACACCCGCAAAAAATGTCTGTAATGGGTAGGGTAAAACCCCGCTTTTATGAGTATAGGCTTGGGTCCGAATAACTACCCACAAATTTAAATGGATATGGGTGTAGGTAAGGGCACTATACTACCCACGTCTGCAACCCGCATATACATATTTTTATAATATAATAAATACTTTATTTATTTTTTGTGCATAATTATTTAATTTATTTAGCTATTTATGTCTATATCTAAACCTGAAAACTAATACATAACTGTTTCATCCTTCCCTTCATACCTTAAATAAATATGATGTTTATTTTAGCACTCTTTTTATGTATTTTTGAATGTTTTTACTTTTATTTTCGAAGGATATTTTGGATGTTTTTTTATTTAACTAAATATTATGATTGATACTATTTTATGAGTTGATTTGAAAATTTTAAGACCATAGTTTTATTTTCAATTGTGATATATTTTATTGTCTTTTCATATTTAAAGTGCGGGTAATAGGTGCGGGTATAAGTATTTAGGTGCCCATAGAATATGAGGAAAAACACTAAAGTTATTGTCCAGGAGGGTACGGACTCGAATACGGATATTTTTTACAAATGCGGGTATGGAGAAGGGTACTATAGTACCCTATCTATTGCGTACCCGTTTCATCCCTAGTTTATAATATCAGATTCTTCGATTGTACCAAAAATGCTTCTATAGTACGCCCAATATTTTGTTTTTAATTACATACTGCCCACTCACTCACCCTCTATGCTCTAGCCTATAGTGAGATTTGATTTGAATACATTGTAATTAAAAAAAATATGAGTCTAAACGAAAAAGTTAAACGTTCGCAGGTAACAAGTCAAGTTTCGTATTTAGCCAGAACAACGGCAAAGCTAGTACAATTTTTACAAAAGAGGCAATAAAATATATTTTTGAAACTAATATGTTAATCTTATTTATTGTTTTATATGTCTGAAATATGATTAACTTCGGTGAAAAGAATCTTAGAAAAACAAAATACATATTTTTGCATTTATTTTTACTCTGTTTTACATTTATTTTTATGATGCGAATTCGGAGTGAACATATTGTACAAAAGATCCACAAATATTGTAAACATATCGTTAGTTAGTCAATATATCGACTTCAAAGAAGACTCAAAAGTCTTCATTTAAAGAAAAGACTCCATAAGCGTAATGTTTGGTTTTAAAAAACAACACAATAAAACAAAGAAAAAAGCAACAAGAATTGAATCATGTGGTAAGAGAATTGAATATCATTTCAATGAATATGAGTTCTATTTGTGACCGGGTCAAGGCCTAATCATTGTCAAGATTTGAGTTCTTCTTGGGCTTTGTTTGGGTAAAAAAGAGCGAATAGCCGATATACTAACTTATAGTGGATAACTGGTTGTGAATGTCATAATTTTTTTGTAGCTGGTTCCTTGAAAACTTAGGAATATATGAGGAAATGTTTTAAATCTTTGTTAGCCGATTGATCTTGCTAATTTCGTTGTCATGGTTTTTTTTTTTTGGGTTACAACGCTAACAAAAACAAAAAAGAAAACAAAAACAAAAAGAAAAAATTAAAGTCTACGAAACCAGGTTCCCGCAGAGTCTGAATCTAGGAGATCAGATAATCCTGCTGGAGGGGAGATGTGAACAACATACTCTGAAGTAGAAGAAGCATCAATCTTAGCTAGGAAATCTGCACAGTTGTTTCCTTCTTGAAGAGTGTGATTAATAGAAGCTTGTCAGTCAAGATTGAGGAGATCCTTGATGTCTTGAATCAACGTAGCATACTTATGAAATCTAGGGAGTTAGCTCTTTAAGGATTTGAACACAATGTTTGTTTAATTTTCCATTTTATTAATGTCACAATAATACTTTTTTGGCGCCAACATAGTTTAGACAACTTTTCTTTTGCGGCGTTGCTTGCTTCATTGATTAAAAAAATGCAAAAATGTAAAAGTACTTCCAATATATATTGACAATCTCGTAAAAAAAAACTTTTTAATTATATAATAAGATAAGATAAAGTGAAAATCAATCATCAATTATATCTTAAATTTGATCATATATGTTTTGAGAAATTAATTTATGCAATTGTGCATAAAGGATATACATAGTGATCATAGAGGAACATACATACATAATTTCTTATATAATCAAACCTTTTTTTAGGTAGGGGTAGTAATAGAAATAATTATTCCATATATTTTGCAATTCAAAATCAAATTTTGGAGATCCATAATAATCAATCTTTTTTAATGAATCAGAAAGTTTTCTTTTTAGTTATTTTTTAAATTAATGAGAAAAAAAAATTAAATTTTGGTTATAAACGTTATATCTATTTGAATTGTGATTCCCAATACAAGAGACAACGAAGGTAGAGACATCTTAATACAACCCTACAAAACCAACCGGTGAGAAGATGATTGTCTCTATTTATAAAATTTTGTTCATGTCATCTCATATCCAATGTGGGATTATTAGCATATCTTCTCACGTCAAACACCGATTGGACATGGTGCCTGGATATAAATGACAAGTGACATGATAGAAGAAATTTAATAGTTCCTTAAAAAAAAAGAAATTTAATAGTAGATGGTTCGACAGATCTTAGAGGAGACTATATATCATCTTAAATATCATGGTTGAACCTAACACAACCTCACAAAACCGACTTATAAGGTGTGAAATGTCTCTGCCCATAGGATTCCATAAACCTTTTGAAATATTCCAATCCATAAAAAGAATATATATTTTGGACTTCCATTTCCATTGTATCAATTATCATTTCAAGTTCATCTATGCTACCTATAGTATCATCACAATATCATTCTTTTAATCGAGGAAAAATTGCAAATTGATAAACAATATGGACGAATGTTCTAATCCTGTTCACACCAAAAATTATAATTTAGATCTCAAAAGTACCCATTGTTTTGAAACAGATCAAAATTAAATAAAATAATTAAGGATATCGTGTGGAATAATGAGAAGGAATATAAAGAGGGCCACCATTTGAAATATTATTTTTTATTAAGTAGTTTAGTTACTGGATTCACATATTTAAATTACATATTTAAATTTGGAGTAATGGGAAAATCGAGTTTCAAACCCCCCATATAAATAGGTTAAGATCCTCTCCATTTATAACCTTTTTCATTTGTTGTAATTTAGAGAGAGATAAACACACAAAAAATAAGTGGTGAGTCCTATCATTAAGTGGATCCCATCATCATTATTTTTGTGTGTCTATATCTCTCTAAATTGTAACAAATGAAAAAAGTTATAAATGGAGAGAATATTTACCCATATAAATAATGTTCTTGGTAGCTATCAATCGTGCTACATTAATGATACAATTTTATCTTCTTTATTTGTATATGGTCAACAATCTAGTAGCTAACTTTTTAGCATTTTTTTTTAAGGAAACTTTTTAGTTGTGATCATGTAATTATATAATGATATAGATAGATAATTGATATTTAACAACTTAACTTTTTTTTTTATCATAAATTTAGCAACTTAATTTGACAGCCAATAATATTTAGACAGATAGGTATGAATATGGCTGCAGAATCGTTTCCCTTAGCAGCCGTAAAAGGCTAGAAACAAACGTTCTTCTTTCTTCAAACAAGGGCGAGCAAATTGGAATCATTCTTAGTTTCCTAGCTAACTTTTACAATTACGTAAGAGATCAACAATTTCTTCAAGATAGGCCAAAATTCACTTTTAGTCTCCATTTTGTCAAAATTCAAATTTACTTAAGTCGGGTATTTGGTCCCCAATGTATCAAAACTTTTAAGGTTTGTTTGGTGACGTATATAGTGTTTGATAAGAATAAGTTAGAATAGTGATATGATAAACATTTATCATATCATATATTTGACATTCATATGATAACAAACAAGATAACATTATTTTATAATATTTTGTTTAGGAAATCATATTATATTTTTATTATACATCTTTTTTTTATTATACATCTTATAGTGAAATAATAGGATATATATGATATTTAAATGAAAATAAAAAATTATATGTGAGACACAATTACTTATATATAATTTTTTAAATTAATTTTTAATATTTTTAAATTTTAATAACTTAAGATCTTGGAGTGTTCTCCAGCTTCGATCTATGGTCTCAGCTTCGATTTATGGTCTCAGCTTCGATTATGTCATGTGTCAATTTAGGTAGACTAATTTAGATTCTTCAAAGAATAATTATTTTATAAATATAAAAAAATAGGCTTAATTACTTTTTTAATCCTCCTATTTTGCCCATCCACGGGATTGATCACCTTATTTTAAAATCCACCAGTTTTGGTCGATCCTCACATTTCTAAACTAAAAAACAGTGATGTTATTTTTTTAATTGATATAACATGCGATCTAATGATATAAAATCATGCAGACAGATAATTATTTACATAACAATTAAATTACAAAATAAAAATTTGAATTTGAAGTTTTTTATAGAGTTTTTTTCTTGCTTAAGATTTCATCACACTGCTCATATTATTATTTTATGCCTCCTCTTCTTCACTCAATACATAGCAACTCTCTCTCTACCACTTTCTCCAAATATGAACTCACAGAGCTTTTTCAACTGGTTGGGCTCACTGTCCTCATCTTCATCAGAATCAACAACATCATCAACATTCACCACAATATTACACTACTCTTTGTCTTTTGGTTTAGTATTTGCAATGAATGAACCACTTATGGATGAAATTTGTAGAATATTATAAGAATAATTCCAAACAAAATAGATTTTTTTAATAAACACATGAATTAAATATAATTTTTTTATGTCGTTCGAGCTTAAAAAATTATATTTAATTCATGTTTTATTAAAAAATTCTATTTTTTTTAGAGATTCTTATAATATTCTAAACATTTCTAGAAATATTCTTTAAAAAAATATGAAGGATACACACGACTTGATTTAAAAGTAAGGACCAAAAGTGGTGATTGAAAACTTTTGGGGGGACTAAAACTCAAATAAATTTTTGAGAGGGACTAAACAGAAAGAGTTAGTATATTTATATGGACCAAAAACATATTTAACCCTTTATAATAAAAGACATCTTTTTTACTATGTTTGCTTCAAAGTAATAAAATCCTTAGAATAGTTAATTTGATTAATGGAACATTAAAATGTGACTTAATATTGAGACCCCATTAATTATAATGACATTATTTTTAAAATATCTATAGTCAAACTTTATTGTGAAATGAGATAACAATAATGCATAAAGATTATTATGTGACTAGATTGATGACCATCTCTTGGGGTCATGGACATGAGATATCAAGTTTTCACATACATATAAATATTAGGAGTAATATTTATATTGGATTGACCCACCATGAGAATACTACATATATGAGTTATGTAAAATGTCATAAGATATTCTCATAGTGATAGTGGTGTATGTAACCCTTCGACATGAAACCACAATAATCGTTAGATATAGAGTCAAGAGCTTTGCTTTCGTTCAAACGTTGTTTGCAACAAGATGATTATAAAGTCGATTCATGAGCACTCCACAAATAATGTTGAGGGAAATGAGTGATTTATATGAGATTTTTCCTCCTACATCACCAATCTAGGGTCCCTTAGTCGTGGTTCGACACGTTGTGTTTGAAGACTAAAATTTGTACTTAATGGTTCTCGACTCTAGCAAATCACAAATTTTGGTTGGTGGTTGCCTTAGTTTGTTGTTGGATGGTCTTGTGTATGTCATCTAGGAGACCCTGTGTGTGAGAACTTTGGGATTGAGGAGGGTATTCCTCCACCATTGAGTGGTGTTCTCCCCAAATCTTCTCTACAATGGATTGCAACATACTGGAACACTCGCTTGTGTTTGTGACTAATGGATATCATTTTGGCATTTGTCTCAGTCACTTCTTTCGTGGTAGAGAGTGAGAAGAATTCGAGGGAATAATGTAATGAAAACTCTGTTTTCACAAATAGCGCCTTTAATCTAAGCACAATTAGAAGAGACAACAAGTTTGAAAACTCTGTAATTCTTTAATGTACTTTTCAAGAATAATTGAGTTCACAACAAGTTTGAGCATGTTAAAGGTGCAAAAAGCAGGAAAAAATTAAGTTTTTAAGAAAGAGACAAATCAGGTCACGATTGTGACAAATCGGGTCACGATTGCAAGATCAGGAAAGTGGTAGGTTCAAGATACTCAAATCGGGACACGATGGCATTATCGTGTCACGATTGTGAAGAGTTAATTGTGATCCATGAGCTTTTTAAAGAAGGAATCGGGACACGATTCCTAAATTGTGTTAATATTGGGCGCATGTTTTTGCCTATTTAAGCAGATTTTGGTCTCAGAAACAAGGGTTACGAATTCTGGAAAGAGAAAGTGCGATTTGCAGACTTGAAGAGTGAAGAAAGGGGTGATTTCCTTCATTCTTTACTAGTTGATGTATGTTTTAATTTTTTCATTGATTATGCTATTTGTAAACTTAATTATGAGTAGCTAAATCTCTTAGAGATTAGGTTTGAGATGATTCTGATTTAACCCTAATTGAAACATGTTGCTGTGAAACTCTATTTATTGTGAATGTCAATCTAGTTTTATTCAATTCAATTGTTCTTAATGCTTTTTATATATTGATCACATATAAACATGAATTCGTGAGAATGAATGACTACTGACCATAACTTTCAACTTAGACCTAATTGTTCAAATAAACAGGGTTAGTCTAGGAATAGATAATCGTTTATTTTTTATATTAGGTTAACGTTCTTAAAACCTCCAAAGAATATTAGATCACCTAAGGGATTAGGGACTGTAATCTGACAAGAGGGTCCTAAGTCAATGGATTGATTAGGGCTATTTTAGTTAACCATCGTGAAACTAGAGAGATATTCATAAGAAGTAGGTGCAGTGTACCAATTAGGGGAACTTAGAGGATTCGAAAAGACCTAGTCTCATCTCTCTCTCTCTCTCTCTCTCTCTCTCTCTCTCCATATATATATATATATATATATTTCTTTTCTAAACAATCTTTATTTTCTGTTTATTTACTTTTTATGCACACAAATCTACAGTGTCGGACACTAAAATAACTTTACACATCCTAGATAATAAAACTATTGTTTAATTGAGATTAACACGGTCCTCGTGGAAACGAACTTATTTTTATTACTTCGGTAGTTTTAGTACACTTGCTAAAATTCTATCAATATGGCAACATGTCTTTGAACTAAGACAACGCTAGCCTATTTGTAGCCTAAACCTAGGCAAATCCGCTAACCATCTGAGTTACAAAAGTTTAAGGATGATTTAATCACAAGACCGTAACAACCTTTCTAGCAAGAAAAATCACCATATTAAATTTATCAGGTCGTTACGGTCGTAGCCCCATGGTTACGTGCGACCGTAACAACCCCAATCTCTTATAACCTTGACCTTTGACTTCCTTGCTTCCTTAGCTATAATCTTGAGACTTTAACATTTATCAATCTAAAAAAAAAAAAAAAATACCTTTTTGAGTTAGAAACTATAGTCCTCTAAAAATGTTTAATGCTCGGATTTTGTAAAAAAAAAAGTGCTTTAAATTCTTTTTTTAAATTCGATTTTTTTCTTAAAAATAAAAGGTCAAAGCTTTTGAATCAAAGATAATCAGTATTAAACAAGGCATTAGTTAGTATTAATCAATATTAAATCAGCCATAATGGAGCATTAAACATTTTTTTTGACAAAATCCGAGGATTAAACATAAAATCGGTTTAGCTATTTTTACTGGTTTAGCTACACGACCGATCTGATATATTTCTCGAACCAGAATATACATCGGTTCCCAATCAAATCGGTTCGATTGACTGGTTCGAGCTGGTTTTTAAAAAAAGTGACCATCTTTCTTTATCATATTCATATCGGTGAGGGAGAGGGGCCCAGGGCTTTTTATATAGATACTTGGGCCAGGTTCTAAAATTGTCAAAAAGTGAAAAAACGCGGCTAATAGAAATTCTTATAATAAAATAGGGCGAAATCCGTCATTTCATAAACCTAGTACTCCTATTCCTATTTATTATTTATATCGAGCGAGCGAACGAACGAGCGTAAGAGAATGAAAGAGTCTTAGAAAAAGAAAAAAAAAAAGAATGCTGCACCGCTCAATTCATTCAAACCATTTTAGAACATCTTCTTCACCCTAATGTTCCTTCTTTATTCTTCATCTTTTTTCTTCTTCAATCAATAGATCCCTTTCTCCACATTACCTTTCTCCTTCATTTTCCAATGGCTTCTTTTGCTTGTGGTGGAAGTTAGAGTTATTGTTATTGTTTTGCATGTGTTTTTGTTAATGGAGTTTCAAAATATGAATATGAATATGAATGTTCATGGTAGTGGTGAGATGAGTAATAAGATACTTTACATAGTTGTTATTGATGATGTTGGTGGTGACAAGAAAAACATTGACAAAGACAAAGACAAAGACAAAGGAAAAGAATCGTTTTGTTACACGCGTTCTGTTTTGCAGAGTACTCTGCAAATTATGGGATGCAAAGCTCGACACGCATTTAAGGTATATATTAATTTTTTTTTGTTTTGATTGATTATGAAAACCGTTGGTGTTGTTGTCTTTTGTTGATGATTTTAGATTCTAACTTTTTATTTATTTTATTGAATTTGATTTGAGATTTTTTTTAATGAAATTGATTTTATTTTTGTTTTTGTGCTCAGAGACTAATCCCTCGAGCCTTCTTGACCAGATGAATACTGGAATTGATTTAAGATTTAATTTCGTTATGTGTAATGTGCTTAGAGACTAGCCCATCAAGCCCCATAAACCCAGATGGGCTATTGAAATTGATTTGAGATTTACTTTTTTTTTTTTATTTACCGATATGAGTTTTATGGTATTTTCCATGTTTAAGATTTATGTTCAGGTTCTGGATTTTAGGTATTAGTGTAGTGAAAAATTTGAGGACTTTTTTGTTTTTGGTGGTTTTTGTTACATAGATGACTGGTTTGACCTGTTGTTTGTTTTTGTCGTTTAATATTTTTCTGGGTCATTATTTTGTCGTCAACGTCATTGTGTCATGTCCTTTATTTTGGTTTGTTTTATTTTGACTAGGTAGTATTTTGCTTCCTCCTCCTATTGCCCCCTTTAATGGTTCAAAGGGTTTGGTATGCGTGTAAATTCAACTTTTTTTTTTAGCTTATTCTTTCATAATTAATTTCATGATTTAGTTTATAAGGTCAATATCAATATTGTTAGTTGGGACATTTCATCTGAGTTTGAATCAAAACCTCAAAGTTGTCTGTGTGAGTTTTAGTAGTGCTTGCCACTTTGTCTAAAGACATAAAAAAACTTAAATTGTAAGTTGTCTTGTTAGATTACCGTCGTCAGCCTCACTGAGGAGTTGATGATTTACAATGAAATTTTGAACTTGCACCCAGGTCACGCTCGATGTGATCGAAATGTTTAACCATTTGTGTCAATCCTAGTTGGTACCTTCATAGCAATCTTGATTCACTTGAATGGAATAATGTATTGTAGTGGATTATATTTATTTGATTATGAAAGGGAATTTATGTTGATCGGGAAATCTATGATCCTTGTTATGAATTTTTATGAGGCATGGTAGAACCTAAGTACTACATGGACAATAGATTTGTCTACTTCTGCAACTATAGAATGCAATATTGTTCGAGCATTACACGATTTAAACTGCATATAAAAGATAATAAGACTAGTTATAGTGGCGACATGGATTTTATAGTTGGAACAGATTCTTTTTTTAAATGAAATATTTTAGGATGCATGCTAGGCATATTTACTATTTTCGAAGTGTAATCGGCATGGATGCAAGTTCATGAAGTTTTTCGTTATTTGGTTCTCTTCTATTATTGAGTAATGTCCCTTACACCTAGAGTTAAAACCTCATTGTAAGCACAACTTTGCAGTTTTTGTACAAAACTATTCTGAATATGTTTTCCATTTTCTTATCAGATTTGCAAAAGAGTTTTTGAATGCACAAAGAGCAAGAGTACTACTGATCTTTTGCAGCCTGATGCATCAGTTTCTCTAGAAGACTTAGGAAACCAATCACTTTTGGGTAAGGATAGTAAAATTAAGAGCATACCATTCGAGTTGTACAAAAGGCGCACTTCTGTATTTGTTCGGAGAGAAACATTTCTAGATATTGTATGTGATGCTTTGGCCGAGTACAATTACATGGGTCCTAACCAGAGAGCAGACTTGGTTCTAGCCTGCAGGTAAGACATTTTTTCATATCTTTACTGGGCCTATATTGATCTAATAATCTGAATAGAAGCGAGGCAAAAACATATTTCTGAATGTGGTTCCAGCATATGCTCTGATGTAACGGAATCTGTTAAGTTATACGATTAGATTGTCTTTCCATGGTTTACATTTTCTTGACCAAGCTTTTATGTAATTGTTGCAATGTTATATGCTTTTGCTTTTCACAATAGAAAAATAAGTTGTGTACCGAACTCATTCAGTATAGGTATGAATTTATTGCTCTACAATTGTTACTTAAAATTTCGCATTTTATACTTACAACTTTATGCTCTTATGTTCCTGATTATTTTCTTTTTTTTCAGACTTCGTGAAAAGAAGGAATCTGTGACAGTGCTGTTATGTGGCACCAGTGGATGTGGAAAATCCACGTTGTCTGCAATACTGGTATATTTCTCTACAGAAATAGTTATTTGTTCTAGTTTTTACTTATTTTGTTGTAGGATATGCAAGTGTTTAATGAAGTATAAAAACTACTATTGTTGCAGTTCAATAATTGCTTCATTTATTTATATTTTCACTTCAGGGTAGCAGATTGGGAATCACGACAGTTGTATCAACGGATTCCATTAGGCACATGATGAGAAGTTTTGCCAGTGAGAAGGAAAACCCCTTGTTGTGGGCTTCTACCTACCATGCAGGCGAGTGTTTGGATCCAGTTGCTGTTGCTGAAGCGAAGGCCAAAAAGAAAGCAACAAAGATGGCAGGTGTGTCACAATCACTTACCAAGGATGAAGCAACTGATGGTCAGAATTCTAGCAAACCTGATACACGGACATCAGAGACCGGCTCTTGTGCTACTGAGCATCCAAGTCCAAAACAAATGGCTATTGAAGGATATAAGGCGCAGAGTGAGATGGTGATTGACAGTCTTGATAGGCTAATCACTGCCTGGGAAGAACGAAAACAGTCTGTTGTTGTTGAGGGTGTTCACCTGAGTCTCAACTTTGTTGTATGTCAAAATTTGATTACATGTCCATTATTATTTTTCCGTATTGATGTCAATATATATATTGCTGTTTTTTCCAATCCACTAACAATAATAACCTGAATAATCATGCAGATGGGGCTCATGAAGAAACATCCGTCGATCATACCATTCATGATCTACATTACAAATGAGGAGAAGCACTTGGAAAGATTTGCAGTGCGTGCAAAATATATGACACTTGATCCTGCTAAAAACAAGTATGTGAAGTATATCCGAAACATCAGAACAATCCAGGATTATCTCTGTACGCGTGCTGAAAAGCATTTGGTTCCCAAAGTAAACAATACAAATGTTGACAAGAGTGTCGCAGCCATCCATGCAACTGTTTTCAGCTGTCTTCGAAGGCGTGAAGCTGGGGACCAGCTATACGATCCTGTTAGAAATACTGTAACTGTTGTTTATGAGGAATACAGAAATCAATGTGCTGCCAATTCTTTGAGCTCGAAAGGAATGTTTCAATTGATTCAGAGAAAAGGTTCTTCAAGAAATTTGATGGCCATAGTTAATACAGATGGGTCTGTGGCAAAGGCTTGGCCTGTAAATTTGGTTGATGGTAATGGGAAGTCCATATGTGGTGTAGGACCGGAAAATGGAATCGGACATCCAATGTATGGTCCCTTACGGATTGGTAAAGCAGAGCCTGTAAATCTTCAGTTTGGTTTTTATGGAATCAGTGCCTGGCCTAGTGATGGTGGCACTAGTTATGCGGCTAGTTATGCGGGAAGTGTTGACGAGTCCAGAGCTGATGGGACTGATACCGGTAGTAGATATCAATCCTCATATCAATCCTCTGGCTGTAGCTCCCCTAGGCTATCAGATTGCCCCGCTAAGGAGGTAAATTTGAACTTTTTTGCAAATTTTTGTGTTCAACATTAAACTGGGTATGCTGCACATGATTGTTAGGGTTAGGAATGCCAGCATAGTTGGGATGCCTTGCTCTATCTTGATGCATCTCCATATCTATCCTCTTTTCTTGTTATTTTAAATTTTCTTATTTATTTAGCTCGAGGAAGAATTCTTGATTAATTTGTCTATTGTTCTTGTTCTTGTTTGTGTAGCTCAAAGAAGAGTTCTCGGTGCATGGTAGCGATGAAGAGATTGATGATCAATTAGATATGGGTAGTGATGAGGATTTCAGTGACGACAGTGACCAACATGTTGACGATGAGGTAGATTTTTGGTTTTATATTGGTTAAATTATTTACCTAGATGAAATGTATGTATGTATGTATGTGATGAAATATCTGTATCCATGTGATAAAATTTGCCCGTGAGAAGAGTTTCAACTTCAATCTTTGGGTTTTGCTTGCTATTCCTCTTGCTAGCAATGGTAAAATTTGTGTAGTACTAGTACCTATGAAGCACCACAAACTCCGGACATGACACTGACTCGTTGACCCTGATAATAATTTGAGAATATGAAAGTAACTCAATGTAAACAAAAGTATCAATGATCTGTAGTGTCAGACTTTTGACACATTTTCAATCAGAAAGTATCGATGCTACACTTAGTAGTACTTTTAACTAATTTTGAGTCCTTTTGTATTTTGTGTTGCAGGTTGGATCTGTAGACGAGGAATCAACAAAGTCCGATGAAGAGTACGATGATCTTGCAATGGAAGATGTGTTAGAAAATGGTTATTGGTCAGATGATGATTATGAGTTAAAGACTAAGCTTGATGTTGTGGAGCTTGGAGCTAAAATCCACGGGATTAAATACCGCCAAAATCTCGACCAATTCCTTAGAACTAGAAGTGAGCCGGTGCCAATAGAATTGACATCTCAAGAGCCCTTTTGCGCTTATCCTTCTTTGCTAGCTGAAAAGAGTGAGAAGAAACCATCATCAAATGGCAAATCCAAATTAAGAAAACGTTCTCTTAGTATTCCTGCATTAGGAAAGCATAGTTCAGCTGATCCAATCCTTTCTGGTGCTCCTCAAAGGTAGCAGGGTATTCTCTCTTTAATACAATGATCACAACCAAACTGCATTTGGTTTTTTTTGGTAGCTTTTTCAATAAACTGTATTACAAATTACAATGTCCTGCATGTAAATACTAAAGTGGCCAAAACTTTTTTAGATTTTTAGTGTCAACTTTAAGGTATCGTTTTTGCATGAATAATATCCAAAAAATATATCTTATGGTTATACTGGTTTCCATTTTGGTTTTGCTTTGTTCTTAATAATATAGAATTTAGACATACTATGGTTTCAACATTATTTGACAATTTTGTTTCTGACTCGCACTCACTATATCATTGTTTAGCACACTGGTTTTAAACTATGTAAATTTCGAAATTGGTGTTGTTTGCTAGTATTATGTTATTATTGGGTTTTCACACGGATCTAGGTTGTGTGTGGTCATCATTCGATCACGATGGAACTATCTATCTATATTTTAAGTTTGATATTTTAGATTCTAAAAAAGTAATTTAAAATTTAGACCGTTTAATCTTGATCAAACTACTGAAATATACGTGTAACTAAGGTACTCAATCCAAATCCTTTCCACATGGCATCTTACATTTTATTTTTTGATACAAAAGGGCCAAAGTCCATATACACCATCTTACATTTAGTATATTATTATAAAATTGGCACTTGGTTTTAGACTAATCATAATCTTCTCACTGCACATTGGTCTATAACTAGAAGTTCTGGTTAGTAATGGACCAGAACAGTTACTTTATAACAACGTACCCTAATCTATTACCACAAGTACTTGAGAAGTATTTACAAAGAAAACCTATAAAAAGCCAGTATTCAGCTTCTAGTATGGCTAGTTTAATCATGTGTATGTAGGGATCCAATCCCCACAAATTACTCATAATACCCATAAATTAATCATGTGCGATTTAGACATCAGTATCACTAACTTGTTTTTAATGTGCTAGAAAAATTTCCTATGAAAAGCATTAGCTTTATCCGTCTTCATTGACACTGATTTCGTGTGTTACCACTAAAACTCACACGCATAAAAGTTTTGATTCAAACCCGATTGAAGGTGACAAATCTAACAATTTCAATATTATCCGCTAAACTTTACTTTACCAAGTTCAAGTTACCAAAAAGAAAAAAATTATCATTTCTTTATTGAGGGAAAATATATTGTTCATTGAATATCACTTAGAAGGAATGATACGATGTTTTTTTAAGTTGAGCTGAAGATTTTGAGTTTAAATTATGGTAGTGAAATATAACAACTGGATGAGATATTAAACTTGAAAAATGTATCAATTAGATTCACTGGTCCCTCGATTATACTCTCAATGTTTCAAATTATATGTTATTTTAACAAAGTTCGTTTGTCTCGAATTATATATCATTTTACAATAGTAATGAATCATCAATGCTTTTTTTTCCCCTCGTTACAGCCTTTACTATTTATTACTTTATTGTTTTTCAATTCTTTTAACTCATATTTTTCATACCATTAATGAATGACATTTTTGTAAAATAACTCACAATTACTCTTTTCTATACAACGTTGCTATATTTTTTAATTTATATAAAATTGCTAAGGAACATATTGAGACAAACATGGGTATTTATCTCTCTCCCCTGTAAAATGAATCATCGTTACAAATATACTAACTTTGTTTTTGGTACAACAAAATTTTAGAATTTTGTTTTTAGGGTTAAATATGTTTTAAGTCCTTATAAATATACTAACTTTTTCGTTTTAATCCCTCTAAAATTTTTGTTACTTTTTCTCAAGTTTTTCATCACCACTTTCGATTTCTGCTTTTTAGTCAACTCATGTTTGACCTTCATATTTTTTACCTTTTTTTTCTTCCAAAAATGAGTAGAATAGTATGTCAATCTCTCCTAAAAAATAGAATTTTTTAACAAAATATAAATTAAATATGAATTTTTATATTTTTATGTTTAAAAATTCATATTTAATTCATGTTTTGTTAAAAAAAATCTATTTTTTTGAGAGATTTTCATGATATTCTCTATATTTTTAAAAAATTTCATTAAAAATATGAAGGCTAAACATAAGATAATTTAAAAATAAGAACCAAAGACACTGATAAAAAACTTTTAAAGAATTACAAGTCTAACAAAAATTTTAGAAGACTAAAATGAAAGCTTATATGTTTATAACGATTAAAAACATATTTTAGAATAAGAAATGTATATGTATATGGGTCCCTATCGTCCTTTTGTTGCATGTCTGCCAAATGTAAGTTATGTCTCTGTCTATGTCCATAATGTACAATGCAGGGACAAGAATCCTTACACTTAATAACGATCATTACTCAAACAAACAAAAAAATGATCATTACTCAGAAAGGAACCACCCTGACCCAATACGTCTACATGGCATGGCTTGTGTATTATGGCAGTCATAATATTGAAGCTATCAAAGGAGTCTAAAGAAATATTTTGACCTTGGTTAAGTTGATAGAAACATTGCATAAGGACTGAATTTTCCGTCTAAATGGAGAAAATGGATTATAAAGTGTGTTAGCTCGGTCTGTACTTAGTTTTACCGAAGAATACTCTTTGCATGGAGGATTACGACATAGATTCTTTCTCCATTTTTGTTAGCTGATAAAGGTCTTAACTTTATGTTGCAATCGAAAGTAAATGATGGTAGTTTCTTGGTTTTTACTATAGGTGAAGAGATAATTTTTTTATAATCAGTTGCCCATGAAGATAATATTCCATGTGTACTTTGAGCTTACATCATGTCTTAAAACAAGTTTGAAGCAAGAGTTGCATCATAGAGCTAAATGTGGAGGCTTCCTTTATGAATATGGTTGTCTGCTTCCTGCTTCCTGAATTGTAAGGCAAACTCAATGCTTTTTAGACAATTTTATTAAGTTGTTTAATTTCTAATGACTATTAATAAAAGTTAAATGCAATCTATATTTGCCAATGTCTGTGCTTTCACATAATCAATTATAAGTTGCAATTTCAAGTGAAGGGTTGAAAGTATTGATAAACGATGAAGAAGGTGAAGAAGATATTGTAATTTCAAATTGTTGGAATATTTTATTCTCTAATTATATTCTGATATCATTATGTGGATAAATATCGTAAATATCGTAATAATAATTATATTAACTATATATTTTTTTGAAGAGGTTAAAATGGAATATATTACCACATCAAAATGTCCTTCCTAGCACAAGGTGTACCAAGAAGGAGCAAGAGAGTCACAACAATATGTACATGAAGGGAAACTGAAAACAAAACAGAAAACAAAAAAAGAAATGACCATTAGCCGATACCCAAAATTGTGAACGGACTAAGCCACCAACCATGGTAATTGAAAGAAAGAGAAGCAAATTTCGCCTTCAACCACAAGAAGGTAAATGACTTAATCTTATCAACTATCTATAGTATCGAGCATTCTTTACCATTGAATAACCTGTTATTTCTTTCTTTCCAAATTTCCCACACACTAGCATATTAAATCAGATGCATAATTGAGTACTGCACCTTAGAGGCAGTGAAACAGACCGTTTTTTGCTAGAATTATTTTAATTATTTATTATGTGTGTTTATATGTGCTTGCATGTGATTAATTGTCCTTGTGTGTATTTTATTCGGGATTAGTGGATTTTGGCTTAAGAAGGGTATTTTAGTCATTTTAGACTCAAGGGTATTGGTCTTTTGGTGAGTAAGGGTAAAAGAGTCATTTTATTTAGAGGGTTATTTTTGGTGTTTTAAATGGGAATAACTATTTTTACTAAGTTACTAGTGAATTGAGATGATTATTTAGAGACGGTAATTGTTCGTTATTTTGACGGTTTAAGTGTGTAGTAATTTTGGTGAATTAGTTGGTAAGAATATTGAGACCATTAAGCCAATGAAAATTGATGTTGACACTTTGTAAAGGGCTGAAAAACACCTATAAATGACGGAAAAGCTTCGGTGGCAGTTACCGGTCGAGGAAGGGAACCGGCTGTAGTTAACTATCGAGGTTCCTTCGGAAGTTAACTGCCTATGCGTTCCTGATACAAATCTGGCAGAAGCTCTCTTATCCATTCTTACTCTCAATCTCTAAAAAAAAATTCAAATCTCTATCAAAATCTCTCTAAAAAATCCAACCAAATTTATTCAAGAAGATCACAAGTAAGTAATCATAATGCTATTAACTTACATTTTAGTTGTTATAAATGTTTTTTTTTTTAGTTTTTGAGTAGATTTATTTTATTTTAGTTTTTGAGTAGATTTACGATTTACATGTTATAATTCATTTTTAGAGTAGATGTAAGTTGATTAATTTAGTTAAAATGTTTGCATGATGTTTATGTTATAGTTTAGAATTTTAGGGTTATTTTTAATTTTGGTGTTTTATATTTATTTTTTTATTTTAGTTTTTAAGTAGATTTACATGTAAGAGTATATGATTTATTTTAAGAGTAGATATAAGTTGATTAATTTTGTTATGTTTTTTGCATTTTTATGTTTTTTTTAGAGTAAAACATTTTAGGGTTATAGTTATGATTTTTAGGGTTTATGTATAATTTGTACTTCAAGTGTTTGATGAAATGTTTAAATGAGTTTTTTATTGATTGTTTTTAATTTCTTATTGTGTAGATCTAAAACAATGTCTGATATGTTCGACGTTCATGCCCAATTCAACGGTGGAGAACCTAAGAGGTTGAAGGTTCGGCACCTTGGTGTCACGTTAAGAGGTATCAAGGATCAACTGAATGAATTCAACCAATGAGTCAACCCCGGAGACACAAGGAGGGTGTAATGCGTTCAATATAAACGTCTAACGCTCGATGATGGAAGAATATCATTCAGTTGGGTGAAATTAACGAACGACGATAACATGAAGAGCATGTTTTGGTAGCACAACATGTTCCAGTGGATCGATATGCGTGTAACGTTGCTGAGATCAACTGAAGATATTATCAACAGTTTGATTCCGCCAGAAGATCGTGATTAGGTAGGGAATGCACCTTCCAACTACAACAATTGTCTTACCTCTGAAATGGGGTAGGTTCAAACTTGTTAAATGACAGTTCCCAAGTATTCACCCGGCAGTTCTATTGTTTCTTTCAAAAGATTAAATTCTTATTAGTTTGGTTTAGATGAAAGTATTGAAGTGTCAAGGAATGCACCTCATTCTTTTCACACTTGAATACCATCATCTAAACCAAACTAACAAGAATTTAATCTTTTGAATGAAACAATAAAACTTTCGGGTGAATGCTTGAGAGCTGCCCTTTAGCAAGTTTTTACCCCATTTCAGAGGCAAGGAAATTGTTGTAGTTGGAAGGCTCTACCTGAATGTATGTAAGTTATGCAGAATCAACTATATAAGTTACGATATTGAATTACTTCATATAAGATGAGTGTCACGGAATGCACCTCATTCTTTATGTGATGACTTGTCTTATATGAGGGAATTTGATGTGATAACATATATAGTTGATTCTGCATAATACATATTTAGGAACTTTATGTATGTAATGTAATGTAATTTAATCGAAATTATTCAATACGTTACTTTATTCAAAATTATTCAATACGCGACTTTAATCGAAATTATTCAATACGCGAATTTATTCAAAATTATTCAATACGCGACTTTATTCAAAGTACCATAATGTAAACCAAAATGTGTGCAACATATAAAAAAAATCCAAAACAATTAGATATTACAACCCATTACATTCAATCATCTTCCTCGTCAGTCCCTGGGGCACCTGCTTTTGGTTGAGGACCAAAATAGCATGTCCTTCCGCTCCTCCTCAGCCTAGAATGATTATACACCGGCACCTTTGAATCATTCTTTTTTACAGAACCATCACATTCGATTTTGTGCCATGTCACAGGCGATTTTGCTGTCTTCTTGTCATCACCCTCCTTTTTGTTCAACTAAACCCGATTCTGATTCTGATTTTGAGACATATCTACATAGAAAAATTGGTGATCAAAACCTAAACTAAACAACTCTACAACAAAACCTAATTACGTGACAATTTAACCAAACCCTCTAACAATTCTACAACCTACAACAATTCATCAAAACTTAATTATGTGACAATTTAACCAAAACTTCTAACAATTCTACAACAATATTGAAGGTGAGAAAAACCACAAGAAGGGG
>Ga0228711_1001401_pt1 | contig 35283 bp, 19 predicted proteins | sample MedpolnodulmetaG_2_FD_177996 | JGI IMG/M metagenome (GOLD analysis project Ga0228711, IMG submission 177996) | Root nodule microbial communities from Medicago polymorpha collected in Santa Monica, California, United States - brown nodules | ecosystem: Host-associated > Plants > Roots > Nodule... | reverse complement strand
GGGGGTTGAATTGTGACCCTTTAAAGATTAAACCTGTAACAGACTTCAGAACGTTCTGAAGTGTTAGTGTAAAAAACAGTTTAAATAATTAAATGTGTATGTGTGTATTGTGTTTGCTGAAAGTAAAGAGTAAAGGGAAGATAAGAAGAAAACATATAAATTTATAGTGGTTCACCCAATGTGGGTTAGTCCACTCCTCACAATCTTGTGAGATTTTCCACTATGATGCTTGAGATAACTTCTCAAATCCTGCACCTTACAACCTTGTTCACATGAACAATTATAACAACTGTATTCTCTAATCCTCAGTAGGCTTACACCTTTCTTGTTAAGTTAGACTTTACACCTTTCTGCTCAAACTAACACTTTAGTAACCCTAAAGCTATATGAGACTTTGTTTACAGTTTGTATGGAGTTTGACTGATTTGAATCAGACAAGATAAGAATGGAGGTGAGGATTTATCTTTAAAAAGATAAGAGAAATATTGATGCACACTTTTGAAGACTTCTTGGAATCTTTGTGAGATCAATGTTTTCGCTAAAGCTTCAAACACTCTTATGTTGTTTTCTTGTATGCTTTGCAAAGGTGTGTGTTATGTTGAGGTCTTGATATCTATTTATAGAGTTCTTGAGCCTTTGTAGCCGTTGGAGAGTGACCAATGGTTTTGTGCCTCGTGTCCTGGGCCCCACCAACTTTCACTTGAAATTATGAAGAAACTGAGATACTTCAGAATGTTGTTGTGTTCTTGAGAATACTTCAGAATGTTGTTGTGTTCATCATGATCTTCATATGGGTTCATGTGGATGAACGGTCAGATATGCATTTGGGCTTTATCAGATGAATGTCACATGATTTTCTGGGTTGTACTATGAAGATTGTTCTTGTACGACTTCAGAATGTTGTTAGATCAGATCATCTTTGAAATCTGTCTTGGAACATGTGCAGGATCTCATAAAGTGGAGTTGTCACTTCACTTCCATGCTTTAGGGGATTTGGTTTACTTTGTACAGTACCAACTCCCTTATGAGTCGATTCGCTGTTGAATCAGACTTGATCTTGCTTTTGGATTTGCTTTTAACTTTCCAACAACTGTACTATTCATGTCAGAAAAAGCATGGAGCAGGATCGAACTTTCTGAACTCAGGGGACTTCAAAATGTTCCTTTTGTTTCATTTAGGATGATTTGTATGACTCATATTTGATGTAATCAAATCCTAATAGTGAAACATTGATGAAGTGCAGCATGGAAAACATCTAGGATGATATTCTTAATGAAATATTCCTAATGTTTTGTACTTCCAATGTTCATAGTCTTGAATGAACATTGAAGATGCCCTTTTTGATTTTAATCAAATAAATGCCTTTATTTGTTGATTGATCTTAGTCAATGTACTTTACTGGGCTTTTATTTAAGTCACGTGAACCTTGCATGTTCTTCATTTCGTTTATGAATTTATGGGCTTGGTTCTTGATGTTCATCATGAACAACCTTCTGAACTCTGTCCAATCTTTTGAACTCTTTTAACTTTTTGAACTATGATTGATTTCTTAAGTCTTTATGTCCTTTGATTTCTTGTTTCTTGGTATGAATTAAACTTTGTTCCTGTCTTGATTAAACATTCAAGAGCACAAGTTAAATACCAACAAATTAATCAAAGTCCATTAATTCCTTAATCATTAAGGTTTGTTATCTATAAAATTAATTAGGGTTTTTGCCTCAACACTTGGAGTTTGCTCTGCATGTCGTTAGCCAGCAGAAGAGGGGTCACCAGGTCCCGGACGACGAGCCTTGGAAGCATTTAGAAAGGTACATTAGGTGGTTCTACCGTGTATTCCATCCTCTTATCGTCAACCCTGCTCCAGAGTCTGACATTGTCATGCCGAGACCTGTCTACCAGGATATTCTTGTTGACCAGGACTGGGCCAGACATCCTCTCGATCCATTGCAGGTCATCAGCAACAGCGACAGAGGTGAGCATGCGATGGAGATTCCAGATGTGGTTTCAAATCCACTCTTTTTCAGCATTTTGGAGGGCCTCTAGACCGAGTATAGCGTGTTTGACCATCAGCAGGTTCCGCGGAGGAGGTCTAGGAGTCATAGTCCACATGAGCAGCAGTAATGTCTTATTTTATGACTTGTTTTTTTAATGACTTTTTTGATATTTGTAGTATTTTTCCTGACATTTTGGTTGTATGATATTTACATTTGCGCTGTTGCGCCTCTTTATGACATTCGAGTTAATTTTTGTTAAAATTGTGTTTCTAAATTATGAATCAATGAATGCATGTTTTCTAAATTATGAATTTTGGTTGAATGAATGAATGGTTGTTCCTATGTATGAACGAACGAAGGAACAAAGCTAAACAGGGAGCAAGGCAGTAGCTACTGTCTGTCTGTTCTGGTGCGCACAGAACCAACGTGAGTTAACTGACGTTGCCATTTGCACTAACGTGAGTTAACATGCGTAGGGGTATTTTGGTCATTTCACTTGAGAATGAGCCAAACCATCTGGGTAAAGAGCAGTTCTCTTCTCAAATTGTGTGGATTTGTTTTTTTAACTGTGTATTCTCTACATTCATCTGTGTAGTGTAATTTCTTAATCCGGGTAAAAGTATAATAAGTAATAAAATTTTCTCTCAAGAGATTTAATATTGCGACATTCATATGGTTGCATTTGAACCAATGCCTTATGGTTAAGCCGGAAGAAATATTTTATCACTCATCATCCAAGTGCTCTTAGGTGGGTGGATAGATTTGCTTTTGTGTATGGGACCCACTAAAAAACATTATTTCCTTCTGTTTTGCAGAAAATCCAAATGGTGGAAACTAACTTTGGTTGTCTTTCTTTCACATTGTGATCACTCCTTTAACATTCACACGTTCCAAACATAGGCTAAGTTTCATTAAGCATTAGACATCATAAGAACTCAGAAACACCTAAAGTTTTCAGAGCACACAAATTGCAAGCATTAGGCTTAACGATGATCTAAATCAGCTGATAATTTTAGTACACAAAAATGAACAATTGTAACCCATAAATTTTGAAATTTTAGGGACCAACTTACAATTTATTTAAAGTTTCTTGAGATTTTTGAAAATATATAGGGGCCAATTTATAATTTTTAAATAATTTAATTGCAAAATTAGAAAACTGTGGTGACCGATCAGCAAAATTTGATAAGATTATCCAACCAATTTGTGATTTGCATTGTATAAAGCAACGAAGGAATTTTAAATTCTTTAACTTACAAGTGGTATGTAAAATGCCCTTAATTTAACTTCGACAAAAATACTTCACGAAATTTCTTTATTACGAAAACTCTCCGACATTCTCATCCAAACAATAAAATTTACATCAGATTTTGAATGCCTTAAAAATTATATTTACCCATTAAAATCTCTCTTGCAATGTAACTTTAGAAGTCCCATCCATAAAAAAAAACTTTGGTGTAATAGTTATTTTGATCTTTAGATGTACAATAAGTAGTCACAATAGTCCGTCAATATATCCAAATTCTAAAATAATCCTTGATTGTACACCTCTTTAGTCAAAATAGTCATTGAGGTAGTAATTATATTTTGAATTTAATACGAGAACATTCTCCCAAAATTCATGTTTCATCTCTCTGTAAACATTTCGTGTATTCACAAAAAACCGCTTATAACAAGAGATGGAGGTAGTAATTTATTGATTAAGATGATCTAAATTAAATAATATTTTTTTTAACAATAAAATTTATTGGATAGAGATAAAAGTATAAAGCGTCTCTAAAAAATGAAAAATATAAAGGGTATTTAAAGGAAAGAATCTTAGTGTTTATAGTTCTAACGGAAGATAAGTAAAATTTGACCAATGATTATTTTAATCAAAGTTTAAATTTTAGTACTTCTAAATGGCTCGATCTTAACTATAGTTTATTAATCAATTGAACTCAACAATTTGGTTATGCATGGACCCTTCTAAAAATACAAGAGGCCGTCCACTTCGTGAAACAAAAATGATTATTTGACATTGTTTAAAAAATTAAATAGTAACATTCACTTTTTTTTTTGGAGAGGAAATAGCTTATAGCTTTTCATTAGAAATTAAAGAACCAATACAAGAAGGTACAACATTAAAAGTTTGGGGACTAGCTAGTAGTATGGCCTCTCTTGCAAGAGTATGAGTGACCATATTCGCTTGTCTCCTATTAAACTCAACCTTAGAGTTTTCAAACCAAATACAACATCGACGTCTACAATCATCAATGATTGCACCAAATTCAGATATATCATTGCTTCCTTTAATGTAATAATCTACAACCTGTTTGGCATCCATCTCAAAATCGACATTAGTGAGTTGCATCTCATGTACCCATTGGATAGCATATGACAGGCCCAAAGCTTCACCTATACTTGAATCACATATAGGACTAGACCGTAACGACTTTGCTGCCACAAACTGTCCAGTTTCATCCCTTATACACATACCAACTCCAATAACATTTAAGGAACTCGAGAATGCAGCGTCAACATTACACTTAAGCCTTCCCCGGCCTGGTTTTTGCCATTTGGTATTCTGTTGATGCGCTGAACTGCTGCTGCTAGCTGATACAGTGCTGACAGCACGCGAAACAGACTCCTGTTCGCCTTCTCCCAACGCATGGATGTTGTTGCTAGCTGATACGGTGTCGACAGCACGTGTAACAGGCTGTTGTTCACCTTCTCCCATCCCCGAGCTGTTGCTGCTAGCTGATGCGGTGCTGACAGCACGCGTATCAGGCTGTTGTTCGCCTTCTCCCGTCGCAGCGCTGTTGTTGCTAGCTGATGCGGTGTTGACAGCACGCATAGGCTGCTGCTGTTCGCCCTCTCCCATCGCTGAACTGCTGCTGCCAGCACGCATAACATGATGTTGTTCGCCCTCCCCCAACCGAGCCTTGCATAAATTTGCTTCCTTCCATCCTTCTAACAACTTACGCGCACGTTCCACAATAGCTTGACATGTTTCCGACACATTTTGCCAAATTTGCATATTCCGTGTCTCCAAATGCTCCAAACAATAGTTACAAAATTTTCCAACTTTATTTGTGGCAGATTTTGGATCAAATGGAAGACAATTTCTGCTACAGTGTTATTATTCCGCATTGCAACTGTTACATCATTTTGGAGCTGACTAACCCGCCACACATTCCTTGCCTTTGGACAGTCGAACAACACATGTATAGCATCCTCGTAATTGCCTTCACACAGTGAGCACATAGAGGTACAATTGACGCCTCTATCAAGTAACCTGTCACGAGTTGGCAGACACCCCCTACAAATTCTCTAGATTAAATTCTTCACCTTAGGTGGAGCTTTCAATTTCCAAATGTCTGACCAGCAGCCCGACCTGTGCAAGTATGAAATGTCCCCTATTTCTTCCATACACAAACGATACGCGCTTTTGACAGAATAGTGCCCATTCCTCTCAGCCTTCCATATTAATTGGTCCTCCTCCACCTGATTAAATAGAGGTGTCCTAAGAATACGATGTACAATACCGTGATCAAAATAATAATTAATAGCATTATAATTCCAGCTTCTTGTATCTGGATTTATAAGAGAATCAAGCTTGGCTTGCTGAATAACCTCCACTGTTTGTCCTTCACCTGAGATACAACCTCCATCTGCTAGCCACGGGGCATCAAAAATTGGAATGTTAACACCGTTACCAATTTTCCATCTAACGCCCGATCTAACAACTCTTCTGGCGCTATAAATACTACGCCACACAAAGCTTGGGTTGTGGCCCAATTTCGCCTCCAAATAGTCGCTCCGGGGAAAGTATCGAGCCTTGAATAATTTCGAAACCAAACATTCCTTTTGAAATTGTAACTTCCAACCCTGCTTACCTAACATTGCCATATTAAACGCCGTCAAATCCTTAAACCCCATACCTCCATGATTTTTATGGACTGTAAGCTTATCCCAAGATAGCCAATGAATTCCTCTTCTGCTACTCCCTCCATTCCCCCACCAAAAGCCATTTATCATTTTTTCTATTTCGTCTACCAGTGTGGTAGGAAGCAGGAACACACTCATAACATATGAAGGTATTGGTTGCAGCACAGATTTTATCATAACCTCTCTTCCGGCTTTTGACAAACATTCACTTTAGTTCCCTAATATAAAAGAAAAACATCGACTTTAATCCTAGTCTATGTAGCATAAAAAAGTCAAAATATAAATCTATTAACACTATTTATAATCAATTTCAATAGTACAATATTTTCAATGTTTACAATTTAAAATAAATAAATAAATAAATAATAAAAGAATATTTCATCTTCCCCTCAGTAAAATGAAAAAATAAAAAAATATGTCATCTGTTTTTGGTGATCATGTTATTGCTGCAACAACGCCACAAACTTTGTCGATACTAATCTCCGATCACCTTTAGTTGGATCTCCCCTCTCAACCTCATTTTTTTCATCAACAAGATTCAAACCCGAGAAAAATACTACCTTGTCAATAATACATGTATTTTTATTTTTTTGGGTAGGAAATACATGTTAGTCAATGTACATTAGAGCATAAATACATGACTCAAGAAGTTTGCATATCCAACATAAAAACTTTAAACTCCCACTTTTTCTTCAGCTAAAAGTAAATGAAGTTAGTATAATACATTTATTAGTTTGTATTGTTGGATGCTACTCCTCACAATTCATGAAAATTCTTCTTATCATTCACCATCAAGGGTCATTAGCATTGGTGTTTGATCATTTTCTCCAAGATCAACCTTGTTCAATCTAATGCAGCATAATACTTTCTCTGGTAACTCTTCTTGCTTTTGTGCCTGTTATAAAAGAATTAGAGAAAATGCAGATGCTTACATGACGGTGAGGCTAATTAAATCCTACTACAAAAAGGGTTGCAATTTCATTAATGTGTTTGCTGATTTGCAAAATAATCCCTGATTTTTGTGAATCAGCAAATACATTAATGAAATTGTAAAGTGTAAGTCAAAATAGTCCTTATTTAACCTTTTTATAGTTAGAAATTGTAACATGGGACATTAACTAAATATGCAATTTTTCCACGTTGATTCCACATTAACGCTAACTAATTAGAGACTAATTTGCCTATGAAATGCAGGTCTTTTAAGGACTATTATTTGTCATTAACAAGTCCCTTGAAAATTGCAATTACATATAAATTCGTTTCTAAGATGACCTAAATTTTATAGGCAAATTAGTCTAATGGAGCTGACAATGATGTAGGATCAGCATGCAACGTGACATATTCACGTAACGTGTTGTATCATAGTCTCCAATGGTACACGCTTTTTTTGGAATAATCGCTAATGTAGAAGTTAACGGAGGGACCATTTTGAATGACATTTTACAATTCCGGTGTTGTGTTTGCTATTTCGTAAAAGTGATGGACTATTTTGACCAATGCTTATTATAAATTTGAGAACTAATTTGCCTATTCGGCATTCACTCATTTTTCTTGATATGTAGCTACAAAAGGCTAACTAGAACATTGACTTCATTCAAAACAAGTACCTGAATGGTTAGTCCAAGATCAAGAATTCCATCCTTCAAACGATCTCGAAATGCATCAAGTCCTTTTCTCGATATGTAGCTAAATCGATGAATGTCGAGATCAATCTCAAAGTAGTTAGGACCCTATTAAGAACAGAATAATCAAGATAATTTCTTTGTCAGATGTAACAAAGTGGAAACATTTCCATCTTATTTGTAACTTGTAAGGTATACCATGCTTACAACAACAAAAAGTTTATTAGATGAAGGACAATCCATATGATATTTATTCATCGATCAGGTGTTACATTAATGCATCCTCAAGTTTTGCCCCGAAATGTAAATTTCGAAGGACAATGATAAGTTTCATTTATTTGAAAACAATGTTCTTAATAGCAGATCACTGAAAATAACGCCGTCATAGTACTATAACGCCGTCATAGCCACTATGTGACAACTTTTGTACTAAATATTATACTGCAGAACAATAGCTATTTGTTCAAATTCAACCACGCTATAGCACTAAAGCGCAATTATCTTTGGGACGACACATGCATATATGAGTTTATTTACCTTGAAAAAGTTATGTTGTGGTCTGGAGAGTACAGGTTTTCCATTATAAGCTTGAACTAGCTTCTTCTCAGTAGAACTCAAGTGCATATCATCAGGATTAGCAAGTCCTACCATAATCTTTAGTCTTTCTCTAAATGCAACATTAGATTCTTTTGCAAACCCTTTTACCTTCTCCATTTCATCATCAATGAGTTTCTGTATCATAAATAGGAAGCAAGAAGCAAGAACCAAGTTAACACTTACACCTCAAATGTACAAAAAGGATAAATCAGGGATATAAGTATTGAATTGACGCACCGTGATGCTTTCTTGAAACTGGGAAGAAATGTTATCATCAAGAGTCTCAGAAACCTTGAAATACAATACAAGACTCATCCCTTCTCCATCACTATCACCAAGGAACATAGCTGCTGGATATGTCGGCAACTAACGCAAAGCATATAATACAATGAAGAGAATTTTTTTAGAATGATACATATTATAATACTAGTACTAGATAAATATTTAAGAAAGAATGATGAATAAAAGAAGAAAAAAATGAAATACCTGAATATTTACAATAAGAAGTTGAGGGACTTTTCCATTGGCTTTCACATTTGGAAGCTCAATGTGTCTGGCAATGTGATGTATCTTTTTTGGACAAACAAAAAGATCGACGCCAATTGGAATGTATGGACTATTGTTTGGTGCAGGAGTCTTGCGTTTGTCTCTGCAAAAAGCGAATGATTGCATAATTATATTTCCACAAAAATCGGTGCTATCTATAATCTAACTTTAGCATGCAAAGAAGCACTAACGTGTGGTCGTCTGCCATCTTTTCACAAAAAAAAAAATTGGAAGTTATAAAATTTTATGCGATTATTTACCAAAATTTAGTTATTTGATTAGGTAAAGAAGGACAAAATTGAAAATAAAAAAGTTTAAAAGAAAAGGCTACACCAGAACTTGATATTCCTTTTTATATATAGGTATAGATATAATGTATATAAAACGACATACTTGAAATAGTTTTCGCCGCGCAGTTGAAATGTTGAAGGTGGAATTTCAGACCAACATCCAGGAGACAACTTCTCTCCATTCTGACATGGAATTATAAGTCCTGCTTTTGGCCGAATCAGATATCTTTTTGATTGACCTTACATATATACAAAAACAAAGAGCTAAATCAGCATATTATTATGTTAATTCTACATTAATCAGCATAATAATCAGTAGGTAAGTTAAAATAAGTCAATCCAAACAGACCCTTGAAGTAATTCAAACACTTACCAAGTTCAGGTGTTTCCTCTACATCACAAGATTTCCTTTTGAAAGAAAGCTTGAAAATCGTCGACAGCTTTTTGCTCGGCCGATTATTGAAACTAACAGATGGTGCCAACCGATTCAAATTTGATTTTCTCGCAATCTCTTGAGCATTCTCTTCCACATTATTTTTACCTTCTTTTAAACCTTTAAAGCTTCCTTGATTTTTTCCTAAGCGAGGAAGTCCATGAGTATTGATTAGTCCAAAACCATTTTCATCTCTTCCTTTTAACTTATCTATGTTATTCGCTCCATCAACCTTACGATAACTTTCATGATACTCTTCATATTGACGATTATTTTCCACAACACATGTTGATCTTTCTTCATATTGGACCAAGTGGCCACACGGAATGCATCCCACTGTGCTTCCGACCAATGGAAAACAGTCTGCAAAGAAAGAAACAACAATCAGAATGGTGCAAAATGATGATACTAATGCAGTATCATCGATCACAGATCGTGGAAAATAGGGGTACTATTCAAATTCTGCTACGCTACAGCGCTATAGTGCTAAATATTTGACAACACCTTGTGCTAAATAGAATATTGCATAATAATAACATTTGTTCAAAGTTCAAACTATATTATGTTGTGCTGCAGTGCAGCTATTTGACAGCACGGTACAGATAGACAAAGTCACAGTTATTTCACATACTAAACTTCCACAACACTACACTACTAGAAAAAGCAAAATTAGCGAGGGAAATTAGTGACGGAAAAAATAAAATTCCTCACAAATTCCTTGGTCGCAAAATTTAGTGACGGAATTAGAGAGGGATTTCACGTTTTCCCTCACTAAATATCCCTCACTAATTTTTGTTTTTTTAGTAGTGCTAGTAGGTCATAAATTGACAACTCTTTAAATTGTAGGCATAACTGCATTTCTGACACCTTAACTTTTAAAAAGTTGCGATTTTGGCCCCCTAACCAAAAAAAGCAATTTTGTTCCCTTTCGTCCCAAAATTTATGAGAAGACGCTATGTGTCCCAAAACAAGGGCCGTAATCGCAACTTTTAGTAAGGATAAGGGGCCAAAAGAGCATATTTCCCTTATGTTAGAGGGTCAAAAGAGCATATTTTTTTAAACATGTGGGTCATTTTTGCCATTTTTTTAAAAGGGGGCCAAAATCTCTACTTTTGCAACTTAGGGGGTGAATAGTGCGTTTAAGCCTAAATTTTATTCACAAGTTAAAAAGGGATACTTATTCATTACCTCCATGAACACTGTTGAACTCATCATCTGAATCAGAATCCAGAATACTGACTGAATCAAAGTAACTCTCATCTTGGCACATTACTACAAACAAGCAATGAAAAAACAAAGTCATTCTAAATTTCTCAAGTTCAAAAACCAGAAAGTGAAAAAAGGAAATTAAGTAAAAAAAAAATACCATTTGCATCAACATCATATTGACTATGATGCCATTCAAGTTGAGTAAGATGGTATGCTGAATTAGAAACTTCAGATCTTCTACATTTTGTTTTTGCACCATTTTCAAAGTCCATATGAACATATTCACTAACAGAATAATCTGTTACATGCATTCCTCCATTGTTATTCATCTTATTGATATCAGTTGGAGCTGTACTTGAGATCTTTCGACGACGGCGTCTTACGATCCTTCTGCGAAGCTTTCTTGGTGCTTTGATTGCATGAGAAGGTACTGAAACACAACCTCCCATTGTATGTTGTTTAGGAGCACAAGTTTCTCAACTTGTTTTAGCAAGAAGGAAGAACCTGATAAGAATACAGGTTATGAATTTAAGCTTTAAGTTGTCTTCATAAGCTATTATGGATAGCTAATGGAAATAAGCTGAAAACAGCGTATGAATATGTTATAAGTTGTTTTCATAATTTCTTCCAGACAATATCACAAGTGCTTATGTAAGTAAAAACTTAGAGGTCTGATAAAACAAATGAACAAGGGAACCAAGTAAAAACATTGTTAAACAATGTTGAATATGAAAAGCATAGATATTCTTAAAACTTTTATCCTCTATGAAAATCAAAAGTGAGAAAGTTTTTGTATGGTATATATGATATATAATGTAATATAAACTTCAATATGGTGAAAGTAGCTTCTACCTTTGAAATGAAGTTCAATTCAACCCTTTGGAAAAGAAAGACTTAAATACCATTGTATAGATTGTCATAAGAAGAAAAATACATATATGTAGTGAAGGACTAAAGCATGGACAAAGGGTATATTTTGAGGTTGTTTCAAGGAAGCTACATCTATTGTTGTGTATGGTCTATGAAGCACGAACACTCCTCGGATTAGGCGTATTCTGGTGTCGGACACGACGACACATATAATTACACTGAATTATGCGATTCTCTAAAATTATTAGTGGTGTCGGCATGTCAGTGTCCGAGTCCTGTCCAGTGTCCGTGTCCGTATCCGTATCCGTGCTTCATAGTGAGTGGAAAAAAGTTGAAGAATCAAGAGAATCCACAAGTGTGACATGAGACAAGCCAAAAGCATATAAACAAATAGAAAAGAGAATGACACATTTTTTTAGGAGAAAAGAGAATAACATATTAACAACCTTGAAAAGGGAAAAGATATTATGTTTGTGTTTAACGCCTTTTCAGTAACATTAAAAGGTTGTTTTTATAACATTGAAGAATAGAAAAACAAAATGGAAAAAATGTAAATAAATACTAGAAACAATATTATGGAAGTTTTGAAAAGGCATTGAAAAAATTGATCGAATATTTTATAAAGTTTTATAATGAAAATTCAAAACAATGCTTTCAATATTTCAAGAAACGCAATATCTCTATGTAGAATTCATCTTATTTCTATCATAATTGAAAGGGTTATTGTAAATAAATTAATTTTATTAAGTGAAAAGAAAAAGTTATATATTGGCTGAGCAAAAAGGATATGCAGAATTCACAAACAACAAAGAAAATGTCAAAAACACATAAAAATCAGGGACAAATTTATTTGATTGAGAAATACAAATAAAAATACCAGAACTCCTTAATTATTATATATTCAATAAATAACTTTAAAATAAGTATACATGATGGCATTGTTGGTGAAAGTAACATACCTGAAAAGTGTTAGGATTATGGCAGAGAAGAAAATGAAAGTTTCAAATTCAGTTGGTAGGATATGGTCTCTATCTCTCCCTCTTGTGAACAACAATGCGAGGGAGAGAGAAGAAAATATGTATGTGGGTCCGACAAAAAACAATGTCGGATCCAAATGCTGCAAAGACCTTCTTTATGTTTTTCTTTTACAATAATTGTAATGTTTTTATGAACATCCTAATTAATCATTGATGAATAATGTTGTGTGTTGTTTGGTTGTGATTTTTTTGCTTGATCTTAGGTCTTCGTGCATGAGATTTAGCTGGATCTATACAAGGAAAGAAGAAAGAATGATAACTTCCATGTTAGCAACTATATGCCATGCTGTGCTTTGTAGGATCTCATCATAATTTGTTTTTCTAATCTGAATCTCAATTTGGATATTATGATATTCCAGTAATTAGATTGAAATTAGCTATTATTATATTACTTCTAAATAAATAAAAAAATGTAATTATAGAGAAAATATTGAATTAGAGACAAAAGTAATTAGGAAAATATGTTAAAATTGTCTATAATTATGTACCAAATTTAGTAATTAATGAATTAGTAATGAAATATTATTTGTCATGCAAAAACAACTCATTTTCTTATAAGAAGTATTTGTAGTAGTTTGATACAAGTTTTCTTGTTGTTGTTGAGGGAATTGACACAAGTTTTCTATCAAGACAAGAAAGAAAAGTAACACACATTCAAAAGAGGAAAATAAAACGCACTCACATTCAAAATGGTGTGACAATAGTTATTTATTTTTTCTCTTGGGAATAAGTAGTAAAGATTTAGGTTCTTCAATTATTTGGTTGGAGATTCTATCTCATGTTAGTGCATATGAAACATATATATGGAGAGGAGTTCTTAACCCTATTGAAAGAGTAAACTTTGGGCTCAATATTGTGAACGACAGAAAACTACCAAAGAGAAACGATTATTTATATACATGTGAGAGTTAACTTAAAATCAGGTTCTGGAGAAAACGTGTCACGTTTGGAAGCAACCTGCCACGTTTGCTGAAGAAGTCTCTAAAGCAAGTCACTGGAAAAAACGTGCCACATTGGTGCCCTGGAGACGAAAAACAGAAACGTATTTTTCAGTGCAGATTTGTTCCAAATTTTAAGCGATACTTTTACTATAAATATAGACCTTGTATCAGAGTAAACCTTGAGATGGAGGGGGCTGAAAACAAGGGTTTAGAAGTCAACAAGAAAACTAGGGTTTGTATAGAGTTTGCTCTGGGCTACAAGCACTAGGGTTTGGGTTGATTCACCTTGGGAAACACTATTAGGATTGAGTCTCTTGGTCACGGAAAGAGATTGGAACTTTGGGTAGAATTAAGCGTGAGACTTATTCGAGTAACCCTTTGATATCTCTTTTGTAAAGTTACTCATCATTATAGTTGAACGGAGGGCTGCTCTTTCCCCCAAACTAGGTCTGTTTTGGACCGAACTGGGTAAACAAATTTTGTGTGTTCTCTTTTTCTTTTCTCTCGTTGTTTTCTACTTTTGCTTGTGTTTATAACTTCCATACACTTTGTTTTGGTTGCTTGATTATTACTTGTCCACACATCAAGTATTTATTGGTGTGATTTTCGAGAGAAACACATAATTAAGGAAATGATAACAAGTGTGCCCTTTCTCTTAAGGGCACTTCATAAGAAATTTAAAATGGAAATTTTATCTTGGAATTTGTGTATTCAACCTATTGAAACATCAAAAAACAATTTTTTTTACAAGATAGTTATCAATTGTTTCCATTTTTTTTTTCAAAAGAAAAACTGCTTGGACTTAATGAATGAATATGGACATCCAGGTTCCAAACCTGGAGCCACTCCTCTTGATCCCTCCATCAATTTTCATCAAGATTTCGGAAAAGCTTTTGAGGATATTGCTTCCTACAAGCGCCTTATTGGTAAACTCCTTTACTTAAACACAACAAGGCTTGAGATAACTATTTCCGCACAACAATTAAGCCAAATCCTCCATAATCCCACTTTGACAGACTATAATGCAGTTTGTAAAATGATTAGGAATATCGAGCATAATCCTGGGCGGGTTTCATGTTTCCTAGAAACTCAAAACTACGAATCTTCGGATACTCAAATGCAGATTGGGATGACTGCATTGTTTCTGAAAGATCTATCCATGGGTTTGGTTTCTTGTTGGGATCATCTCTCATTTTTTGGAGAGTAAAGAAACAACAAAATGCATATCGACTTCCTCTGAAGCTGAGTGCAAGAAACTCTCCATACTTGCTCACAACTCCAATCTTTCTATACCGTGATAGCCAAAGTATGTTACATATTGCCTCAAATCATGTATTCCATGAGTGAACATAACACTTGGAAACTGACTGTCATTTGATTAGAGAAAAGGTTCATAATGGGATTTCTATGCGTATTGCCAATACTCGAGTAATTTGTTGACTTCCTCCTCCACAGACAATTCCTTCATCTCCAAGCCTGAACATATTTTTTTCCACCATTTCTAAATGTTCAGGGGATGGGGATAAAATGTAGTAGCTCTCATTTTCCTTATTAATTGTAGTTCCATCTTTATTCTATAAATAACCTTGTACTTGAATCATTATCTATACATCAAACATTATGAGAACCTAGCGTCTGTCCTGAGTTCAATTCTCAACACATTTATACATTCAATACTCAATGGTCGAGGAATTCGAGCAATGTGGAACTCCAAAACAACATCAATAGAGAAATCCTTTTAATTGTGCACAAAGTGTAAAGTAAATTAGAATACCCATGATACACATGATAAAAAAAAGAATACACCAGATTATTTTTTTCAAGTAACCTAGTGACTATAAATCCACCTTTTAAGATGAATAAGTGGAGTGTCTGGGGTTTCAATCTCAGTCCCTGTATATATTGTGCAATGTTCCTACCAATTGAGCTAAACTCACGGAAACAATACACCTGCTATTCTATTTAATACATGTTTGCTTCAAACATAAATTACTGAATGTCAATCAAACATACAAACACTTAATCTCACAATGTTAGTGGAGATGAAAATATAAAACCAAAGTTGCAACAATAATAAGCACTCATTTAGTACAATTCAGATGAAATATATTACAAAACGGGAACGTATATACATTGAATAATGATTATTGATATTTTCCTCTATTTTAAGTATCACATGTACAATGAAAATGAAATCTAGTACCTAACCATTTCAAAGACATTAAACTGGATTAAAGGACTTTCTCAAAGAGAACTTTGGCAATATGAAAGTTGATGGTCTTTGAATCACAGAAATCTGCATAGTAAAAACTCCTTGCAACTGTAAAGAAAGTATTTTTGATATTGAAATCAATGTCATTTGGAGATTTTTGAAACACCAATTGTACAAGTTCTTGCATTTTTGAATCTGTCTCTGAATTGGTGATTTTTTCATGTGTATTGCTGCTGCCATTATTAACCTGGTAATTGTTATAAAAAAAATGCAAATAAGAAATTAAGTAGATCAAACTAATCAACAACCGCAATTGTGGCAATATATATAAAAAAAATAAAAACTCATGGGGGATAGCCTTCTAGCCATTGTAATCCATCCTAGTTGAGTTACTTTACTAAGTTAGTTCATAAATCATATCTATGTAATTTTTTTGTGTAGAACATCTATGTAAATTTTTATACATTAGCATATGCTTCTTTGATTTGTTTATATATGCACAAGTGGGGAAGTTAAAAAGAATGGATATTTAAGAGCATGCAATGAATAAAAAAATATAGAACATTTGGAATGAGATGTTGATTCCCTACATCCACAGTATGTCAGTATCGTTCATCACAGCCGTTTGATTGATAGGACAAGTCACATTTCAAAAATGTATTTTTGATCCGATTATCAAAGTGGAAATATGCGTCGTCTAATCTTGATTTGATGATCTAAATTGTGTAACTAAATCAAATCCATAATTTTGTGTTTGTCGAAAATTTGAATCTTACAAAATGTTTGTGTTGTCACTAACCTTGTCATTTTGATAGCAACGAAGTTTGTGGCATATAGAGTTAGTGAGTTGCAGAAGATGCTTGTATTGTGGATTGAATATCTGGTCCTCAGAAATCCAATGGCCAGCACTTAGGTTTATTATTTCTACCAAAAGCTCTGCTTCTCCTTCACATTTGTCTCCTTCATTTTGCCAACTTGAAAGCCACTTTTTCCACTACAATAACATGAAAGAAAAAAAGTCAAAATGCTTAAAATTTTTGCCAACTTGGTTTGGTGGTTCTATTGATCTACTTATGTTTGATTCTCCATTTTTGCACTACAAGAAAATATGGATTTTGCTACCATTATTTTACTACGAATGGTGTTGGTAGCAAATCTCAATTAAAAACACTACTAAAATATACCGGATAGTAAAAAAACAAGTTATTACATACTCCCTCCGATCATTTATACAAGAAACAAAACACATAAATCACGTAGACCAAAAAAACACTTTGAAACTAATTATTTGCATTTAATACTCATAAATTTATATTTATTCCATTAGTGCCCCTATATTAATTGTCTTGATTACACCAACTTATTTACTTTTAATATTCTCTTTCATAATAAATAAAGGTACTATTGAAGTTGAGCATCCAATGTATTTTAAATTGGTCAAAATTTCTTATAAAAAAGACCAAAAAAATTGATACTTTTGTTTCTTTTAAAAAGGACCGGAGGGAGTATTATTTTAATTTTATTTTTATTATATTTTTTGAGTTGATAAAAAAAAAATACGATTATTCCTAAGTCCCAGACAAAACTTCACGATTCTTTCTTTGAAACAAACTTTGTATTAGATTCACCATCTCCGATTCATCAAATTGGTAGCCATGAATTTCTTTTTCATTTGGTCAATTGGTAGGACAACAGGAAAAATATATTAATTTAAAAAAAACTCAATGAAATTACAAATGAGTTTTGATGCTTGAAACTTCAATAAAAAGTAAATGTTATGAATAAAACTAAAAATGAGTTTTGGTTGAATTTAATTTTAATTAAGAGGAATCTTTGCATCACGTATTTTTGCACATCAAATAGCTATGGTATCAATAGTGTTGTTTAAGTTTTTTTTTTTTTTTTAATAAAACAGGAGGTTAAAAAATGTCAAAAGTGCTCTCTCAATGTTTCATTTTTTTTACATGATGTTTTGATTTTGTTAAATTGTGCTAAAACTACCAATACAAATGATTTCCCAAAGTATGGTACTACACTAATAACAAATCAGCAAATTCATATTAATTAAAAAGATTGAGGATTGGAAGACTCACACATTGATGCATATCATATCTAATTTCATGACCATAAGACACAAGTATATCTCCTGATATTTCATCTATGGTTGCAACCAGTGCCTCAACGAGTTCATGTCCTATTTTGTTCTTGTTCAACCTCCTGCACACATACATACAAAATGAAAATTTTCAATTTCAATAAACTACGTACATAGTAATTAATATTATTTCTATTTAGTTTATGAATGTACTAAATTCTTTCCTTGATAATATTTAAAAAGCAAGTCTATAAGTTTGGTCTTTGATGACACATAGTTTATCATGTCTTAATATTTATAGAAAGCAAAAAAGTCATAAAATGTATAAAGAGAGCAGATTTGGTACTATCTTAAAAGTATACAAAATGACCGTCTTACTATCAAAATTATCTTTTTTTTCTCATTCTTATATCATCGTAATTAAGATTTTTGATCCGCTTAGAGTAAGAACCGATCTTCTGATAACCGATCAAATTAAAGTGTGTTTGCGACGATTTATATTAGAGATATAGTTTAGCTTCAAGTAGTACTAGTAGTATATATAGTTGTAACCACCCCATTAGTGGGTCAATTCACTCATTTATAATATTCACTTTATCATCAATACAAAGATTATTTGAGTTTTCTGACATTCTCGTCCTTATAGAGTCTAGAAGACTTTATTATCTTACAATTATCTACGTACCATATTATAGAAAGCGCTATAAGTTAACTTACCAATGATAGTCTTGCGGATTGATGTAGTCATTGAATTTTTTCACAAAATCTTTCTTCAAATCTGCATCACTGACATAAGATGCAATTGTTTCAAGCAATGCTGTGGTTTTGGCCCATGCAAGTCTCTCATGAGACCTTTCAGGCTCAAATATGCTTGCTGCTGCTAAAAAATAGGCCAATAGAAGTTCCCTTTTGCTCAATCCAAATTCTCTTAATCTAGATTCTGAGTACCACCTAATAAATGTGATCATTGCAACAATGAGTATTAGCTCGAGGGGAATAGAGGAAGAGCGATAATCGAGTTAGACTCGATCTAAATTTTAAGATTCATCTTACTTTTGAATCATGCTCCACTCTTTTAGATGTTGTGCTTGACAATTGTTGTAGTCTAATTTTGCAAGCTTGAGATAATTGTTGTTGCTCACATTCGCCATCCTTTGTAAAAAGAGTAATTTAATTCAAGGAAAAATTTTAATTTTTTTTTTTTTGGTAGATAAAAATTGCAAAATTTAAAGTGTGATAGTGTATGAAGTATAAACGAATTAATGAATTTAAATTAGTTGTGACATATCATATTGATCTTCGAGTGTGGAAATTTTACATTCATTAATATTTCTAATTATCCACACTCGAAGATCAATATGATATAATTCCAATTTATCCACTACAAATGAAAATATATATAAAAAAAAAAAAAGAGCAATTTTACATCTTCCAGAGATTAATTAGAAATTAATTTTCAATATTTAATATAATTGCACTGTAATTGTTGATGAATGAATCTAAAGTGAATAAAGCTTATAAAAAAATCTAAAGCATATAAATTTTACTACGAAGCTATAATATAGCCACAATATCTTTTAAGAGATATAATATAATATAATATATAGCCACAATATCTTTTAAGAGATATAATATATAGCCACACTTTAACATTATGAAATTGAATTGAGAGTTTAATATAACAATTTTTTTCCTCATTAATATAGCATTAGTTTTGTTCAACGTTTTAAAAACCAATAATGTGTTCTCTGTTGAGAGTTGTGATTCAATAACAATAATAAGAAATTACTTGTGATACAAGCAACAATAGAGATAGAGTCTTATAACTGTATATTTTTTCTTCAGTAAGTTAGTTTTTTTTTGAACAAGAAAAGTGCATTTGATTGATATTCAATATAGAATACTCGTTCCTCTCTCTCCTTCGCTCGAATATTCAATATGACATGCTTCAATGTGTGTACTAAATTCAGTGTCAAGTTATTTAAAAATTTGCCACAAGTCAATTGAAGTTTTAGATTTAATTTTGGAAGTTGGAAATATTAAAGGACCATATTTGTGGATTTAAAAATTGGGAAACCAAACTCTACAAATTAAATAAAAATAGGACCAAAATTACAATTAAACCTAATATATTTCTTTAATGTGACCAAATAATCATTTAACAACTCATCTCCTTTGCATATTAGATAGTTCACAAAATAGATTATCCAATATTTTTTGTGAAGATAATTTTATTTTTTTTATAATGAAAACACAAAAATTCAAAACTTGTCATAAATTAAATAGGTTAGTGGGGCATTGATGCAATTCATGTTTGGCACTTGTTTGCATAAAAAATTCAGACAAAAAAGAAAAAAGGATGTTATATAGAAAAGGAGATTGCAAAGTACCTGTAAAGAGTTTTGGCAATCCAAACATCACTTTCACCACCGTATTGATCAATGTAGAATCTTGTCTCCACACGACTCAAGTTTGCATACCATGGCACGTCTAATGTATAAGCCACCTGCTCAACATAAGAAGATACACTGTTACTCCTATTATTTTTATCTAGAAACAAAGAAAAGTCTAGAGATATGGATGCTACTAGAAGGATCTAGAAACATTAAGATGTTCCTAGTGCTTAATTTTATTTTATTTAGTAGAGTATCTAGTAGCTTCCTTATTATTCTTTAGTATTCTAGAGACCTCCATATTATTCTTCGTCATTCTTATCAAAATGTGTCCCAAATTATAAATCGTTTTACAATATCAATGAAACATTAATGTTACATTTCATAATATATCGTTAAATATTTATTACTCTCCCTTCTTTCCATTTTTTAATTTATCATTATCATACTATTTATTAGGGACAATTTTATAAAACAACTCATAAATCTTTTTTCCACACAAAATTATTTACATTTCTCAATACATGTGAAATGGTCAAAACGACTTGTAATTTAGAACGGAAGGAGTATTAGTTATTCCTTTTTTTTTTGTTGTGTAAATCGGGTATCCTCCGCGTGCAACTGCAGAGACTAATCTCTCGAGCATTGTGGAACGCAAATGGACGGCAAGCTCTCCCTAAAAGTTTTAACGTTGTTGCATGCCCAAGGTTTTGTTTCAAAATATAAGCATTGATTGCAGATTTGACATACATAAAAAATGTAAATGTAATTAATGTGCATATTTTGTCTAATAATATTACTAAATTATCATTTGTATATACATATTACAAAGCAAAGTAATAGTATTAATTAAGGTTATATTAAAATAATAATAATAATAAATGTATCTAAAAAATTGCGAGATGACTCATATTTAAAGACAATTTTTTCCTCTAATAAGTGCTTATAATTAGGGGTGAAATGAATATTCATTAGTGTAGAATGTGTAGTACCAACTTCTTCATAAATTATTGACTTTCAGCCACCTAGTACCTTGCTATATACTCCCTCCCAAATGAGAATTTATACTTATTGAGTAATTGAGAATTTATACTTATTGAATAATTGACGTATCTGGTATATATTATAATAAACCGTATACTTCAGTTATTCAATAAATCTAAATAAACGAGGAATTAGTACACATCAAATTGTGTTCTAGACTAAACTCCTAAAATGATCCCATAATTTTCAAGAAATTCTCTCATTAGACCCTAGAAAAATCTAAATAAGTAGAGTTTCTTTTATCAAGAATGTTACGACACTTTGCAAATACACCCAAATTCAACAATTATAAATGTACACTTTATATTTTTTTAACATTCAGTTAACATTTTATTTTATCTCTATCGCTATTTTTCTATCATATTATCATCGTTAATACCTTATTATATTTATTACATTTTCTCTCTATCTCTTAAAGATGCATACACTCATATGAGATGTACACCAAACAATTTCTCTTTATAACATTTTATTTTATGTTTTTATTTTTGTTATTTTGGTTTTTTGAGTGTTTGACGTTTAAAACAAATTATATTTTTCTAGCGAAAGAATAGAGTGTAAAGGTATCACATGATAAATATTTTAAATTTTAAAAACTCATGTTTAATTTATCAATTGTGTACTTGCTGAAAAGTACGATTAAGAAACTAGGGTTTAGTCTCATTAGGTCATGCCATGAGAATGCTTTCACGAGAAATATTTATAGTCTCTTTGGAGTTATATTTTCGTGTCTTGGGCCCTAAGTAACTTAACCCCAACACAACAGGAGAGTGTTCTAGAAGTTTCTAGAAGCTGAGAAATGCGGTTTATGCCTTCTAAGGCCAAAGGCGCACCCCGAAGGATCGGCAAGCCTTTATTGAGGGCTGGCAAGCCCTTAATATAATATTGGCGGTCCAAACTGTAAAAAACTCTAAATTATAATTAGTGGGACAAATGTTTATAATGTTCAAACATACCTGCAAAAAATTATTTAAAAGTTCAATAACCAAAAATATTGTGGAGACTAAAAAATAATAAAGACTAAATTTATTTAACACTATCAATTACATACCTCTTCGGGTAGGTTCTTCATTATGACCCATTTATCTATTACTTCATTTGCTTCTCTCTTCTCCGTCAAAAAATTGGCAGAGAAGTGCTTGGCTTGTTCAAGAATTTTCTCTCCTGGAAACAGCACTTGAGTGGCTTTGTATAGGCTATACATTCCTGTCACAGATTGTGTGCATTGACCAGCAAAGCAGAAGAATTCACCATTTCTTTCAAAGTGCTTAAACACATCTATCAAAAAATATGAAATTAAATTCCATTACCATTGCATAAATAAACAGTTGATTAATTGAGATACTGCATATTTATATTAAATACTCACCGGCTGAAACATGGTGGCCATGTAATCTTAGTAATCTGAAAGCCATTGATGTGTCATCAATATCTTGAACATTTGAATTTCTTGCCGAAAAGATGCCCTTTTCAGTCCAATATCTGAAATTTTTATTTATAAATTACAATTGCTTGTAGAGGAAAAGGGCAATTAAAAAATGTTGGATTTTGAGGAGAGCCTAAAATTTTTACCTATAAACATAACACATACAATCTTTGATCTCTTGTTGAAAATACCGCGATATTCCAAGGCGTTCAAGGCGATCAACCACCCAGATACGTTCAAACAAATCCAGAGGAAATGCAGATGGTGCTGAAATATGTATATACATAAACAATCATGCCTTAGTCAAATTAGTAAAGATATTGTACTATATGTGGCATGACAACAACAAAAAATATTATACATGATACTCCTTCCGATTTTAAATATCAGTAAAAAATGGTTAAAGAAATTTGATATCTTTGGTTTGGACCAAGGTGGTATAATTTAACCGGTGTTAATAAAAAGAGGGTATATACATGAATAGTGAAAGTTTAAAGAAAAAGCTAATAGTTAAGCCAATAGATAGTGGCACTTTACCACCCCCATTGAACTTGTTGACAATTTTATTCAAGAATTTGAAGCAATTTTCATCTTTAGTTTGCATTAGTGCAAAGGCTGTGGAAGACGGAGAAGTCAAGAATGATCCATCTTGAGATTGCAATTTTAGAAGTTGTTTCCAATCCAAGCCTAACATTCCCTCCAAGCTAAAGAGCGAAGTTGTGGGTATTTTGTGCATCATCTCTCTTGGTATTCTACTCCAACAACACCACAAAACATCAATCACGACAAACACATTAAGATAAGATAAACTTAAGATTACGATTTTCTTTTCTTATTCATGTGCATATTATTAAGATTAAGATTAAAATAATATTTTTTAAAGAAAGATTTAAGTAATTAAAATTAGGCTTAAATATGTGTTTAGTCCCTGTAAATAAGGTTAACTTGAGTTTTTTTTCCCTTGTACTTACTAATCATTCCAAAATTGTCATGCAATTACTAATCATTTGAGTTTTGATCATAATCTCATTTAATTACTGATGTGGCATATGAGTAGATGTGTGGTATAGACATGGCACTAGATGACTGGGCTAGGCCAATGATGACTCAGCAAAAAAATAATTTAAGAGACGATGTTGCCCTTAATGTATTGAGTTCACTGTGAAATTACCCATTTGCCCTTCCCATCATCTTATTCTTCTTCAAAACTCAGTTCTCTATCTTGAAAGTGCAGTAACGCCAAAAACTTAAGAACTTTGATGCAACAACCCAGATGTGAAACTGCAGTCGGGCTCATATGTGAAACTTGATACAAAAACCCAAAACTTAAAACGATTAGTTACTTTTTGTCTTGTCTTTTCTTTTGTGTTTTTTTTTGAAAGTTTTTAGTTTGAAATTCGAAAATTGATTTGTGTTGCAGCTTCACCTTGGAGTAGATGAAAGATATAATTTGTTTGTTTCAAAAGCCATTGGTTTTGGGAAAGTGACAATTGAGGTTTGGTTTTGATTTTGTGACAATCTTTTGCTCTTGAATTCTAATGTATGATGATGTTTTTTTTATTTTGTTGTGTGAATTTCAAGTGTTTGTTGTCCCCTTTTGTTGTTCTAATTTCTCACACGGCAGAGGGAGTGGGTGAGTGGTGGTGGTTGTGGTGGTGAATGAAGGGGCGGGGGGAAGAGGTAGAAGAAGAGGGCATTTTGGTCATTTTAGCATGACTATTTTCATTAAGGACATTTTGGTTCATTCGCGTCAAAAATTCTGAGTCAGCATCCTCTTGGTCCAATCAATAGTAGACACATCACCTAATCACGTCTACATTAGCGAGATTATGATCTCAAAGACCAAAACTCAAATGATTACTAATTGCATGACAATTTGAAAGGATCAGTAAGTATAAAGATGAAAATTAGGGACTACACACATATTTAAGTCGTAAAATTACGACAAAGTAAACAATATATAACTATAGAAGGGGTAAAACTGTAAATAAGTGACAACTGTAATATCTTTAATATTGTGTGTGAGATGTATTACTTTTTATTTGGATATTTAAAAGAGTCTCACGTTTACAAATTATTCATTTTATCAATAAACATCCAATCATATAAACCAACACCTCAAAGAATGATTAAACAGGTCATAAGAATAGCTCTATATTTTTGTTGAAGAAAAATAAAACTCTATATGATTAAATTGCAACAATAATTCATTTATTAAATCATAATTATCTCATTTTCAAATATTAAAAAATAAAAAATTGTGTTTTCTTTCAATTTTTTTAAATAATTCAACCTCTTTAGTATAACAATTGAAGGAAATTATTTTTACATAATTAATGCATGTACGAACCACAAGTTATTTTTACATAATCAATGTATGTATGAACCACAAGTAATTGAAGAGGCAGAGTGTTGATAAAAACATTCATCTCTATACATACTGATTTTTCTTGTGGCACAATGAGATTGTATATTTAGGGTGCTAAATAGGGGAAAATCTCCTCATTATTGATGATTTTGGGTTGATATGGGTCTATGTTGTTGTAACGTTTGTTTGATTAAGATAAGATTAATGACTTTTTTTATGATCAATTTAAATGGACTAGTTTAGCGACTTAAAAAAAAATAAGATTAATGACTTTATTTTGATTTCAAAGATTGTGAGATGTGTTGTTTGTAACCACTCATTACACAAGCATAATTATGGCCACAACTAATTAAAGTACCTTCTGAGTTTTTCATCTCTCTTTGCAAAAATGTTTTTCAATATTGGTGAATCATTTGGCACATCAATGTTCAATCCACGAGCTCTATCGAGAAGTGAAGGGAAAATAACTTCAAAACAAACTAGCTCCTCATTCTCATCCTCAAGCTTGCCAATATTCTCTCTAAAAAATGACATTGCTATATACACATACACATGACGATATCAGTCACAATATTTGACCTTAATTCTACACAATATAAATGATACTTCCTCTGTTTTTAATTATAATCAAATTTTGATTTTTTTAGGTTCATTTAATTAATAATGCATGTAGTCTATATTATAGTTCATATACATCATTAATTAAATGAACCTAAAAGTCAAAATTTGTTTATAATTAAAAACGGAGGGAGTAACAATTTAAAATCTTGATAACAAGACTAATGTATATTACCTCTGTCACACTTTTCAGGGTGCATATTCCATGTTCTTAATGCAATAACACAAGCCAATGTGCTAAGGATCCGATCATGTGTTAAAAACAATTGACTATCACCCCATGAACCATCTGGAAGTTGATTATTCACAATCCACTCTAGACTAGATGGAAATTGTGGTGTACCACTAGCATGTACATCTTCCACAAGTGCAACCCAAGCAGTATCATAAGCAGATATATTTGTCTCTCCATCTTCCAATGAACTCAATATTGATTTGATTGAGTTCACTAAACATACCTTCTTATTAATGAATTGTAGTAACCAAATGAAAAAGATTATAAAGTGTGATTGAAAAAGGCATAAATAGATAACATAAGAAACTCTAAATATTTTTTTTTAGGAGAACTCTAAAAATATATTAATTATTCTTAAAAAGTACCACAATATCATGCTCCTCCTCATCATTTATAACTATGTCATCCTCCACGTTAGTCTCACTGAACTTTAACGTTGCTACATTAGTTTCAAATACTTCTCGATATTCTGTAAAACAGAATCAAATATTAATTTTTTTTATTTATATAATAAAATCTAATGATCAAATAGCATCCACAAATACTTCTTTTAAAACATCCACAATGGAGACTCTCAATTTAGAGTTTTTAGAGCATATTTAATTTTTTTAAAAATATTAACTTTAACGTTGCTACATTAGTTTCAAATACTTCTCTTAGAGCATCCACAATGAAGACTCACAATTTAGAGTTCTTAAACAAGTCGCATCCACAGATACTTCTCTTAGAGCATCCACAATACACATCACTCTTCTATAATTTTTTAATAACTATACCTAATAAGCACTGAGTCGCTCCAATGGAGTCCCACTGACAAAAGGTCTAAATCGATTTCACCACCTAACTCTTCATAGTTTACATTCTAACAATACAATAATCAATAAAAAGTAGTGTTGGATCCACTTAAGAATGAAAGTCTTAAGTGAGACCCTGAGTCTTAGAAGATCCAAAAAAAAAAAAAGAATCTTAATAAGGATATCTATTAGGTACTGGGTCTTAAATCATGAAGACCACACCATTAATAACGGTCTAAGAGTTCGAAACATCAAATCACCAAAATTTTAAGGCATTGGGAATATAGGCCACTATTATTATATATTCAATATTAAAATAGTTCATAGTACATCGATATTAGAATGTTATTCACTTAGCAAAAATTTCCCTATCAAATGTGTGAATATTCCACATCACTATACTTGATCCAAACACCATGAGCTCGCTCCTCTACTAAGCTAAACCAGAGCTCTAATACTTTCTTTTCTTTTTTTTTGGATTCTAGGAGATCACTAAGAGCAGCAATTAATAAACCAATGATCAAGGACAACAATAAAATATTAAGACACTACAACTCTAAAAACTTTAAAGTATTAGATATATTGATCATCTATTTTATATATTGAATATTTAGCTCATTGATGATTTGTATGATACTAACCACTCAAATTTCAACCTAGCAATTTAACATCTCAACTATACGTATACCTTCAGTTTGTGATTTGGATATTGCTCTGCACCTGTTCTCTTGATTCTCTTTAGCAACAAACGACATTGCACCTACAACATAATAATAATAATAATAATAATAATATAATTTTTTGTCGAAATTTGATGTTAAATTTTTGTGTCCAAATAACAAAATTCTAAGAGTGTGTTTGGATGTGGGAATGTTTTGAGGGAATTCAAATCCTTTGAGGTGAATTCAATTGTTTGGATAATAATTTGAATTTTTTTTAAAATGATGGAAATTTATGAATATGTTCTTCAAGTTTATATTTAGAGAATTTCAAATGACACATAAAAGTTAAGAATTTCAAAATTCTTCATTGTTATATTTTTTCAATTTTTGCATTTTGGCCCTCAAATTTTTCAAAATTTTTAATTTGACCCCAATAAATTTCCAAAATAATATAAATTGACCCCTCAATTTTTTAAAAATTACAATTTTACCCCTCAATTTTTTAAAAATTACAAATTGACCCCTAATTTCAAGATTCATATTTGACCCAAAAAAATTAAAATTTATAAAAGTTTCCTAAAAATGATGACAATGAATTTTTTTATTACTCCATCCAAACAAAAGTATTGAGAAATAAAAGCAATTTAATTGAATCATTTAAATTTCCTAAAATTCTAAACTCTTTAAAATTTCTCAATTACCTCATCCAAACACACTCTAAGAACTCATAGACAAAACTTATGTATGGGTTGTATAGAGCAACAAGAACAACATATATTAGAAATTAATGAATCGCATACCTAGAGAGGATTTGGAGTAGAGAGAAGAAGAGGAAGACATATTAGATGGAAAAGAGAAATGGTGATTAGAAGAATAGAAAGAGGGAAGGTGATAGCGGTTAGAGAAATGATGAGTAGACATGTTGTGTGTGTGTTGATAGATGGAACTTGGAAGTTTAGTATAGTTTAGTTTAAGGTAGCTAGCAAGTCAGTGTTTTGAAGTCATGAGAGGCAAACTGACGAAAATGACATCTCTGGATATTCCCAATAATGGATGCATGGCATATTTCAAACTACTTGAGATTCCTCCTTCCATATTATATATAGTATGTGTTTTGTTTTCAGTGGCTGCCTTAACATAGACGCACGTTCTGTTAAAAGCAACAATGTGTAGTAGCTTCTCCATTTCACGGTGAAATGCATCAAAACTTGCAGTGAAATGTATATTCAAACATACAGGTAATTAATCAAGTGAGTGGGTTCAAATGGCCAATGAGTTCTCTTATGACGAATTGTTTCTAATCTCACCATTATTTGATTTTTTTTTTTTTTTTGAATAATTCACATATGAAAAATGACTATGATATTTGTCGTTCGAAAAATTAAGATTCATTTATCTAGTAGGTCTCTTTTCAACTAGAATATCTTTTTAATTGCTATCAAAATAAAGAATTTTTTGTTCATAATCATCACCAATATTTTGAAGAAAATTGCTCTTTAAGCTCCAAAATTACTCCTAGACATCCCGAAATTACTCAAATATCAGAAACATCGACTAATTGCCGTTTGTTCGTTGCAAATTTTTATTCAATTTCTAAATGGCACTTAAGTGTCATTCATTCCAAAATGAGTATTATTTTTCCCACTCTATGGCATTCTCACGCACCTTGTAAAATTTTCAAAAATTCCCTCGGGTTTTCGGATTATAAAATCCGAAAAAATCCAAATTGAGTTCAGATTTTATAATCTGAAATATGCTTATGTATAATCAGCAATCAGAATTTCTCCCATATCAGCAGTTTGGAATTTTGCTTTTAAAAACAACAAAAAAACAAAGTAAAAAAAATGATAAAAGTCTGTCAAATAAAATCATAAAATTACCACAAAAAATTCTAAAAATTAAATAAAACTAATACAAGTTTTTCCAGATTTTATTTTTAGAATATGAAAAATTGAAAAAAAATTAAAAATGGGTATAAACGACGATGTAATTTTGGATTTTGAGGGGCGGAGTCCCGTAAGAAGTCTCTTCTATGGGAGTCTTGATCATTGATTTTTTTTTATTTTTTTATGATTTTCTGGGAAAGTTTCGGAGCAATCTGATCAAGTAGCCTGAAAACTGGATTTTTGACTAAGAACAACCAACAATAACCCAAAACAAAAGGATGAGAGTTAAGAAGATTAATATTGTCATTAAAATGACTATCCATGTTACAAACATGTTTAGAATTGGTGCTGATACAATTCAGATTATATAATTCAAACTGTTTTTCCCCTGAAAAAGGGTGTTTAGGGGTGTTCGAATTCTATAAACCGAAAGAAAAAGGAGCGCGCCCTTTTTTTTTTGGATTATAAAATCTGAATTGGTGAAAAACTCATTTTTCACTCCATAACAAAGAAAAAAACTCAGTTCAGATTTTAAAATCCAAAAATCTTAAAGGCATTTTTAAAAGGAAAAGAAATAGAGCGTGCGAGAAACAAGTAGCATGAAAAAAGTAATAATCTTCCAAAACTGGATAAAATTCATTTGCGGTCCATCCTATGGCTAATTTTTTACCTGTTACCACGTTTACAAAGAAGATTGTGCCCACACCATCTTCAATTCATCTTCATATTATACACGCCACGTTCAAGTTATCGAAAACAATCTCTCGCCATATAGGGCGACGACAACCTAAAGCCACTTCATACACTAAAAGCCAATAAATTTGGTGCTCCCACTGCACGTCCAAGCATAGCCATCAGCAAGTACTTCTACCCGAATATTTATTTGAAGAATACTTCTACTCTTATATTATACTCCCTATATGTTAAATTATAAGTTGTTTTAGAAAAATATTTGGCTCAAATTATAAGTCGGTTTACAATACCAATTAAACATTAATATTACTTTTCTTATTATACCATTAACCATTTATTACTCTTTGTTTTTTCAATTCTTTATTTTATTTTTCTTATACCATTTACTAAGGACAATTTTATAAAACAACTCATAATATTATTTTTCCATACAAAATTAATTACATTTTTTAATATGTGTGAAATGGATAAAACATCTTATAATTTGAGACAGAGGAAGTAATATGCAGATTGTGTGAAAACATGTAGCTGATGGGCACGGCACTTAAGTACCATTGAGAAATTGAATAAAAATTTGCAACGGCAAGTGAACCATATTTGGGGTGTCTAGGAGCAATTTTGGAAGGTTAAAGAACAATTTTCGATTTTCAATATTAGACATATTTGGCACATTATTAGAAACAAGCTTATGGGCCCAATTATTTTTTATAGGGGGATGTATATAGCAAGCCTTGTTTTATAAAGGGTATATATAGAAAATCGCACCAAGAGGGCCAAACATTAACATACTTAAGCCCAACCCTTAACCTCTTTTTTGTTTGGAAAATTTCTCTTTTAACTTCTAAATTTGCTCTTTAACACCTGAAAATTATCAAACTGCCTTTAACGATAGTTAATTTACATTATGTTCATGTTTATTCTAGAACATCAACTGTAGTTAACTCATTCCTTCAAAACACAAAATAGAAACATTTCTCCCTTCATACCCAAGCAAATCAATTTCTTCAACTTCGAGCAAATAAACTCAACTTCAACTGCATGTAAGTGTTCGTAATCCTTTTACATTGAGTTATTTTGTTTGATATGTTAGATTATTTTTGCATAAATTGATAAAATGTTAGTGTTTATGGCTAATGTAGATTTTGATTTTTTTTGTAGTAAATAATAAAATGATTGTCTGTTTGCAATGTGAAAGTTGTTTAGACGAGGTTTAACATCAATGTGGCAGTTTAAAAGTTGAATAACACAATGAATCAATGTTTTGTATTTTGTACTTCAAGTGTTTGATGAAATGTCTGAATGAGTTTTTCATTAATTTTTAATTGTTTTTTGTTGTGTATATATGTCTAAGAAACCAAATTAACCCACATAGGCGTCGACTGGACAAGGAGACCATGAATTCTAAATCCCGTTGGGAGAGAGTGGTTTCGAACCCTGTTACTAAAACGGGACGCGGTCATACGAGTGGCATGGAGGGGACCTCACAGACGGGTGTGTCCTAGGTTGTGGACCATATTTAGGATGAGTACTATGTTACTGACGAGTACTACTACAATGCCTCCGAGGAGCACTACCAGGATGAAGATCTTAATTAGCCTCAACACTATGATCAACCTGAGTAACATGGCTCACTGAAAGCCCCACTCTGGCACCTGATGCTTTTATTAGGGGCCTTTATGATCTGTCACTTCTACAGTCTAAGGTAAACATGTCGCTTGCAAGATTTGGGGCGATGTTGAATAAACTGTAATTATATTTCTTTATTGTTCAAATATTTATTTTGGTAAATATATATTTTAACGATTTTTTTTTGCTTTGGTTTTGTATTTTAGACTCACGATCGTGTGGTTAAGGCAATCACATGAGAGGAAGATTGATACATTTTCCTTCCCACCAAGCAATTGTAACTGGTTCTAGAATCGAGGTCATAAATCCGGTCATTTCCCACCACTTCAAAATGGGTCCAAGACCATCGGTACTACCATACACACTAATTGATGACTGTCACACTGGCATGATGAGACCAAGAGCTTCCATTTGTCTGTTAGAGAGATTACCGTCACACTGGATGATGTAGAGTATCTTCTGCACATCCTAGTCGTTGAGATGATGATGAGGCACAATGAGCTGACCTCTTATGATTTTGGTGTAGTTCTGATGACAAAGTTGATGGGTGTTGATGAGGCTCTAGAGATTGAGGGTATAAGGATACAATGGGGTAGTTTTAGGTATTCCCTTTATAGAGAGATAAAACGAAGATAACTTTAGTCAGAAAACTGAGTTGAGGATGCAACTTGGAAGGAGGAGGAGGAAGATATAGATAACATGCTGCAATGGTGTGTGAGGGATTTCTTGTTGTTTCTTGCCGGTTGTACCATACGATCTCCATCAAGATAATCAAGCACATTAGCCCCATACTGCTTAATACGATACGAGATTTGACCAGGATACATGAGTGGTCATGGGATGGGTAACACTAACTAATCTCTACTATTATCTTATTGAGTCTACCGACCTTGAGACTAGCTCCCTCAGTGGATACTTGTCCCTAATTGAGGTAGTAATTTATTTTGTTTTTATGTTTGTTGTAATATGTTAATGTAAATGATTTTGTTTGCGTTTTTAGACATGGGCTCTATATCACTTCAGATTTTTTATTTACATGGGGCCCTAATCCGTAGTATGTCGCAAACTTCCCATATGTTGCGCGTTTTATTCCTAAATAAAGTGACATTTCACCAACTCACTACCTGAGGCATCCTTGATCGTCTGGCGGTGGAGGACATCATATCCAGTCCTTACAGTGATCATCAATAAGTGCTTACCTTTGCGGATATATTTTGGTACTCTCGTTGGATTATGGATGACAAAGGGATGAAGTTATGACACTTGTCGGAGCGGGTGAAGAGGCAGTATCACTATGTCCAGGACATTTTCGGATATTCGTAATTTGTGTCTCCCCTTTGTTGACCCCAAACACTATAGGCCTTTTAGGACTTCATGATTCACATCATACCACATGACCAGTGGTGGCGAATTTGTGGCAGTATGTACCAGGGTACAAAACATGGTTCTACAAATGTGTCTCATCTGCAGTTAGTCCCATAAGCGTAGGTTGTTCAGGTACCACCTCCTAAGCCACCTAATGAGGAGGTCATTATTATGGAGGATCATGCCAAATATTTTCCTAGTACACTGGCTATCATACGAAGCTTCTACGAAATGGCGGATGAGGGTTGCGTAATGTTGACTTGGTGAAATACTTCAAAGATCTCTTTAGGAGGATGGGTAATGACCAGCCACCACATATCAGATATCCTGAAGAAATAGGCAGCAAATGAAGAAGAGACATTAGTTTTAGGTTTACTTGTTTTTAGTATTTTGGTTGTAAATAATCGAATCATTTTAGTTTCATTTACTTTTTTATGACATTATCAAGATGATGAGATGCGTTCGGAACACTACAAGTCAGGGACCTAGGTCGTCACACCTCCACCTATGCCCAAGGTTAGGCATGTATATAATTTTATACCACAACTCATTGCATTATTTTGTTTGTTTGTTTGTTTTGTTTTGTTTGTGTATTTAATGTATATATTTAGACCTAGTGTTTTTTTATTAAAAATAAATATATCATTAATGAAGATTGATTCAACTACTGAGGAATTAGGTTTATATCCTCCAAGGATGCGAGTTCAGTTTTTATTGTCGATATGAGTGACTTGTAAGTACCTCTGCAAAAGTTTTTGAGTTTTGAGGTCTGTCTTGACCCTGGTAAGCCCCGAAATTCAATTCACCTTTTGTTTATAAAAAAGATGTTTCAAATTATTGTTTTACGGAAATTAAATGTTCTTTTTTTTCTTACAAGAGAAATTAATTATTCTTATGAAACTTTTGCTTTGTAAAAAATACTTCAAAATAGTTAATCAAAAGAGACTTTATTCTGGGAACTTTAATGACAGAAGTTGTGATGGTTAGAACTTTATATTATTTAATATGTTTATTGTATTTTGTTTGACAAACTTACGGTGCTTCTTGTTGATGCATGACTTTGAGGATAAGTGTTAGATAATAAAGTTATTGAGATTTTATGTTTCTGAGTTAGCATTTCATTAAGTATTATATATTCTCTTGAAACATATTGACAAGCAATGCTATTTTTATCATATTAAAAACCTAACCGTCTCTTTATTCTCTAAAGCCCTAAATTATTAACAGCGACGATAGTTCTTAAATTCGCTTTTATAAATAAAAAAAGTTGTTTAAAAATAACCAACTATATGTCTCAACTTTTTAATTCTTGAGCTAGAACACAAGTGGAATATTTTTTATTTTGGGTTAATAGGTCTTTACCCCCCTGTAATATAAGCCATTTCTAGTTTTCCCCCTAGTAAAATACTTTTTTTGATTTACCCCCCTGTAAAATATTTTTGTTTTGATTTACCCCCCTGATAGGCCAAACAAAAACCAATTTTATTTTTATTTTTCAAGAAATTTTCGTTTTTGTTTGACCTATTAAGGGGGTAAATCAAAACAAAAATATTTTACAGGGGGTAAATCAAAAAAAATATTTTACAGGGGGAAAACCAGAAATGGCCTATATTACAGGGGGTAAAGACATATTAACCCTTTTATTTTTTACACTGCAAGTTGTAAAACTTGCTAATTCTAAAGAAAATTGATGTTCACACATTTGAGAAGGATGAGAAACACATGTAAAAGACGAAATTTCCCCTCGGCAGTTAACTGCCGAGGATTTCCTAAACCGGCTGCAGTTAACTGCCGAGGAAAATATATTATTTTCCACCATTAAATTAATATATCATTAAATTAAACAACACATTCAACGCAATTGCATATAGAACGAACATACATATATAATATATTATTTTCCACCATATTCCGAAACATAAACCCGACGTCGCTATCGTCTTCAATAAGCCAAGGCATATAGCTTGCCGTTTTCCATGCGTATTCTTCTCTATCTTCTCCTAGGTCTATGCATGGCATTTGTCCAAACAAGTGACGTGTATATTGATTTTCACCAAGATGCTCAAAATAAGTGTTAAGTTGTGCCTTCAACTCATCAAGAGAGTCGGTCGGCGTTATCATCACCTTAATTGTCTTTTTAAAAGCAGAGTACCTAACCCAGCCTTCAATTTTTGCAACCTCAGACATGTTTCACTTCACAAAATCTTTATGAAAAAAATCATACAATAGGATGAAATTAAATGAAATTTAATAATGAATAAATCAAATGCGTAAACATTAATAACGAATAAATAAGTATTGCACCTAGTTTCACCACATAAAAGTCATATTATCATATATTTCAATATAAATTACATAATGTTACTTATATATTGACCACAAAAAATTGGCGTTACA
>Ga0228711_1001399_pt1 | contig 35289 bp, 17 predicted proteins | sample MedpolnodulmetaG_2_FD_177996 | JGI IMG/M metagenome (GOLD analysis project Ga0228711, IMG submission 177996) | Root nodule microbial communities from Medicago polymorpha collected in Santa Monica, California, United States - brown nodules | ecosystem: Host-associated > Plants > Roots > Nodule... | reverse complement strand
TATCAAATTGAAAGAAAAAATAGTAGCAATGCATCATTCATCGTCTCCCTTTTTATTTCCACGTCACTTGAAACGATATTGGGCCCACACACCTTTTATTATGTTTTCAAGTTTTTTTTTTTTTTTAAACAAAATTGTGATAGTATATTTATAGGGTTTTGCTAGAAGTCACTCATGAATGTGTCTTTTAGCAACCCATACCTCAAGGTGATTTCCACTTTTTGGTTATAACTTTGTTAAAAGACACCTTCATAAAAATTAGTTTGTGTCTTTTAACAAGTGCTCATAAAATAACTTGTTAAAAGGACACATTCATAAAAGATATCTTCTAGCAAAACTCATAGTTATAATTTGATGATTTAAGGATTAAGCATATGTGGCCACTTTTACTTAAATCGGTAAATGAGTGACTAAATATAGATTAAAAAAGTTTGTATAATTAAACTTGACTAAAAGTATTTTACATGGATTATGTTCCGATATTGACTTCCGTTGGATATAAGGTTCACACTACACCAATCAATATCTACTTCATTCTGACCCAAAAAAAAAAATTGCTTCATTCTAAACATTTCATCGCCCTCAAACACAAATTGACATGACGTTAGTGATTTTTTTTTTTGGATATCCCATTGTCAAACAACACAACCTCTATGGATTCCGGCTAAAGCCTCCATCATCAAAGCATTTGCTTCCATTGATCTATTTTCGTTATGAGATTCTCCATCTGGTTTTTATTATAGTGGAAAACCATATTTCTTTTATTAAAGGGTGTTTGATTCTTCTGAAGTCTGTCATGCCCTCTCTTCTGGTTTACTTTCTTTCTTTCTCCAAGGCTCCCACAATGGGGCTTACCATTTCCTTACAACTTCTAAAGAACCAATTGATAGGGGCTTAGTCGACAATGTTTGGCACAAACAAGTTATGTTAAAGGTTTTTGTGTTCGCTTGGCGTCTTCTTCGCAATAGGTTACCAACAAAAGATAATCTTGTGCGGAGAGGAGTGCTTCATGAAGGAGACAATACTTATGTGTTCGGGGAGACGACAGATCATCTTTTTTTGGGTTGCGGCGTCTTCGGCGCTTTATGGCCGCTTGTATGGATGTGGTTAGGCATTTCGACATACTATTGTCTTACGTGATCACTTTATTCAGTTTGGTCAGTGTGTTGGGTTACCGCGATCATCTCATTCTTTTTTTAAGCTAATTTGGCTAGCACGTGTCTAGACTATCTGGAAGGAAAGGAATAATCGAGTTTCTAAAAAGACGACATTGAGTGTGTGGTTGAAGGCAAACTTGTTTACTTTTGTTTTTTACTATCATGACTGGCGGTGTTACCCTCTTTACTGTATGAGTTTATTTGTGTAAATCTCTTTTTTCAGTTGGTTACTGCCGTTTTGGTGCTGATGACTTTGTATTATCTCTAAGTGTCTCTCTTTAGCACGCCTTGTGTTAGGTAGACCTCTTTTACTATTTATATTATATTTCATTTTGACTTGTTAAAAAAAATTATTTTTTAGATTAATTGATATATTTGATCTACTATATAGATCAAATTCATCAATTGTTTAATATACATAAAAGATTAATTGTTTCTTATATAAATGATCGAAGAAAGTATATTATCTTATCCAACAAATTTATGTTCACAATCAAAACGGACCATATGAACATATAGTTTATTTTTATGGTAAAATGTTGTAGCCTTTGTTATATTTGGAAGAAAGAAAAAAAACTATTCTACTTAACATTTTCAAAAAGTAAATTATTTGGTACTTTAGAGTTTAGTTGGATACGAGTATCCTTTACGTAAAATTAGTTTAACATTTCAATTTGTTTTAGAATAAATTAATTTGAAAATATGGCGTGACATTGAATCATTGGATAAATGATACATAGTCAGTCAAACTACATGAGTACCGTTATATTCATTCTTTTAAAAACGATCTCTTTTGCTTGGACAACATTTTAACAACAAAAAACATCAATTAATTTCTTATTTGACATCAACATGACTAAATGCATGGTTGGACACCTTTATGAATTGCGTGAAAACAACGTGAATTTTGTGTTTTGTAAAATAACTAAACAGGTATAAGAAGTATTCTTCATAGTTTCGAAAAAGAAGTATTATTTATAGAATTTAAATTCTTGTAATATTGCTTGAAAATAGCATAAACTTTGTTTCAAGTATCAAAGAGAATAGTGGTGAAACTTAAATAAAATGTTTGTCTCATGGTTGGATAGGACTGAGATATGATATGATAAGAAATTAGATAAAGATAAAAATATGGATTAAATTATATTAGAAGTCCTTTAAGTTATTTAATTGTAATAAATTGATCATTTAAGTTTTTTTTTGTACCAATTAGATCATTTAAGTTAAAAGTTGTTTTTTTTGTACCAATTAGATCATTTAAGTTAATTAATTGTAACAAGTTGGTCCTTTAAGTTTTTTTGTACCTATTTGACCTTTTAAGTTATTTAACTGTAACAATTTGAGATATTTTAGATCTTAGAAATGTAAGTTATTCGGAGCCTACAAATTTCAATTAAATAACTTAAAGGACCTAAGTGTTACAAAAAATACTTAAAGGACTAGCCTTTTACAATTAATTAGCTTATAGGGCCTAAGTGGTACGGAAAAAACATAAAGGACCAATTTATTACAATTAAATAACTTAAAGGACCTCCGGTGTAATTTAGCCTAAAATATGATATGGACAAGATAAACACTTAACATATCAAGTATTTTCTTGTTCAAAAAAAACATATCAAGTGTTTGATGCACACATGATAACAAATGAGATAAATAATTAAATGACAAAACTATTTTTATATTCAATTAGATCCAAAATTCCTCTTATCTTTAAATATACTTTTTCTTCGTCTTACGGTATAGAATCATCACCATTGTAGCGTTCACTGAATATTTCTCTTAAATAAATACTCATGTCCTTCTTTATTGTGTTTTTAACTCAATTGATAGTTGGACTGTTAATATATTCCTAAAAGACCCAAGAGATCCTCAGAAAGGCTATCAGACCGTCCAGAAGGCCTCATCGTCCTCTATAAAAGCCTTAAACGCCCTTTAGATGGGCTTTTAGGCCCAAGGCGCGTCATCCTTGCGACACCGCCTTAAACAGCTTCTAGAAGCCTCTAAAAGCCGCCTAAATTACTCAATTAACCATATTACCTGTTGCCTAAGTAATCATAAATCATGCCCATAGAGGGCTATAAATACAACCCTTGAAAGCCTTCTCATGGCATGACCAATACAATACAAACCCTAGTACGATTATTGTACTTCTTAGCAAGTACAATTGGCGCCGTCTTTGGGAAGAGGTAAACCTAACCTTGACCAAGTTTCTAAATCGTGAATCGCGATTTGGAAATCCAAAACCTAAACCAGAAAAAGCCTCTGAATCGTAGAAACCTTTTGCGATTTGAAAATCCCAACCATTCACAAAGAAACCCTAAATCGCACCTCACATAGTGATTAAGAGAAATCATCATCGCCATGACCACTCCTGAAGAAGTCGAGACGATGAGAACCCCGATCGCTCAGTTACGAGAGATGAACGAAGCCTTGCAGGCTTCAGTTGAAACGATCCAGCAACAACAAATCCCCGCCGTTGTCATCTTTCGACGGGAAGGGCGATCCAGTCGAACACATCACATCCTTCAACACCCGTATGGCCGTCATCATGGCACCTGATTCCTTGAAATGCAAACTATTGGCGGGAACCCTAAACGGAGCCGCCCTACGGTGGTACATGAACCAACCTCGATTCTCCGTGGTAAGCTACTCTGACATGACCATAAAGCTCACTCACCAATTCTCAAAAAGTCGTCATCGTAAAGTTTCGACACCTAACCTGTTTAATGTGCGACAAGATCCTAATGAATCCCTAAGAAGTTATCTTGCCCGTTATAACGACACCACTATTAAAGTGGTACACCCCAACCATGAGTTATTCGTTGCGCTTTCCAAAACGGGCATAAAGCCAATCCTTTTAACGAATCTCTCGCTCAAAAGCTGGTAGACTCCATGGATGAAATTATGTCGAGAGTTGAATGCTACATCAAGGGTGACGATAGCAATGCAGAGAAGAAAGCTAGAGACACCAAAGAGCGTGGCGGCTCCGGCGGAGATAAACGGAGCCACTACCCGCCGCCGAACAGAGACAAAGGTACTTTTAAAAGACAGGATAGAAGGGCCTTCAACATCGATAACTTCACACCATTGAACACCAGACTGGAGCGAATCTACAGAGAGGTCTACAACACCAGGCTCATCCTGAATCCTCCTAAGCCTCGCGTTGAATGCATGGGCAGTGATCCTGATGCATGGTACAAATACCATCGAATTTGAGGGCACACAACTAATAATTGCTGGCAACTAAGAAAGGAGATTGACAAACTCATAAAAGAAGGGAAGTTCCGAGGATATGTGAAAGGAGGACGAGGCGAAGACCAACGTCGCCCTACAGAAGGAAAAATTGACGACGATCAAAAGAAAGATACCAAAGAAAGACATACTCTCAACACAATCTCTGGAGGTTTCGCAGGAGAGGGGAGTCAAGCTCGTCCCAAAAGAAGTATGTCAGGCAGGTAATGTTCATCAATGAAAGCGAAGCAAACCCGCAGCGAGAGCGGAGCATCACTTTCGAACCCAGCGATTTCGAGGGTGTGGTTCCCTACAATGACGATCCAATGGTGGTCACGTTGCAGATATTTAATTGGGATGTGAAAAGAGTCCTAATTGACCCAAGGAGTTCGACTGACATTCTATATTATGACGCCTTCGAAAAGATCGGTTTAGACCCAGAGCAGCTGCATCCCTTTAAAGGGACCTTAGCAGGGTTCACTGGCGAACAGGTTCACGTTTGCGGACATATTACTTTGAAAATTATATTCGGAACAGGAGAGAACGCCAAGACAATTAGAGTCAAATACTTGGTGGTCAGCGCGCCTAACTGCTATAACATCATCATAGGGCAACCTTCTTTCAATCTCTTAGGCGCCTTCCTATCCACTCGTTTCTTGGTGATGAAATATCCTATGGAGAAAGGGAAAGTAGGAACTCTGCGAGGAGACCAAAAGACCACTAGAGAATGTTATCACAACAGTTTGAAGTTACGCAAAGGAAAGAAGAAGGTGAGGGCAAAAGAAAAACCCTTAAGTGTCAACATGATAGACCCAAGGGAAGAGCACCAGCAAGGGACATCGAACCCTCCGAAGAGCTAAAGGAAGTCCAGATAGGCCCGGAGCCTCACCAAGTCACCAATTTAGGAACGTCTCTCCAACCTGACAAAGAGTTCGCCATAACGCAACTTCTCCAAAAGAATCTAGACCTCTTCGCTTGGAAGCCATCAGATATGCCAGGAATCCACCCAAGCATAGCATGTCATCACCTCACCATCAACCCAAACATCAAACCAGTAGTCCAAAGAAAGCAAAAACTAGGCGAAGAAAGGAGGAAAGCAATGGATGAAGAGGTAAAGAAGTTGGTCGACGTCCGTTTTATTAGTGAAATCAAATACCCCACCTGGCTGGTAAACACCGTTCTAGTCAAAAAAAGCTACAGGCAAGTGGAGAATGTGTGTGGATTACATTGATCTGAACATGGCGTGCCCTAAGGATCCTTACCCAGTACCCAACATTGACTATCTAATTGATAGTGCCTCAGGATTCAGAACCCTCAGCTTCATGGATGCCTACTCTGGTTACAACCAGATAAAGATAGACCCCCTCGACGCTCCAAAGACAGGATTTATGACAAATAACAAGAGTTATCATTACGAAGTCATGCCTTTCAGACTGAAAAATGCAGGCGCGACATTCCTGAGATCAATGGACACCATCTTCGCCAAATAAATTGGTGGTAAAGACAAAGGAAGAAGACAGTCACACTGAAGATCTGAGAGAAATCTTGCAACAGGTGAGAAAGTACAACATAAGACGGAACCCGGTCAAATGCACCTTCGGTGTCCAAGCAGGGAAATTCTTAGGCTTCCTATTAACAAGAAGAGGAATAAAAGTCAATCCATACAAATGCCAAGCCATAGTCAACATGAGAAGCCCTGCCAACATCAAAGAGGTTCAACAACTAACAGGACAACTAGCAGCTTTGTCTAGATTACTTTCCTGCGTCGACGATAAAGCTTTTTCCTTCTTCGCCTCCATCAAGAAAAAGGGAGAGTTCAAGTGGACTCCAGATTGTGAAGACGCCTTTAGCAAAATCAAAATCTTTTTGTCAAGTCCGCCTATATTACATCGCCCGACAAATGGAGCAATCCTCTTTCTGTATTTGTCGATATCAGACAACGCCATGAGTTCCGTACTGGTACAGGATTTCGACGAGGGCGAAAAAGCCTATATATTTCATCAGCAAAGTTTTCTATGGAGCTGAACTTAGGTATCAAAAGATCGAACTCCTAGCACTCGCAGTAGTCATCACAACCAGAAAATTACGGCCCTACTTCCAGAGCTATCGGATCGTAGTCAAATCAAATTATCCCATTAAGCAACTCTTGGGTAAACCCTATCTCGCCAGGTGGATGGTGGCATGGTCGATTGAACTCTCCGAATACGACATCCAGTTTATTCCGAGAGGGAGTATCAAGTCTCAAGTCCTGGCAGATTTCTTGGTCGAACTCACATCGCTAATACAGGAAACGGTCTCTTTTGTTTGGTTGCTATCTGTCGACGGCTCATCCAACCTAAAAGGAAGTGGTGCGGGAATTATCTTGGAAGGCCCAGACGACCTACTTATCGAGCAATCACTCAAATTCGGATTTAAGGCCAACAACAATCAGGCTGAATATGAAGCCCTCATAGCAGGAACGAGTTTAGCACTTGAAATGGGAGCAGATAACCTAAGGGCAAGGAGTGACTCACAACTTATGACAAGTCAGATTACGGGTGAATACCAGACTAAAGACACCCAGCTCGTGAAGTACCTTGCCAGCGTTAAAAAGCTTGCAGAAAACTTTAAATTCTTTAAGGCGATATTTGTACCTAGAGATTAGAATGGAAGAGCTGATATACTGGCCAAGCTCACCAGCACCAAAAAACATGGGAACAATAGAACAGTGATACAGGAAGTGCTAACAGAACCAAGTACAGAGGCAATGATTATTCAACTGATAGTAGATGAAGACGGAGGCTGGATGACACCGTTAATTAGGTACCTGACGGGATCTTTCGTCGCCAAGAACGAGGAAGAAGACGCTCTTGAACGCAGAAGAACGTCCAAATTCCCCATGGTAGTTGGAAAACTATACAAGAGAGGACGGGTGACCCCTCTGCTCAGATGCTTAGGAGAAAGTGAAACAAATCTAGTACTCCTGGAAGTCCATGAAGGAGTATGCGGGAGTCACATTGGAGGAAGGGCGTTGTCAGCCAAACTACTCAGGGCGGGTTATTTCAGGCCAACCATGCCTCCAAGACTGTGCCGAATTCGTCAAGAAATGTGATAAGTGCCAACGCTTCTCTGATAAGAAGCACACTCTTGCACACAAGCTAACATCTGTGTTCTCCCCTTGGCCTTTTTACAAATGGGCAGTAGACATCGTTGGACCTTTTCCCCTCGCACCAGGGCAACTCAAGTTCTTAATAGTAGGCGTAGACTACTACACCAAGTGGATTGAAGCTGAAGCAGTCGCCAATATAACAGCAGAAAGTGTTAGAAGATTCTACTGGAAAAAGATCATCTGCCATTTTGGACTACCAAAGGAGATCGTGTCAGACAATGGAACTCAATTCGCCAGCCAAACAGTGGTAGATTTCTACAAACATTTGCGCATTCAGACTAAGTTTGTCTCCGTCATTCACCCTCAAGGCAACGGGCAAGCTGAGTCCGCCAACAAGGTAATCCTGAATGGAATCAAGAGAAAGCTAGAGGCAGCCAAAGGCCTATTAGCCGAACAGCTGCATGAGGTAAACGCCATAAAAAAACTCTCTATCTATCTAACATTTCTCCACAAAATATATATGCTCTCTGTTTATAGCTAAAATAAATGCGTATATCTTCTACTGTATCCCAAAAACGACCTTATTCTTGTGAAAAACAATTTCGATGAAGCAACAGGTACTATGGTCTTACCATACCACGCCACACTCTACCACTCAAGAAGCACCCTTTATAATGGTCCACGGTTCCTGATACTTCGGGGCCGATCCGGACTTCCGAAATTGATTCTTTTGATGTATTCAATTGTTGCTATGCTTTCTAAACCCTTGGAAACATCAAATGAATTGGATTGAACTTGGTTTTGTAAATTGGATAAAACTTTTTGAAAAATGTTTAAGAACGCATAATTTTCCAAAACACGTTTTTCTCAAACGAAAAGGGTAGGGTTAAGGTTGTTTACTGTAACCATGATTTATAAAATAGATTTAAATGGTATTCATGAGCTTTAACATGATTTTGCTTTGAAAATTAGAATTCTTTGAAAAATGACAAAATGAGATGAACTTAGGAGAATTTTAGAATCAATCGGAATTGGCCTATGATGCTTATATGCATATGCTACTATGATCTTGTGTGAGTACTGTATATGCTTGGTTGAGTTGTTTGAACATGTTTACCTTGTTTTTCTGGAATTACTTAGAAAATGATAAAAGTTGGAAAATAGACGAACTTTGTTAAAATGTGGGTTCATGATCGGATAACTTGCAATTAGCTTCATTCTTAAGATGATATGATAGAATAAAAATAAATCATTGATGATTGGGTGTTTAATATGTTGTATGTCATGATGTGCTTAGTTGTCCGTTTTGATATGATTTGTGATTTTGAAACTTTGTCGTTTCTTTGAGATGATTGTTGTTGATGATGTTTATGATGATGATTTTAATGATGATGATTTAATAATGACAATGAATTCTTACATGCAAAATGATGATAATTTTGATGATGACCGCATGTATGAAAAGTAACGATGTTTTATGACGATGTGTTGTTAAGTGAACGTATGCATTATTGAGTCATATATTCATGCATTCATAAGTAGGATACTTATATCCAGTGAAGATGACTAGGATGTTTACATCCAAAGACGATGACTAGAATATTTTGTATTCAACGACGATGATTAAGAAACATTTGTATCTTGAGGTGACGACCTTGACGATGACCGGTACAACATGCATATAGAGTCGTGTCTAGGCGCATAACATACATTTGATAATTGGAAAATGTGCCATATTGATTATGTGCTTGGTGAACCTTGGTGATTTATGTGCATTGGTGAACTTGGTGAATTATGTGTTTGGTGAAATTTGATGAATATGTGAAGATGTTGAACGTGTGCTCGTATGATTATTATATTTGTATGCTTAATGATTATTAATGATGTTGAGATGTTATGAATGATTTGATTAAATGTTGTTTAATCATTTGAAATTAATTATGTTGTTCACTTTCATTTGATTATGCTTTAATTGTGAATATTTATATAACCCGTAGTGGTCGTTTGGTTGACCGCCTACCTTATTCGTATGGATGGGTAGACGACGTGCATGAGTAATTGTTGCTTTGCTTGGTGAGTTGCTGAGGGTAGCTTCGAAGTTACCTCGTCTTTTGCTTTCAGAGTCTTAGTGTGTCGGACTCTGATTAGGGGTGTCTGTCTGTTATTTACATTTTATGACTTGTTGAGATTTTTATCACTCAATATGCTGAGATGTCAGATTTATTCTGGAGATGTATTATGATTATGTGGCATGACTACTTGGAGATTTTTATTATCTGTTGATGAGTTGTATGATATTATATTCCGTTGCGATGTTTTGAGAAAAATTATTTATGCATGTTTGGACTTATAGAAAAAGTAGCATCTAGATCCTTTACATGATTTTTATTATTTGTGTGATTTATCGCTTTAAGGGTTTAGGGTGTTCCAGAGAGAGAGAGAGACGAATACATTGTGTGTGTGTGTGTGTGTGTGAGAGAGAGAGAGAGAGAGAGGTTGGAGGTAGAAGAGGAAGATGTGTGTGTGTGAGTGAGTGAGAGAGATATGAAAAGATTTTTTTTCCTTGGAAAAAGATGGTTGAGCATGGAGGTAAGAAATGAGTTTCTAATCATGATAGAATATTTCTAACCCAGCCTATACTCCTTTCATTTGTAAATATAAGCAAAATTGATTTTTTAGGTTCATTCAATCAATGATGTATGTGGTTCATAATATGAACCACATACATCATTGATTGAATGAACCTAAAAAGTCATTTTTGCTTATATCTAGAAACGGATGGAGTACTCATGATACAAAATACAAAGACAAATTATGATAGAATTAATAATAGATTGAAAGTATCTTGTCCAATTAATGCATCAAACGAAATATATGAATATGATATGATAGAGTTATCATATCATGTTTTAACATGACCATCACACTCATACACCTATGTGTGTGTGTAAGGACAAAACCAAACAAACTACTAGGATGGTAAAAAACTTAACACTCCTGTGTTCTTTTTTAATTGTCTTTTTTGTAGGAAAATTTTACTCATTTAATTGTCTGAAAATTTTACTTATATTTAATTGTTGTTTTTAAAATTCAATGCACTGTCAATTATTGTTATATCAATAATACTCTTAGTTATTACATATAGAAGAGAGAGATAATTGAAATGATAAATGATTTAAGATATTATAGGAAAAGATCAATAATAATTTTAAAATTTATTGGTGTTCTTGCTTTTATAAAAAGATTAAAAAACAACAATTAAAAATGAATGAAGTCTCGTTAAAACCAGATATTTCAGAACATGGTATCCACTTCCTTTATTCTCATTGAAAAAGTAAAGTTGAATTCATTCTTATGGTTGAAATCAAAACAAGTGGTTTTTGCTTATAGTTACCATGACCGGTGGAAACACCTCATTCTTTGCATGGGTATTCTTTTGTAATTTATTTATTTTTTCTCTGGATGGTGCTTTAATTGTGGCAGATTGACTCTATAAATATTTTTCGGTTTGCCTCCTTTTGCACACCTTGTGCGGGTGGCTTCACCGTTCAGTTTACCCTTTCATGAATTAAAGAGTAGAACTTTGATGATCTAATGAGTAGAACTATTGGATTATAGCTTAATTTTTTTTTTTGTTGGCCGGGATTCGAACCTCAGACCTTTGCATATATTATGTATTGTCTATATCAACTGAGCTAAGCTCACGAGGATATAGCTTAATCATTTAACTCATTCAACTGCGGTCCAATTGAAGGACATATATAGGAAAACTATTTGATATATATTTTTGACTCATTTCAAATTTGATGTTTACACTAGTGAATAAAAAGCAATTTATAAAGGAACGCATATCTTATGAAAGATTCGAAACTAAATAAAATATCATTTGTCAATTTTAAACCAATTGTAGTTTACATCTTCACATGGGCTTAATGTTCTAGTAGTATCTAAATCATTTGGATCTCAATTAGCAAAATAAAAAATTCTGTCTCGAGTGCAAGTGGAAGTAGAAATGAGATTTATTTAAGAATAAATGATATAGTTGTACTAAATAATAATATTACTATTTGGTCAAAATAAAATAATATAATAAGATTACTAACAACAACAATAATAAATCCGTTAAAAAAAAACAATAATAAATCTCTAAACAACAACAATAAATCCCCTAAACAAAATCAACCATACCGATTATTGGGTTACAAGGAGATTCACAACGATCCACATAAGATGAGGCGAGTGAGTTAAATATTACTCCCTCCAATTATATATAAATAAAAAATTATTTTTAAGTCATTAAATATCTAATGTATTTGATATATAGAGAAATGTTAGCAACACACCTTCTAACACACACTTTTCAACACACTCTCTTTGATTGGTTAAAATTCACATGGGTCCCACTAAATCATGTGGGTCCCATATAAATTTGGTGGGTCCCATGTGAATTTCAACCAATCAAAGAGAGTGTGTTGAAAAGTGTGTGTTAGAAGGTGTGTTGGTAGCATTTCTCTTGATATATATTATATACCAAATACATTAGATATTCAATAAATTTAAAATAAAAAATTGTTTATAAATGTGACATGAGGGAATACATCTTAATAAAAAAAATCTTAAAACCTTTTTTGTAAATCCTTTTATTTATGTGTCTGTTTATCAGTGTTTTTGGTAAATAATAGGACTAATTTTAAAATGTCGCTTGCATGATCAAACTAAAAATCTTAGGTCATGTTGTGCAGTGATTTTTCAGAAAATATATGAATGTTCATCATATTCATGAGTTTGTTTATGAACAAGATGACTAAAACTGTTTTGCGATGAAGATAACTATCTTTCGACATGAATCAATAGTGTATTTGAGGATTAAAAAACGTAAAGACTTAGAATTTTAAAGGCAAAGAAATTTGAAGAAAAGTAAATTGTATTGCATTAAATGAAATTGGTTTAACAAATCACTGCTACATACATTCTGCATTCGTTTCTCTATACGTAGATATTTTGAGTTTGTAAAACTTTTGATAAATGATTTGTGACCCCTTTTTTCTTATGAAAAACTACTATATATACACAAGAAAAATAACTTAGAAACTAAATTTCTTCGACAACTTCTGCCTGCTTCCCACGTGTCTCATCCCTCAACCTTGCTCTTCAAAAAGGATTTAAAATCTTCTTGGTCGAAACCTTGAGAGCTTTGTCGAATTACATATGTCAAAATCATCATATTTTATTTTGGACTTGGAGAATTTCACGGTCTAGACAACCACCTTCACCCGTCAAAATACACATAAATATATAGGCTAACACTTGCTATACAACAATTTCTCTCAAGTGCGAGTGTACCTTATTTATTTGACTAAATTTTTTAATGAACATATAATTGCTTTGCCATCCTTTTTATCCTTTAAAATTTCGATGCAAAAAGTTAATCTCATTAATAACCATCGACTCTAATACCACATCGACTCTAATACCACATTTTGATCATAAGAGAAGAACCTACACAAATAAGAGTAATGATATTTGAACAACTCATTTTAGACAACTTATGTGACAATTTTTTTTCTCTCTCTTTTCATTGGTGAAAAACAATGGGGAGAGAAAAAAGAAGAGAGAGAACAAAAGTATAACGTGGATATGAGAAAGAAAGTTGTCAAAAAGTTATCACAAAATAATTATACAAATATCATTTCTTCACAGATAAATTCAAAGTCACTCTTGATCCAAAATCTTAAACATAAAATTTATGAGCACTCTTGATGACGTGTTTGAATTCAACTAAGATTTCTTCATGATTAAGATCTAGCAACAAGCTGTTACGGATAAAATAATGATGATGACAACGAAGCCAATGAATGTTGCAATTCATTCATAAAATTGACCTTTCTATTGACAAAGATTTACCCTTTATGCCACTCGGTTAAAAAGGTACTATGAAATGATGTTGCTATAATGAGTTGTGTGAGATACTCGTGATTCCTGCATAGGTTGCTCTGATCATTCACGTGACCCTCGTGATAGTAATTGTGTAGTCATGACCCTACATGCTACTGGTAGAACTCCATATTGAGCCAATCAGAAACGTGGATTCAGTAGACTAGTATAATCACTTGACTACATCCAGGTCGTACGTTGTTCACGTTGGTCTAATTAATGTCAAGTTATGAGAAATACGAATTCTACTCCTCTAAAATGAACAAACAAGCAAAGAGAAATACTTTTTAAGGAAAAATAATGAATAGTTTAACATAAGAAAGATACTAATTTTTTTGAAAGAGTAATTTAAATTTCTTTTAAAGTGAGGGGAGCATAATTTAATAGCGTTTAGACAAACACGGACACCACTTTGTGTCTATCTATCTGCTTTTTTATTGCACTAATTTGTATGAATTACGAATAATTGATTTTATGAAATTTTGATTAAAATTATAAATATAGATATTTTGTACTTTAATATTGTAACAAATTATACTTTTCTTTAACAATGACACCAATAATATATGAAATATGATATAAATTATATATTTTTTTTAAAATATGAACATAGTAGCATTTTTATTAGCAAATTTGTTTAAGGATATACTTGGAAGTGAAAAATCAACTCCATAGCATTTTTATTAGCTAATTTGTTTAAGGATATACTTGAAGTGAAAAATCCACTCCAAAATCATGTATTCTCTTTATATATACAGTAAGATATCTACAACAAAAGAATACTTTTATTTGTGCTGGATTTTTATCATTTTTAATTTCATTTAAACTATTTTATTTATTATTGTTTTATAATATTATTTAAATTATCAATTAAAAAATAGTAAAATCCAAATAAAATAGGAATTGTCCATTTTTTTAAGAAACTAAACTAACCTATCTAAATTGACAGCAGATAAAATCGAATCAAATATCTTGAGGAAGATCACACTCCAAAGATCCAAGCCAACACCACCAGACCACCCCAAATGGGTTAGGAGTTGCCCTTTACAATATAAACAATACTAAACATTATAAAAAGAGCTAATTTTAGTCTTTGTTTTGCCAAAAATATTTGAGCAAACAATTAAGCGTAATAAAAAACATAGAGAAGCGGGTAGACGAACATGTTAGTGCATGTCTATCCTTCAGTAATAGTAAAGAAAAATGATGAATTTTGAAACGTTTGCCCTATTTTGTGAAAAAAAAACACAATAACCAAGTTTAATTAAAAGATATGAAATTGAAAAAAAATTTATTATTAAATTAAACTAATACGTATTTTTATAACTAAATAATTTATCAATGCAGTATTTCAAACTAATAAAAGAAAGGAAAATAATTTTTTGATCGATACCCAAACTCAATCTACCACTCGAGACCCTTTTCAAAAAAAAATAAAATCTACCACTCGAGAGAGAAAAATAGCGATCTGATAGATGTAACATGTTGATGATGTGATAGAAAAAGATAGATAGAGAGAAAATCAGATGTTGAATGAGTGTAGGAAAATCAAATGTACTCACATATAAGTGCTCCAAAAGAAATAAAAAATAGGAGGGATATATTGACATCAAGAGTAACTCTAAAGAGTTACTTCACACGATAAGGATGATGCCTTCGGCGACATGACAAAGAAGAGGATGTTGCCTGCGATGATGGTGGTAGCCATTGATGAGGATGATCGTGGGAGAGAATAGTGGTGAGGAAAACAGTGTGGTAAGACGCTGGTGAGGACGACAGTGGCGGAGGCCGTAGTGGTGAGGAGGATGGTGGCAATTAAGTGAATATTATATTTCACTGATTATAAATTTAAATATACATTTAATTTATCTCTTAATGATAACGAGATGGCATTATTTTAATTTGTTAACAATGTAAATTTTATATGAGTTTTTATGATACTTGCCAATTCATTTACTAAAAAAGCAATGTAAGTTTATTTATTTTTTTAAACGACAAAATTTATTTATAACAAAGTCTCTGCACAAAACGAACATAGATTGACAAGACAAAATAACAACAAGAAAAGGGCACCATATATAAGAGGAACACTCATGAGAAAACTCATACACCTTGGACATCAAAAAGACCAATAAAAACACCACCCAACCAAGGGATACCACCAAAAAGCATTACAAAATCTAACGACCAACACTGACACCAAAATCAAAGTCTAACTTCCTCACAATAACATAAACCAAACTTGAGCCAAATCATCGACCTCCATCACCAATGGCTACCGAGATCAAAACTCGTATATCCTACTATTTGTACCAAGATCGTAAATAAAAAAACGAACCAACCTACCAAAACCCTATAACAAAAGCTCACATTATCTTCCTCATCTTAGCCCAAATAAACCACCGAAAATCGTTTTATTCTAACTCTCATTCGAATTCTACCACCAATCGACCCCCTGGTCCGCCTAGAATGCACCAAACAAGCCCCAAAACCTGAGTCTAGAAACTGACTTCCGATCTTGAAGCAAAAATGATCGGACCACCATAAACAATTCACTAAGGCATCCCTCAAAACTTTCAGCTCACAAGAGAATACACCATAATGAGCCCAAAATCTTGTGACTAGACACAAATTCCCAATTTTGAACAAAAGCATTTGACCCACAAGAATCTAGAAGACAAATCCCTTTGTGAATCGATAGGTGGAAGGGTAGTGTAAATATAACCAGCTCGAAAAAAGGCCCAACTCGAAGACAACCCAAAATCAACCACGAACAATAAAAAACAACGCAAAAATGGCAAATGATAGCAGCAGTGGAGATGGATCCAGATCGAAGGTGACAAAGAGCAGACAACGAAAGAAAAGCAAAACAAACCCCCAAAATTCATCGCAAGATCCAAGGCATTTTAAGAATGAAGATCCAAGGTTCTTAGAATGAAGATCAATGGTTCTTAGAATATTTTTGAAGAAAATACAAGTTGGAGAAAATTCATCGCAAGATCCAAGGAATTTTAAGAGGGAAGAACGCTCGAAAAAGGGATGAATACTGCAAAATTCGCACAAAAGCTACTGCCTCATGCGTCCCTGCGCATGAGAAAACCTACATGCATGCCTCATGCGCTCATGTGAGTCACTCCATGCGCCCCGCACATGACTGCAAAGCTAGCGGTGCAAGTCAAGGGTCAAACATCAGAGTTTCAAGGCAAATGATTTCCCTCATTCTCATGTTTTCTCTAGGATATGATTTTATATTGTTTTGTAATAATGTATGTTGCCATGTGAAACTAAACCTCTTTTGATTAGGGTTTCAAGATGAACCTCTTCTTATTTGTTAGATTCAATTAATAAAGTTTTTTTTATTCAGTTTATGATTCAAGCATCTGATTTAATTTGTATATGTCAGTTTCTAATGCTTTTCAGCCAAAGGTTAAAACTGATCTTAGGTGGAGTATATGATTGACAACCCTGCCTTCATCCGAACAAGACAATGGTAAATTGCATTTTTTTTGTAATTAATTTATTTTGATTGGATCTAAGTATGATCCTTAAGGTTTTGACTCATCTTTAGGGAATGTCACATTTATAACTGGTTAAATTGCAGCGATATAAAATTAAAACTTCCACTACAATATCACATGATCATATCCTACTTTCGTAAATCAAAGACATGTCATAAACTAATAGTAATTACCTGCATTAATTACAACAAAGACGGAAAAAGGGATTCAAGGATACCCTATTCGTTGTTACATATCTGAATAAAACCTACCTAATCTCGCATTGGACATGACAATAAAAACCTTTTTTTTTTTACAAACGACAATAAAAACCTGCAACTACTTTATCTCTTTGATTTTATTTACTTCTAATAAATTCCGTTAATTGCTAAGTTACACAACGATCCTTATAGAGACGATAACTTACTACTTTTTTTTACCTGTTTATGATTTGGTGCACTTTCCAATTCGCTTCATCAAGCACCAACACACACCACCACAAGATTCAACACGAAAACCAACACAAACACCTATGAAAAAGCCTCGAAAACCACAACTAACCAGAAACAAACACCACCATAAAACTAGCTATCAGGAGAAAACAAGGAGCCACCATCGCGAGTTGCTGCTACAACCTCCTAAAGCCATCGACGCAAAGGTCGTCGTATAGCAAGAGGTGAGGTGATGTGGAGGTTGCGCCTCATTGCATCATCATTATAAGAATCTACATCTTGAAGAAGAGTGGTTGGATTTGAGAGAAACGGAAGCAACAATGTGATTTTAGAGAGATGACAGAGGATTTGGTTTAGAGAGAGAAAGATACTCCAATTTACTTATGGTATTCACAAATACTACTTAAAAAACAAAATTCAATTATTTATCGTATCAACCTAAAGAGTCTAAGTATTGTACCCAAAAAAAAGAGTCTAAATAAAAAAAAAATAGATTTAATCTCTAAAGTATATTTCTCCCCAAATGTACTACCAAATTCTCAAAGATAACGTAAAAAAGTAGGTGGTTTTTTTTTTTTAGAGAAGCTCTCCTTTGAGAACAAACATTTTGCCATGAAAGTTGGCATGCACGTGTGCGGATCCACTTGCATTTTGGTGAAATTGTGAATGGCTTTTCGTGCCTATAATTCCCTCATGTGTGCGAGAGATTGTGACATTCCCTAAAGCATCTAACTTTCTTTTATTTTTTTGGTACAAAACTTTCTCTCTTTTAAACTTGCACGATTGGTTCACTTCACTCATCATACATTATCCTTTTCATCCATTCACATTGATACATCAACACCCTCTTTTATCTCTCACTCTATCCCTCTCTCACTCTATCCCTCTCTCACTCTTCTAATTACTAACACTAACTAAAAGTAACTTTTTTGAACTCAACACCCCTTTTGAACCTTGTCTGCAACATCAAAAGGTTGAAGACTATAATTGTATCTATAATTATTCAAAGATGAGCATGATTAACCCAAAGATACACTAGTTAACCACTAACTAAACATAAAAGATTAAAAAAGACATTGCAAGATACGTCAATGTCAATATGATTCATCTACTTTATATACGTGGCTCATAATATAATTAACTTTTTTCAAATCAATCTTGTGATGTTTACTGAAGTTACAAAATGTAAGTTTAAAAAATTATGATAAATTCTTACGATTTTGGTTTATACAATTGATTTTATCTTTAAATTTATTGTTAAATCCATTACTACATAATTATATTTAAACAAAAACCACTTTACGTTCAACTCGTTTTTGTTCAAAATCAATTTTACAAAATCAATTTTTATAAAAGCTGAAGCAAACATACACCAAGTGGTGTGAAAGTAACAAATCATATTCTCCTTTATATAATAGATTAACTTTCTCAAAATGGCATCACCCCTTTTTACCAAAGTTACTTTTAATCTCTAAAGTGCATCTATTTCTTCCTCTTAAATTAACAATATTTTTTCACCTCAAGATAGGTTGTATCCATTCTAAACTATTTGTTTGACTTTATAGGATCACTTTCAATAATATGAATAGAGGGCATGAAAATAAATGAAAAAGGCCGCATTATGTATTTCTTTATTCACTTAGCAAAATCATTGATTGGTGGGTCCATTGAGAGGTGGAACTACAAGATGACCCTCATATGGGATGGTTCTGTATGGTCATGGTCCCACCAGTCAAAAGTTAAACCAACACACCACATGTTCCAATTTAACAAGTAGGTGGTGGCTCATAATATTTTGGGTTCCGTTCGATGAGTCCTTGTATAAAGATGTCTTTTAGCAAGTTATCTATAGACATTTGATAAAGAATAATGTTATATAAACATCTAAAAATCAACAACTCTTAAAACACTAGTATAAAAATACATCAATTATAACTATTGATGTGACTATAAGAGAGAGAAACAACTGATTGAAAAATGATATAGTATCTATAGAGTATATATATACGATGTTGGACAACCAAAAGGTTGTTAATATATTATTTCTCTTCGATAAAAGACACCAACTAATTTTTATGAAAGTGTCTTTTAGCAAGTTATAATTAAAAAGTGGATAATCACACCTTGAGGTGTGACTTGCTAAAAGACATCTCTAAATGGTGTCTTAGAGCAATATATATATATATATATATGAGAAATGTTAGCAACACACATTTTTCAACACACTCTTCTTTTTGATTGGTTAAAATCATGTGGGTCCCATATAAATTTGGTGGGTCCCATGTGAATTTTAACCAATCAAAAAAGAGTGTGTTGAAAAGTGTGTGTTAGAAGGTGTGTTGCTAGCATTTATATATATATATATATATATATATATATATATATAACACTTGGTCATGGAGATTGTTTGAAGGCCATGATTCTCCTTTATGAAATCACCTTTTGCTGTCCCTTGAGGTTAAAATACACCACTTCTTACTATTTTTAAACACAGCTTATCCTCAAAGCTATATCAACAAGCATTTTTAATGAAAGGTCCAACCAAAGACATTAGTAGGATCTGGAAATTCTGTCACTATTCAAAATTTTATTTTCTTATATTGCAGGTAAAAAAAAAATTAATTCTCGTATATACAATAAATTGAGCTGAGCTGATACATATATGCAAATTGTATACAGACATCTAATTATATCTCATCATACAAAAAATATTAGATATCTTTGTGAAAATGTTTAGGTTATTAGACTCTTAACTTTTTTAAAATTTACATGTTTAATATATTTCATAGACCATGAAATTAATGATCAAATTTATTTTATCTTTTTTAGTGATTGTTATTCCTATTTCTACAGAGTCAATTTATATGACATAGTTGAATTGATAGTTTAATTATTCTATATTTGATGTATGTATGGATTCATAAAGTATTGAGGAAGGTAAAAAAATCATGAGTGCATATGTGGTATAAGAAAATTGTGAGATAACAAGAGAAATTTATTGATTCAAATTACTTGTTTGTATGTACTATGTATGAGTTAGCATCGTTGGGTTTGATTGTCAAGTTTTTTGAATAAAGGAGGTTAAAAATATTAGTTAATGGAGAAGTCTCACATCGCTTAGTTTGATGAAGCAAGGGGAAGACCAATGCTATATATTGAACTTAGGTTCTTTGTTTTTAGATGCACCAGTCGGTAGCACTTTAAACTTATATCTGACCTAGTTTAAATATTTGCTTTGTGAGAGTGTGGATGTACTGGGACATTGAGAGTGAGAGTGAGAGAAGTCTATGTATTGTAAAAAATTTCACATAGTAATAATTCTCTAGTTGTCGGTTTAGACAACGGTCACGGTTTTTTCTTCGGTTTTGGAGTTTCCACGTTATATTCTTGTGTAGTGATTGTGTTTATTTGTTCTTCTTCAACCATATTATTTCCTAAAAGTGGTATCAGAGATTCGGTTCCATGAGATATCACAATTCGTAGTATGCTTTGTGGTTGCAGCATTGTTTGATCTTCCACATCAGAAAAAAGAAGTGTGATATTGTGAAGGTGCTGGAGATGGGTGGTATCGTGCAGATGTTATGTCTTATTCAAACGCAATGAAGTTTGACATAGAGAAGTTTGATGGAAGAATCAACTTTGACTTGTGGAAAGTAGAACTCAAGGATGTGCTGATTCAATCAGGATTACACAAGACGCTGATGTGTGGAATGTCTAGACATTTAAAGAGAAATTATCTAGGTGGAGAAGTACCTGAAAAAAAACTCTAAAGCAAATGCTAGGAATGTCTCTCTTGTTTTGTGAGATGATGATGATCTTATCTAGAAGATAAAGTGTGTGCTTATGGTATTTCTGCTATACCATGCAAAAGGACAAGTTATTGTTAACGGATTCAGAACAACACATGGACATTGGTTGGCATTGATGCAAGGTATGTTGTGAGATATGTCGATAGCCGAAGAACTTCCTGAAAGCCAACATGGGAGTTGCACCATAATCTTTCAGCAAAGTTTCGACATGAAGAAATTCTTAAAATGGTTTAGTTTCAAGTGAAGTATACTCTATATGGTAGAGTATGATTGTCGGTATAGACAATGGAAGCGGAAGATGAAACTCTTACAGTTAAGGTGGAGATTGTTGGGTTTGATTGTCAAGTTTCTTGAATAAAGAAGGAGGTTAAAAATATTAGTTATTGGAAAAGTCCCACACTGCTTAGTTTGGTGAAGCAAGGGGAAGACCAAGGTTATATATTGAACCTAGGTTTCTTTGTTTTTAGATGCACCAGCCAGTAGCACTTTAAGCTTACATCTAACTTAGTTTAAATATTTGCTTTGTGAGAGTGTGGTTGTACTGGGTCATTGGGGTAAGAGTGAGAGAAGTTTATGCGTTGTAAAAAATTTCACATAGTAATAATTCTTTGAATTGTGTCGATTTTCTGGTTTTTTTTTTAGGGGAGAGAGAGAGAGAGAGAGAGAGAGAGAGAGAGAGAGAGAGAGAGAGAGCAGACACAAGCAATTTATACTGGTTCCTCCCTCAACATAGTATTAGTCCAGTCCCCTTACACTTCCAAGGAATTTCACTATAGTTTCACATATTACAATTGCTCAAGGACTCTTCTAAGAGACTTCTAAATGCTCAAGGACACTTGCAAGAGACTTCTAATGCTCAAGGTCACTGCCAAGAGACTTCCACTGCTCAAACACAACTGCAAGAGACTTCTAATGCTCAAGGACAACTCCAAGAGACTTTTACTACTCAAGCACGCATGCAAGAGACTTCCAATGCTTAAGGACAACTCCAAGAGACTTCTATTGCCATCTTTGCACTGTCACACTTTTATCTTCCCCCTCTTGAGTAGGTGTAAGAAGGTTGAAAAACCTTTCCGTCCTTCCCCTCCATCTTTTTGTACCACAGATTTATCATTAGATGTCTAATATTTTGTTGTAATAAACATTATGCTAATGTACTATATTATGAATTATTGATCAAATAGTAAAATAAGTTCAATTCTTGATAATTTGTATCATGTCTTTTAAAATTTATGTTCTTTTTTGTCATTTTTTCATTTATGCTATTTTAACAATTTATGCCACTGTTTTGATTAAACTGGTTGAACACGACTCAATTTATATAATCTAAAATAGACCAAAATGAAGTTCGAGTTATGTAATACGAATATTATTTTTGGAAATTTGAGGGGTCCGTGAGAAGAGAGAAGTGTGGGAAAAGAAACAACCGTAACTTTGGACTACATGTTAACTTTGTAGCCCAATCCATGGGAGAGAAAAACAAGAGGGAAAAAAAAACAAGACTATTACTTTTTCCACTCTAACCATGTAATTTTAAGATTTTATAATATGAATTGAGTTTTTCCTTTGTTATGGGGTGGAACAAAAAAAGGGTTTTTCACCAATTCGGATATTGTAATCCGAAAACCTCAAAATATAAGTCGCGTTCCTTGTTTTTCTTCTTCTTTGGATTATAGAATCCGAGCAACCCCTATACACCCATATTCAGGGGAAAAAGTTCATATTATATAATCCGAACTGTATCAACATAAATTTTGAGTCTGAATGTAGAATGAATAGCAGTTTAAGGACCATATTAATTTTCCTAACTCTCATCCTTATGTTTTAGGTCATTGTTAGCTGTTCTCAATCAAAAATCTGGGTTTGGGCTACTTGATCATATTGTTTCAAAACTCTCTTAAAAGGAAATTCTTACGGGAGTCCGTCCCTCAAAATCCAAAATTCCACCGTTTAGACCCATTTTTCATTTTGATTTTTATTTTTCCTATTCTCAGAAAAATCCAAAAAAAATTGCATTAGTTTTATTAGATTTTTAGAATTTTTTGTTGGTATTTATATATTTTATTTGACATATTTTATCTTTTTTTTTTTATTTTTGTTTTTTGTTGTTTTTAAAATCGAAATTCACAATGCTGAAATGAGAGAGATTCTGATTGATGCTTTGTATAAGCATATTTCAAATTATATAATCCAAAAACATCAAATCTGTGATCGGATTATATAATCCGAAATCCCATGGACATTTTTGTAAAAAAAATACGGCATGTGAGAAGGTGAGAGGGTGGAAAAAGTAATAGTCAAAAAACAAAAGTATTGTCCATTAAAAAACGCAAAAGCCCAAATGCTTGTTGTTTTACATTGGAGATTGCTTTGTGCTAACTTGGTCCGACTAATGCTTTGTCTTGGATGATTGCTCAATAAACCCCCTCAGAATTGTTCATCCTATTAAATCGTAGCTTATGATGGACATTTTCATGCTTGTTTTTGCGGAATTTTGAGCAATTCCAAGTGCCTATTGAGCAATAACCTTTGCCTTAAGGCGATTACACTATGTGAAGCTACCGAAAAATATACATTGCCTTGAATACATACTTTCAGGCATTGCCCGGTTGAATTTAAGTTTCATTTTGACAAAAAATAAAATACAAGTGATATGACAATGCTCTCTACTATTCTCTTTCAATCCAATCAAAAACAAAATATTCTCTTATGAACTCTCACTTGACATAGTATTTAAATTATTGTGGAACTAATCGGTGAGTTTATTAGCATGCTATCAAAACTAGCTGTTTCATTTTAAAATTATTGTTTTGAGTAAACAATGCACCTTTGCCTAACCTATTTTGATTAGTTCATCTATAGGTACACCCACATGTTGTCTAGCTATGATTTCAATAAATTTAATGTTTGTAAAGCTAATTGATTTTTATTTTCATAGTTCACTCCTTTGCTTTGTCATTTGGATTTCATTTCATGCTTGCACTCATGAATCCTAGGTTTCTTTTTTTTCTCTTTTTTTCAGGATAGAATCCTAGGTTTTCCTGTTGTAAATGGAAGAGAATCATATCCCTATTCACTGGATTTCCCAAGAAACACAAGGTTCTTGTTTGCGAATAGAACTTCCACCCCTACAAAGACTATATCCAAGTCAATTGTAAGATCATATCCCTATTCACTGGGTTTTTACTTTTAATAGTTTTAAATTTGAGGGGTATTTATACATAAGTTTTAAATTTAAGGGGTATTTGCATGTAAGTTTTAATTGGCTTAATAGCAGTTTTAGCCCCCTAACTTTCACGGGGGTATTTGTCTAATTTTATAATCACACAAATTTTAGGCAAAAAATTAAGCAAAAAATTAAAAAAAAGTTACCCTTGTGACGTGGCACAACATTCAGTTCACGTGGATGTGTCACATGTACAATTAACTATAACGTCATAAGGTTTAACGACCAAACCAAATGAAAGGGGAAATTGACCAACGTTTAACAATTTTTAAAATGCTTTTGAAGTTTCTTAAAAGTTGAGAGATTTTCTATGAAAGTTACAATTTGAGGGTTTTGCCTCTTCAATAAATTGAAGAGATTTTATCCAAATATAAAAAGCCTATACACCAATCTTTTATGAAATATGTCCAATGACATAGTAATAAGTTTACGAACATTTTATAGAGGAGCCTTATCTCTTGTACCAAAAAGAGTAGTGCTACTTTTCCCACGCGCCCTACAAAAATGCCAAAATTACCTATGGTCCGGATTTTATTTTCCAAACCAAATTGTTAGCGATTTCCGGATTTTGAAATCCGGGCAACGTCGATATGAAATTTTTGTGTCTTTTTTTGATGTCAAGGGTCTCAGTTGACCGTTATATAAACCCCACATAAGCTGCAATGCAATTGCAGGGGTCGTATGAACGGTCAACAATGACCATGACACCAAAAACATTCCTACAAAACTTAGAAAATTTGAAGAAAATTCGAAGAAAATGAAAGAAAAGAGATGAAGTGAAGAATGAAGGAATTTGTTGAACATGCAAGCCTATTTATAGCCTAAAACAAGTCCCAAGTCATTTGGAAGTCAAGGAAAACGTGTTTGTCATTCAAAACCGTCAAAGAAACGCATTAAAACTCCAATAACCGGCCAAACCTTTGGTGAAACGCACCGTCCAAATGAAACTGAGGGATTCTGGATTATATAATATGGAAATGACAAAAACATTCTGGATTATATAATCCGAACAGCACCAGAAAGCCTATTTTGGAGGGTTTTTTTAGAGAGATTTCATTGAAAACATAATCTGGAATGCATATCTTTGGTTATTTTATCGATTAAATGAACATCTTTGACGTAAATTAAAACATAATGAAAGTTTAAATAATATATATTATTCAAAACATAATGCAACAACTAAATTCAACAACACACAACTAGCACACAATTAAAACAACATAAAACACGTGATTGATTAAAACATGACACATTATCACAGATTACCTAAACTAATTTCTTCATCTGGTCCCTCCAGCAGAGGCCTGATCTCTTCGTAGTTCCTGGGCCGGTTCAAACTTTTCAGAATTTGTTCAGCAGATCTAACTAACGAAGCGTCCAACTCGATCGATCCTCTAGTATCGTGTTGACCAAAGACAGAGAACATGGTTCTCACGTCGTCGTCGTTTTTGAGTTTCATCCGGCTGAACCGAAGAGATGAAACTAAGTCGGACAATGGACATTGATATTCAACACCGACCACCCTCATCGTGTCTCTGTGGTTGAGTTGAAAGTTGATTTGATCCAGTTGATCCTTCAGCCTAAAGAGGGTGACATCGTTGCGAATTCTAAACAGATGGGGTTGTTTTCCCCCGGTGTAGTAGGATGCCGCTAACTTGGTGTTCGGATCAAAGCAAGAGAATTCCCTGATTTTGTTTTCTCCAGGTGTTGTTTACTTGTAATGAAAACAGGGACCCCTATATATAGAGTTAGTTGGGCGTTGTGGACCACATAAACTCTTGGTGCAATGTAGATCACACAAAAGAATCCAATGCTGAAGCTTTCCGGATTTCAAAATCCGAACCATCCATCACCCTACAGAAAGACAAGTTTCTCTTTGTTTCACCTAGGATCGTATTTATTCGGATTATATAATCCGAAAACCATGTACATTCCGGATTATATAATCCGGATTGCATCAAAATCATTTGGCCGGTGGTCTGCACCATAGAGAAAACGTTTTTCAAACGTTTTGGATGGTGGTCAAGTCAAAAATCATGTTTTTACACGTTTTTTGACTGAATTAATGCATTTTCACCCTTATTTTTACCCTCCCTCCCCTATAAATATGCTTCATTTTCTCAAAAATTGTCACACCTTCTTTCTCCTCTTCGTTCTACAACGATGTGTTTCGATCGTTGGCCTTCATAGAAAGAGTCCTCTTTGGAAATCCATTAGGGGTTATATGATCAGTAAACGGGGAAGGGGTCAGTCTGGATGTGAGGTTGGTCTGTTTGGGTGTCATATTGACCATCATGGTCTCTTGCTCCCTAGAGGCCCATGTGCCTCCGCCAGCATTGTTTTCTTCTTCCCCTCTTTCCTCTTTCCTCCCCCCTCTTTCCTCTCCACCAGTGGCTAGAGCCACTGGCCCTTAAAAATAGTTTTAGGTTCTTATGTAAAAAACTTCAACATTTGTAATGTATTATTCATATATTAATAAAATGACTTCTTTTTATCTTTTTGTTTTTTTTTTATGTTTATTTACCTTTTATTTCACGAATTTGAAAGCGTAAAGTAAAAAAATTCTGGAAAAAAAACTTTCCGGATTTTAAAATCCAGAAAACACTAAAATCTTGTTCGGAAAACTAAATTCGAACCAGAGGTAATTTAAAAAAAAAATAGGACACGCGAGAATAACATAGAATGGAAAAAGTAACACTCAAAAGAGTATTGATGCACTAATTTGCAAGTGTACCTTCGACGTTGTATTTTATAAAGAGAAATGATATTTGAACAACCACTTTTTGACAACTTTTGAAACAACTTTCTCTCTCATACTCACATGTGTTTTTATTATCTCTCTTTTTCTTTTTCACTATATTGTTTTTGTCCAATAAAAATAAAGAAAAAATGGTTGTCACAAAAGTTATACAAAATTAGTTGTACGAATATCACTTCTCTTTTATAAAACATGTCCAATGGCCTAGCAGTAAGTTTAACGAACGTGTAATGTGGACCCTTAATTATCTCTTGTACCAAAAAAGTAGGCTCCTTATCTTAAAATTCTCTCCTACCAAACATCAAGCACACCCACCGATCAATTTGGTATCGTTTGAAAACTCATTTACTCCACCGTCTTCTGTATTCTATCGTACATAAAACTGTTATTTTTGAACCAACCCATATGATGAAAATTAAATCTGCACTCTTTTTTTGACCTATGGCTGTTCCCTACCGTTAGGTCCTTAACTAAATCCCTCCTTAGCAAGAAAACAGTTGCTATTTTTTTTCTCTTTCTGATAGATACCTTTGTCTTGAACATAGGAGTATTTGTTAACCTTTTATAATTTTCTTCCTAATTAAACTATGTTGGATAGTTGGAGGACACGGAAGAAACGACATGTTCAAATGTTCGAGGATCACTAAAAGACTCTTATCGTCACCTAAAACCTTAAGACATTATGTATATGCAGTGGTGGAGCCAGAAACTTTATAGAGCCTGGGCAAAAAATTTATCGCAAAACGTTACTTCCTTCCTGCGAATAATTTCACATTTCCTACGGATAATTTCAAATTTTCTACGGATAATTTTACATTTCCTGCGGATATATCTTTCTTGCGGATCCTAAAATCATAAGGTATTATCTCACCTGAGAACCTAAATCCTTGGCAAAATCAGCAGGAAATGTGTTTTCTGCGGAATTTACACAAAAATCCGCAGGAAAAGCTTAAAGTTCTAGTAATGGCAGGGATTGCGACAAATAAAGTTGGAGCTGAGCCTGGGCTAGTGCCCAGGTTAGCTGGGGGTGGCTCCACCCCTGGGCATATGTGTTTCCTCTGTAATATATCTAACATTTTATCATTTCATATGCGATGTAGGATATAATCACTCATAAATTTAACCATTCATACTTGAAACTCTAATCTCCCATGCAAGTGTGAGTTCGCACATCCTATAAAAGGATCCACTCTCGCTCCCCCACCAAGTCGAACCAGGACTTTAAAACCACTTGTTGGGGAGTCGGGGTAGGCAGGAGAAACAATGGACTCAAATTCTCCAGAATCACTAAGAGACTCATAAACTACATCTCCATCCAAAATCTTAAGACATTATGTACACGTGTCCACTATCTTATATATCCAACAATCTACTCCTAATTTTAATAAAATAAGTTGATAAGTGTGACCTATTTTGACTAACAATGTTGATATTATTGATTGAACATTTTCAACAAGTTCGAATCTAAAATTCTTTTGTGCTTGTGAGTTTTTAGCAAGACTTTCCACTCTATCTAAGGGAAAACAAATCCACACATATTCCATATTTTTATTGAATTTCAAATAATTTAGGGAATGCCGATAAGAGAAGGCATTTGCAAATTCAAACATGCATTCTAACACATAAAATATCCCCTACTTCTCAATTAAGTGCACTTATAAAGTTTACAAGCATTCCATTTTCATTGTTAGTTATTTATAACTTGTGAATAAGTCAAGTCAACATCAACAGGAGTTTGTTTAGGCAAACAAATTTCATATTGTTTTTCTCTTTTTGCAAAATACAAAAGCAAGCAAAACAGGTATAGTTTTCTTGTCTTGATACTGACTTTGTTCAAAATAAGTTGCATAATTTTGTATATATGTTTCTCTTTTTTTGTTTGAACTGGAATAAACATTATGATAAATTATCTAATATCTTTACCATATTTTTACTTGTAAAGGCCAAGTACGACATCCCCGAAGGTAAATTAAAAGTAAAAATATTTGGAAGTATCATACATAATAGTACTTTGTCTTTTAAATATAGGACCCTCTAAAGATTTTTCTTTATTCCTTGTAATAAGATCCATTTCAAATCTACAAATGCATTAATTTTTTTTTTTATCAATGTACCCTTAATTATATTACATCTTTTTATGGAATATGTAGTAAATACTATGAAAAAAAAAGACTTTTTCTCCAGAAATATAAATTTGTAAAACAATACCAACTTTTAACAAACTTAATATTTCTTCAAACTTAATTATAATGACTTACTCAATGAAGACTATGTTTAGGGACAAATGTAGTATATACTGAATCAATTATATTCTTAAAGAAGGTGCACTCTATTATTAAGATAAACTATGAAATTGTCGATAACATATCCAAACATTATTACCAAGTTCAAATTCAATCAAAGCATAGAACCACCAAATACAAAACCCTATCAAGCAACACACAACATTATATCAAATATACCTAAACATCATAATATTTTTGAAGAATAATCAAGCTAGTAGGATAAATCCCTTCAACAATCTAAACATAGAAATTCTTTTATTGCACAAATTCTTGGTAGTTTAAATTATACTTCCATAAGAAATTCCTTATCTTGCTCCAACCTTCCCATAGCCTCAGGCTCCAATGTTAATTCAACATCAATGCTCCTCCCTCCACTCTTCCCTGGATACAAATAAATCATTCCATCAAATTTGTTATTGGTCCCACTTCTCACAATCTCTGGCTTCCCCCACCCAAAATCAATGTCATAAACCTTAAACCTAGGTGAACTTCCAACTGCAACACAATTCACACCAGCATCTTTGAATTGAAAAATCTTGGGTGCACTCTCCCACTCTTTGTTACGTTCATCAATAGCTTTAGCATCATGGCCTTCAATAACCTTTTGGATCAAAGAAGCACCGAATTGTGGAGGGTGGGCCGCCAAAAGCCCAGCAGCCGTGACAGTGAATATAGCTTGAATTAGGTTTCCAAAGTATGCCTCCGGCATTGGTGGGTTCACTCGTTTTCTGCAATCTGCGAAGACTGTGAACACTGTGTAGTCTTCGGGTTTTAGGTCACGTGCAAGGCTTACGTGGCGCCATATATGAGTGGAGAGAGCTTGAAATGTTGAGAATGGCTTTGAACCATCCGATGGAAGGGTTTGGTTGACAGTTGACTTGATTTTGTCAATGGCTGACTCGGAAAATCTGAAGATTTTTTCCCTAAGTACGGGCCTTGCCTCACCGTTGGCTGATGGTGGCGGGCCTTCGGGTTCTACCTTTGCCTCACCATTGGGTTCATCCTTGACCTCACCGTTGGCTGATGGTGGTGGGCCTTTGGGCTCGGGTAGGGAGAGGTCGAGCTTAACACGTGTGTTACGGGCCTTGGTTCGTTCCAAGAATGGTTGGGCTGTTGTGATGGGTCCACCACTGCATATCTCGGCCCAAGAAGTCATGAAGTGCCACGTGGATGTTCCATCAAGGACAGCATGGTTAAAAGCCAAGCCCATTGCGAGCCCATCTTTGAGCTTTGTTAGCTGGAAAAGTCAAGATTGCAATCAAGTTATAAATCATAAAAATAATGAAAGGAAAGGAAAGAATGTGAATATGACATGTGAAAGTTGGGTCTTATGCACAATGTGAAGACTCTCCCAACAACATTGATTAGCTTATTTTTAAATATTCGGTAAAAACTTTTTTTGAAATTCCTTGATATATCAAACTTTTACTCCAATAGTTACTTGAGCTTTTTCAAGAAAAAACGTACAGGCTCTTCGTTGTCCTATTTAATGACATTATAGGTCAAAAAATAACAAAAAGAGGACATAGGAAAACAAAGTGAATCTCTTTATTTTTGGAAGTTATACATGGGAAGAGGAGTGTAGTCTGTTCTTCCAAAATTCTCTTATAAATTATAACTTTTTTTTTAATCAAGTATCATCCACGTGTAAATGTAAAAGGAATTTCCCGAGTCGGATATGAATACAATTAGTTTAATTTTTATAATTTTTATTTTTTGAGCCACCGAAAACAAATGAACACAATTATTTTAATCATTTCTTAGGTCAGAATGAGTTTAATCATAATCAACAGTCATAGCCAAAACCATGCATTTCTCTAGTACCAAGAGAGTTTAATTTTTCAATTAAGCATCATCATAATTTAACGAACTTAATAATTTATAGATCATATGACATTATTTACTCTTAATAAACAAAGTTTTACTGTTCGTTGAAGAAAATTAAATCCTCTATAAGGTAGATTGGCATTTATCGTTGACAAAAAATTGAGCAACGCACACTTGGGACGTATTGATGTGTTTTTTTATCTTATCTTTTTTATTGGTTGAGATTTATGACTCATTTATGAACTGCAACCAATTTTTCTGTGGAATTTAAAATACTTTTGGGTACAAGATTTACAACTGGTTAAACAACCATTAATGTAAGTTATTTAATGTGTGGTTCATTTTTTTTTTGACTCTGTGTGGTTGGCTGATCTTTCCTTGAGTGGATTGATCTAAAATTCTTGTTTTATGTGAACTGGGTATTCTCTGCGCATAAACGTGAAAACTAATTCCTTGAGTCTTTTGGAATCTAAATTGGTATCAAATTCTCTTTAAAATTTTTAACACCGCTGCATGTTCAAGACTGTATTCAAAACTACCACTACTAGAAAAAGAAAAATTTGAGAGGGAAATTAGTGAGGGAAAAATTGAAATTCCTCACAAATTTCTTGGTCGCAAAATTTAATGACAGAATTTGAGAGGGATTTCACGTTTTCCCTCACTAAATTTCCCTCACTAAATAATGTTTTTTTAGTAGTGTACGATCATATGGTTAAGATATAAGAGATTTGTGCTATCTCTTCTAAACGTTTTGAGTATAAATAATACACCGTCTAAAATGAAATATAAGCAAAAATGATAGTTGAAAAATCAATGTATTTGGTTAAAAATTCAATCCACATACATCAACTTTTCAACTATTATATTTATTTATATTTCATTAGGGAGGGAGTACGTAGGATCTCATAATTCCTCAGATCAAGTTCTATGTTTGTGTTTCTCAACTCAAGTACAAAAACTAGATAACTTAAGGTAAATATAATGTAAAAAAAAGTAATTTGGCAAATACTACCGTTAATTTGTTCTTCATCTATTATTTTTTTTTTTTCTGTAACAAGTTCTTCATCTCATCTGTCCTATTCAGTGATATCCTATTATTCGCAAATAAGAAAAATAAAAAATAAAAACATGACAAAGGAAAATATAGAAAATCTCTATATTTGTGGAAGTTATATATGGGATTAGCCAATCCATAAAACTCCGTTAAATTAGATATGATACAAATTAGATAAATGTATCCCTTATTTTTTGGTTTTTACTCTTACTATGATTTTTCCTAACATTTAGATAGTATTTGGCATTTGGAGAGAACTCCAGGACTTTTATGACTTTGACTCTTTAACCAAACTATGAGGCTATTAATTCTTTTGGTATGGACCAAACTATGATCTCTCAACCCACATAATAACTATAAATGTAAATTTTTATCTTAGCATTAATCATCTTTGCACATTTGCATTAACTAGTTGAATGCTGACCCTTTAGGCTATGATATCAAATATTTATAAGAGTGACATTATTTAGCAAGAGACTAACTATGAGAAAAAAAAAACTATAAAAAAATGCAAACTAAGAAAAAAAAATTAATAAAAGAAAAATATTAAATCAAAACCTACTTGTAGGAATCACCTAGTTGTATATTTCAATTTAGAAATGGCTAAAGAAGAACATAAGTTAATTCAACAATAAATTAAAAAATTTAACAAATTACTTAAATTACCTGAACAGCCAACAAGGGTCTATGCATGCCTTCCAAATTCAAGACTCCACTATATGGAATCAATTCCTTCAAAATGGCACTACTTTCAGCAACAGTTAGATCTTCAACACCAATCTCATCAGCAACAGCTTCAACAACTTCAACACCAAGCAAGTCATCATCATATTGAACAAAAAACACACCCTCTTCATCTTTACCTAATTTACCAGCTAGTTGATGAAACTCCTTCAAAACTACACTAAGCCCATTTTTGAGTTTCTCAACATTTTCTTCAAAGTTGCCTCCCTTGTAAAAAATTAATTTTTGGTTGTAGTAAAAAGCTAAGTAAGGTAGGTCAAATGTGACCAATTGATACTCCTTTTTCCCAATTTTTTCCTCAGGTTTCACATAGCTTTTGCTAGTGATTTTCACATTTAGAGATTCTTCTTTCTTGACTATTTCACTTGACATTTTGTTAAATGAAATTTTTAGAGGTTTTTCTTGGAATTTGTTTGATTTGTGTGTGAGATGTGATTTTTGAGGATTCTTATAGAAAAGTGTTGTTGGCATGCATTTATGGAATTCATGGAAGCGGTTGTGACCAATTAATAGCCCTTACTATGTTAGTTTGGTTGGAGGTAATTATAGTTGCGGCAATTGTTTGGTCAAAATAACAAAGACTTTAGCATAGTGAGAAAGTATGCTAAGTCCATAAGTTAGGGAGAATTTGTACAAAATTGTTCTTTAGTGGAAATTCCGTGATCAGTTTATATCCTCTCGTCTTGAAACTTAATATTTCGTTAAGTTTGAAACTTTAGCATTACAATCCGATGGTATACTTGACCCAAAAAAAGAAAAAAATCCGATGGTATACTCTCTCTCTCACACACAATTGTAGTCTAAGATTATATACATTTCTTTAGATAGTACTTTAGTGTACTAATTTCTATGATAAAATCATGTATTTATATACTATAGTATCCTTATTATATACTTCCTCCATCTTAAGATAAGATTTGATCATATCACACGTATTAAGAAAACTCTATGAGTAAAAGAGAGAAAAATGATTTTTTTCTTTAAAGAAAGAGAGAAAAATAATTTTAAATACCCTTATCAAGTATTGGTGAATTCACCATTATTATAAATGTAAAATAGAAGATATAGAATTTAAAATGATGAAATTAATATTAGTTAAAGTGTATAATTGAAAGAAGGTAATTAAGATTGTATTGAAAAATGAAATGTGTCGTTAATTTTGCGACAATTGTTTTTTATGAATGAGCCACTTATTGTAGGACAAAGAGAGTAGTATGTAACAAAGTAATTAAGTGAGTTGAGATAAAAAAAAATTGTTTTTGTTTTTGTTGCCAACAACTGTAATTAGGTTAATTACTGCTAATAGGTGCCTCAATGTATCCTCGCAGCTGCCATAAATCTACTCTATGAATTAACGATTGGATATAATCTTTTTTAATAGACTTGGATTGTCTTTTAAATAGATGACTACAGAAATCAAACCTAGATTCTTTTCCTAGAGAAGAGACATATTACCAACTTTTATGAAAGAACCACTAGAGAAATGTGTCAAGCACGGGACGTTAAACAAGTGTTGAATGAGAGGCGATCCATCTTTTTATCTTTCGTTAATTTAAATTTCAGTAGTTTCTTTTACATAGTCACTCCGTCTCAATTTCTTTCTTTTACTGTTACTAACTGTAACACCCTATTTCCCGATGATAATTATTAAATAATAAGAATAAATTTAATAGTTAGGATGTTACAAAACCATGATATCACATAATAGCATAAGCTTTCCTTTTAAATAATAATTTCAACAGCAGAAAACAATTTTTTGATCTCATTAGTAAAAAATTTTCTTGTCATTCAACATCGAAATAGAAATAACTATTGTTCTCAAGATTTAAACTCAAAGGTAAATAAATTCATCGTCAACCCCAACCCTGGTGTTACATATCAGTCTCATATTCGACTACATGTCTAATCATCACTAAAATAAAATTGACGGAAGATAAGTCTCTTCGCAACCTTCTAGGCGTCCCGCAACTAGATCTCCTCGTCCTAAGTATCTGTACCCCAAGGGTACAAACACCATAAATACCACAACAAGAAAGGGGTGAGAAATCTAGCCATAACATATTATAAGGAAACATTCACAATATTGAAATATTATAAGAACAATATTCCACCATTACAAGATCATCAACATCTATTGTTCTTTCTCAACATGTCGTATATAACACCATCACATTACACTTCACATTTAAAAATATCAACGTCATTTATGTTGGTTTATATGACCAGT
>Ga0228711_1001395_pt1 | contig 35341 bp, 21 predicted proteins | sample MedpolnodulmetaG_2_FD_177996 | JGI IMG/M metagenome (GOLD analysis project Ga0228711, IMG submission 177996) | Root nodule microbial communities from Medicago polymorpha collected in Santa Monica, California, United States - brown nodules | ecosystem: Host-associated > Plants > Roots > Nodule... | reverse complement strand
TAAATAAATTAGAATATAGCAAATAAATAATTTAGAATAAAGTGAACAAATAATTTAGAAAATAAATAATTTAGAATAAAGTGAACAAATAATTTAGAATAAAGTAAATAAAATATTTTAGAATAAAATAAATAAAATAATTTGAATATAGTAAACAAATTTTAAAAAAAAGCAACTATGCGCCACTTAACTCACGCCACTCAACTTAACTTGCGCATTATTTTACACTTGCGCTAGTTAACTAGCGCAGAGACATTTTGGCATGGCTGCAGGGCGCGAGTGTTTTGTGCTGGGGGAAGAGCATAAATCTAATAATTTATGTTTTATTTTCAGATTTGGATCCCATTAGAGTTTCCTTAGTATTTGGCCCATTAGGGTTCAGTAGTATTCATTCAATAATATTTCAGGGAGTTTTTTCAATTTCTGGTGAGTTCTAAAACCTTATTTTCACATGCTTATCGCTTACAAACTTGTTTTTTTCTCTATCTAAATTTAGCGTTGGCTAACTTCCATCAGCGTCATATTCTTCTTAACCACATTGTGTTATTTCTCACAAGATTCAAAGACGAATTTAATCAATGGAAGAAAAATATATCATAAATACGAGAAATAGTAAATATTTTGAGATATAATAATTATATGTGTCTAAGTGCACATTATCGTTTTCCATTATATATTTATCACCGAGCAGAATATTGACGACTATAAAAAGTATCTCATTTTATATCTAAAAATATCAAAGACACCTAAATATTTAGGTATTATTATATGGGTCCTGCTAACCGGTGCTCCCGGGGCACTGGTTAAGCATACCATAAAAGGGAATTATTACCATAAAAAGAAACTGTTTTTGACTTTATTATAAATTAATTACACAATTTCAATGCATTAATTACTATATAATTTCCTTTTTCATATCCTTAACCAACGCCCGGGGGCACCGGTTAGCATTTCCTTATTATATTTCCAACACTAAATTTCCTATAGAGAAAAGTAAAATGATTCAATAACTTGTAACAAAAAATTAAGTTAATCTGCCCTCAATTTTATGAACCATTGAACCAATCCTTCCCTCCTCATATATTCATTTCACATGAGTTAATACCCTGTTTAAAACTTAATTTTTGCAAACTTGAACCAATTTGGAAAATGATATCACATTTAATCTTTTATGGCAATAATACATTTAACAACTTTTATTATTATGTTGACTTAATATAGCAAAAACAGAAAACAAATGATTAGTAGTAATAGTCTATGAGCAGTTAAAGGAAACAAAATATCTAGCTATGATTGTGAGTAAATGTGAGAGTTTGTTTGTGAAACTCAAGATCAAAACACATTCACTGAACTGAATCTTCATCACCATGCAAATCTAAAACTCAATTGTTTGAACAAACAAATGTTCCAACCTTAATTAACAGCTGTAACTGTCTGAAAACATAGTTGTCTGTGTTGGAAGTCACTGTCGCCACTTTAACAACACTCTTCTTCTCATCCCAACAACAACTTCATCACTTTCACTCACATATTCATATTAATACTATTTTCAGTTACATTTTCTCTCTCTTTCTTTCTTCACTCTTTCCTTAGAGAGAGAGAGAGAGAAAGAGAAAGAGAAGCAAAGTTTTTAAGGGAGGGGGGGGGTCCTACTGGTGTTTATATTTTTGTTGGCAACAACAGTCTCTATCAATGATTTGGGTGGTGGTGTGTGGTTACTCTCTATGATCAATTGACCCACCCAATCAATATCACTCTTCTTTCTACCTTAACATTTTAATCCAATTAACCAATACTTCATCTTCTTCTTCTTCACCTTTTTTCTTGTCTCTTGAGTCTTTTTCATTGCTAGGAACACAATTCAAAAGGTGAAAACGGATCTCATTCATATGAGGAGACCTTCAACAGTAAGTACTTCTCTTCCACTTTTTGCATCAATGTTGTTGTGAATGGAGTAATTAAGTAAGATCTAAAACTACTTTTTATTTTATTTTATTTTAGAATACTACTAGTTTGATCATCTACTTGTTAATTTTGATATAATTTCAGTTAATTCACTTAATTGTTTATGCTGATTCTCAATTAATTTGTACTTTGGTTAGAGAAAACAAAAAATGGGTTGTGATTGTTTTTTCAGTTTTTGATAATGTAACTGATCTGAGTTGAATTGTTTTTAGCTCTGATCCTACTTCAATTTCATAATTTTCAGCATGGTTTTTTTACTTATTGTTTGAAGAAGCGTGAGAAATAAACTTGTGCTGTTTTAGTTCATGGTTTAATTAATTTGATAGAATCCAAAGTTGGGAAGTTGCTAGTGCTTGTAGTTTCACCGATGGTGATTTTTTTTTAAAATATTTTTTTCTGTTTTGCAGCTTGTGGATGTGTTTCTGGTACTTGCATTGTTCTGTTGTAGCTCATGGAAAGTGTGGAGCAGCACACTATGCAAAGAGACAAACTTGGACGAAGTTAGGCCTCATAGTGTTAGTATTACTGAATTTGGTGCAGTTGGCGATGGGATCACTCTCAACACAAAAGCGTTTCAGAATGCGATTTTCTACCTAAATTCTTTCTCAGACAAAGGTGGAGCCAAACTCTTTGTTCCAGCCGGTCGGTGGTTAACCGGTAGTTTTGATCTCATTAGCCACCTGACTTTGTGGTTGGACAAGGATGCAATAATTCTTGGATCAACGGTAAGCATTCACTCTTTGAAAATAATTTGGAATGTCACTTTCGGTTTCAGCATAACTTTCTTATTCTTACTAATCAATCAATGTAGTGGTGGTTTATTTTAGTTGATAACTATATATAGGTAATTTCTGAGATATGGATTAGTTTACTATAAAAGGATTGAGTATTTGTACCAAAAAAAAAAGCATTGAGTATTAATTTTTCAAAATTGGGGTATAAGTAATCTTTATAGTAAGCCAGATTTGTATATTATGCACTGGTATTTAAGTTTGTGGGTATTTGGTCCCACTTTTGAAGGAGGCAAAATTGATTTCAGAGGTGTAGAGTTGATTTTGACATGTTTGGATGTTCTCAAGTAGTATTGATTTTGCTTCTAGAATTGATTCTAATTTGAAGCTAGAATTCGGAGCTTTTGCCTCTAAAATTGATTTGTAGCGGTGAATTATTTGTTCAGTTTACTTTTACTTGAGTTTATCCAAACATTATTCACTTTACATTCAACTCACTTGTAGCCATAATCAAGTCATTTAAAATAAATTTTAATATTGTAGAACCAAACACATGCTTAGTCTAATCTGCTAAGATCTTGCAATTCGTTCAATTATGATATGTATATGTTCCTTGTTACAGAACTCTGAGGATTGGCCGGTTGTTGATCCTCTACCGTCTTATGGGCGAGGAAGGGAGTTGCCAGGTGGAAGGCATAGGAGTCTCATCTATGGATGTAATTTGACTGATGTTATCATAACAGGTTGGTGATATAAATATTCCGCAAATAACCGTGGTCTCTATACATGTTGGTTACTTGATTCTATTGCTGTCTAAATGAAGGTAATGAGGGGATTATTGATGGTCAAGGGAGTATCTGGTGGAGCAAGTTTAGGAACAGAACTCTGGATTATACGCGTCCGCATTTGGTAGAATTGATGAATTCAACTGGGATTCTTATTTCAAATTTAACCTTCTTGAATTCTCCATTTTGGACTATTCATCCTGTATATTGCAGCCAAGTTACAGTTCAGAATGTCACGATCCTTGCTCCTCTTGATTCACCAAACACAGATGGGATTGATCCAGGTGAACTTTCTCCCTGTTACTAATATATCTCATTTATCAATAACTTGATTGATAATGAATACAAAAGACCCTATTTATATACATGAGTCCATATGAAAATGAAAAGGATAACAAGGATAACTAATTCTTAACTAACTTTATCTATAATACCCCTTTATACTAGAATGTCATGTTCTGTGTGCAGTTGACAATTTTGAAACCTAGATTCTCACATTTACCGTCAAAATGTGTGCAGACTCTTCTGATGATGTGTGTATTGAAGATTGTTATATAAGCACTGGCGATGATCTGATTGCCATCAAAAGTGGGTGGGATGAATATGGAATTGCATTCGGTCGTCCCAGCACAAATATTGTCATCCACAGGCTTGTTGGAAAAACTCACACAAGCGCAGGGATAGCTATTGGAAGTGAGATGTCGGGTGGTGTATCGGATGTTCGTGTTGAAGATATTCACTTTTATGATTCATATACTGCAATCAGAATAAAGACTTCACCTGGAAGAGGTGGTTATGTTAGAAACATCTATGTTACTAACATGACTTTGGCTAATGTTGATATTGCTATTCGGTTCACCGGCTCATATGGTGATCATCCAGATGATGCTTATGACCCAAATGCTTTACCAGTAATCGAAAAGATTACAATCGAGGATGTGATAGGTGAAAATATAAAAAAAGCAGGTCTTATAGAAGGTATAGAAGGTGACAATTTCGTCAACATATGCTTATCAAACATCACCCTCAATGTGAGCTCAAACTATCCATGGAACTGCTCTAACATTAGAGGATACTCTGACATGGTTTTTCCGGAAGCTTGTGAGCCGCTCAAGGAGAGGATATTCCCGGACCATTGTTCAGACTGTTACCATTTGTCGAATCACCGACAAAGTTCAAATAATCAAAACAGAGGTGCTTGGTTCATGTCTTGGTAAATTGTGGAGTTTATAGCATTATCATACCAAAGTGTACTTCATAGATGAAATTTGATTTGGTTTGTTTTTTCGGCAGGACAAAAATTTCACTTGACATAAGAAGTTGAGTGGAGTTGCTGATTTGTGATTTGCTCGTCTGCAGAAAGATATACCGAGAGATGATTGTTTCTTGTAACGTTGTGTGCAGTGACAAATAATTGAGTGATTTATCAGGAAAAAAAAAAGAAATAGGAAGTTAAATTATTTCATGCCCTGCTTTTTCTAGCTACCTTTGGCTTTGGTAAAGAGGAAAAAAAATGAAAATGTTGTCTCTTTTTGGTTCTAAGGGAAAATAGTGTGTTTGTTGGTAGAGGTGAGATATGGTTATTCTTCTGACACAATTCCCTTTTGCTACTATGTTGTTGGACATTGAAGATTTTGCACAAGTTGGAGGCAGGTAGATGTTTGTTTGAATAAGGAATCCAATAACTAAACTTCTTATAAAGGTGGAATCTAATCAATTACATCCTTTTTTACACATAATAATAAAGAGTTATTGTTTGTTTTCATTTTTATTTTGGGCTGGTAGTCACTGGTGGTGGCCTCAGGATCTTATCTTGCTGGAAAGCAAAATGAGTGCATAAAGGCATAAGTTTGGAAACAGAATTAGATTCCCTGCTGTAACTGTGTTTACAGATCTGGCTGTCTGATATCTAATCAATGGTCGAGATCATTTGGAATTAATTTGCCGATTGTAATCTGAGTCGCTTCTTCTCAAATCATTTCTCGAAATTGACTTACGTTGTGTAACTGTGAGATGTTTTTACAGCAGGGAATCTGGGTCCAAATTCGGATAGTATTGTGTATCAAAGATAGAAAACAATGACATTGAACTGCTTATAATCTCTCTACTAAAGAAATAATTAATGTGACAGTGAAAGCCTAACTGCTTATAACATTGCTGAATTCATACGAAAATAATAAACAGATTGAATGGATAGTACTCACAGTTGCATTAACTGCCTAAGTGTAACTATCTAGGTATAAATTATAAAGAATTTCATCCCATGAATAAATTATAAGGGAATAAATGTTGTATAGAGATGAACTTGAATAATGAATACTTGACTGAGGATTTTTTTTCTCTTCAGAATCTCCCTTAATAAATGTTTGGAAAATGCCAATATGTGCCCTTAGAACAGATGTAGTGTATTATAGATGAAAATTTCACACTGGAAATTGTGTATTCCATTCATCCAAGAGTTAAAAATTGTTTACAGACATTATTAGTATTTGTAGATTTCTAACATATACTCTTAGAAAAAGAACACAAGTTAACAAGGCCGTAAATGTTTTAACTGTCTTGGGGATGATTCATGTCCATTTTTGCTCATAATTGAACCTAGAATTGTTTTGAAATGTGTCTCAAGCACCCTAGATACATTAGTTAACCTCAAGTTAAAGATACGTCTAATAAAAGCAGGAAAAGTTCCTTCTTAAGCTTGAAAATCTTGCAATTGATTCTACAGCTGGAATCTGGAACTCTCCTTTTGGGCCAAATCCCCTATTGTTTGTATTTTTGTCTGTGTTCGTCAATGGTCCACACATTTTGTCCCTAACGAAAAAGGTTTCCATGAACTATGCTTTCCCATAGGTTTTTATTTTACAAGCCTTTCCCTGCCTTCTCAAAGCATCTCCAAATCCAATGCTGTGTTCTAAAATTTCAAGACTAGAAATAGTAATTGATTTTTCTTCAGCATTAGAATTGACTTGCAACACTTGTCCGGTGTTGGACATGTGTCAGTGTCAACACATATGATTACATTCAATATTGTTCTTAAATCACACTAGCCAACTGAGGACCATTAAAAACAAGTTAAGAATATCAAGTAGTATAGTTCTTTATCTACTCGTATTCAATATGCTCTTGGTCGCTGGTGAGGCTATCTATTCTCAAGTTCAACTTTATCTTACTGTTATTCTGTTATTCTTCACAGCTATAAAACACCAAAGTCACCCATAGTATAAGAACCACATGAGTGGGGAAAAGCTGTCCCCTATAGCTGCTGATTTTTTTTTTTTGGTTGGGAAAACTGGTCAACTTTTAGCTGTGAATAAAATCAGCAGCACATGAAGCATTCCAAACATATAAAAACAAATCAAAAAGCATGTGTTAAATTTAAAATTCAAGTTTGATAGAGAATACAAAAATTGTCCAAATATACAATTTCTTTTTCTGAAGCTTAAGGAAGGTGCACTAAGAAGCATTAGCAGGACCAAAATGATTATAGGATAGAAAAAAATTAAGAAAATATTGAAAGTTTGCATTTTAAGCATGGTCTATGTTGAGAATAAATTGGATGTCTTAACACCAGATACTGAAGTTGTACAATAAATTTCAATTTTTTTATACAAGTTAAGAAAATATTATAATTTCTTTTTTTACTTAGTCAGTTTTTTGTTTTAGTTAAATCATAAATTAGCAAATGCTTTTAATTGCCGTATTACTTCTGGACTTTACTAGTAAAGAGTAAATTGTATAAATAATTTTTTGTTCCAAAAGATTGTATTCAATTCATTAAAAAAATGCTTCAACTTTTAAAAAGGTGAGTTTATCTCGATTGGTAAGGATAATGCACAAACATTCCACTTATTCATATGTTGATATTTAATTTAATTTCTTTACATATATATAGTGAACAAAGAAAAGAGTAAAATGCATGCTTAATTAATCATCTCTTCTCTTCCTATACATACTACATAGAGAAAGTATATATATGTAGTTATCTAATTGGTAGAGAATGTAGTGCATGATTGAGGAAGCTGAGGTGAACCTGGACCTGGAACTACACCTGCAAGATTATTATTACCATCACCACCTCTTTGTGCTCCAATAATTGATGAAATCGCTGCGGCCAAAGCTGTAGTAAAATTTGTATCCGAAGAAATGGCTGCACTGACACTCTCAACCATAGATGAAGGTGGCGGTTGCCCTAGTTGAAGTAATGGTGGTAGCTTGTGTGAGAAGAACAATGGGTTAATCCCTAGTAGTTGCGTCGGATGTTGCATTTGCAATGGTAGAGGAACTCTGGAGAGGTTAAGGTTTTGTGTCAAGTCGAGGGTGATTGTTGGGAAGGGTTGAGAAGCTGATAGGGTACTTGACATTGTTGCATAGGGAAATGAATTAGATAAATATCCTGCTGATTCCTTTCTTAGTGTTGATGAGGTTGAACTTGATAGCAGCATTGCTGCAGCTGCTGATGTTGTGTTTGCTATGGCAGTTGCAGCTGGTGGGAGTGGATGATTGTGGTTGCCTTCGTATGTTGTTATTAGTATTGTCTTGTCTTCTGCACATCTTTGGACCTGTTCAAGAAACAAAGTTTACCCTTGGCCATTTTTTGATCTTATGCATTGTTTCTTAGAGACTAAAATGAGATTTTGATCTTATAAATGATTACCTGTTTGCGAACTGGGCATCCTACAGCCATAGTGCAACGATAGTAGGCACGAGGACAAGGGTTACCCTTGGCCATTTTTTGTCCATATTTCCTCCATTGACATCCATCGCTGATCTAAAATCATCAACTATTAATTAGTGTATAATGTATGTATTGATCTCTAAACTAGTTAATTAGCTATATATATCCACCACAATTAGCTCTTCAAAAAACAATATGCAGCCTAGATCTCACCAATTATATATAACTGTACAATGGTGCAATAAGGGTGATGATTATTAATAGTAGTAGTTGTATAAAATATATAGTACCAGGGGAGCTTCTGATCTTGCACGTATGGAAACCCTGGCTTTTTTGAAAGGAATTAGATCTTGTGCTGGTTCTTCTAACTTGGAAGAATGTGAGGAATCTTCTGCAGGATGATCAGGAGGACAAGCCTGCTTTCCATCCGAAACCAATGCATTATTCATAATTTTTTGTTCTGATACCATCACATGATTTTCTTCCATATTCTGTTCCACAAATATTACCTTTGTTCAGCACTATAAATGAAATGTACATATTAACTGTGCTTCATGCAACAAAGCAACACATCTTATATATATTCAGAACATAAAATGTCAGTGTCAATTCAATTTTATGGCTTCAGTGTTCTGTTACTTGCTAGTTGCTACTTACTTTAAATTACACTAATTAATCGTCGTTGAAAAGGTGCCAATATTTTGAGCTGTGAAGGCGGTTTTTAATTTTAAAAGAAAAAAATATAGATATTTTTAAGAAAAAAATAAAATGAAAATAATAGAATACGGAGAATAGATAGTATTTTTTTGGGTACAACAGATAAGATATTTATTAAAGATAGTAAGATCCACTTTTAAATTAGAGATGACAATAAGTGCCAACTTACCCCGTCCATAATCTATTTAAAATAATGCGGTTGGGGTAGACCAACCAGAGGTATATGATTGAAAATCTCACATTGTCTCGTTTTATAGTAGTTTGAAGTGCTACCCGTCAATTTTTTAAATAAACATTATTAATTAAAAATTTACTAAAACAACGTAAAAACAATTTAATTAAAGATCATATTTTCAGGTAAACAAAATATATAAGTAACGGGTCTATAAAAAATATCCCTAAAAAAATAGTCTATAAGAAACATAAATTTTATCATTCAAAAGTTTATGATTCACCGCAACAAAATCTTGAATAAGCCAACAAAACAACAAAATAAGAAGTTAATGAGTTCAATGACACGAAAAATATTAAAAACATATGAGACTAAAATCTTAAAAAAGTGATTTAATTAAATGAGTTGTTTTTCCTCTCAACTCTATCTCTATGAGTCAAATATAAGAGAAATAAAAAGTTGATTATGATTTATAAATAAAATTAATGGGGACAAATGATTATTAATAGACCCGATGGACCAACATGCCCGCACCCTGTGACTGTCTCATTTTTAGGTTTGATTAGATGACCAATAGTGACATCTTCAAAATTTCAACTCGTTGCGCAAAAATTAAAATAATTATGGTTTAAATGGACTGACATGACCGATCCACCCTTTCTGTCATGTATCATAAAAACAAAACAAAAAAACATATATTTGAAAAATAGTTAATAAAATGTACCCCTAAAAAAATTAATAAAAATGTAATGTATTAAACGTTTCTTGACTATACTTGAGGAAAAATCCAAAGAAATGAACTGAATAGATATAGATATTACAGTAAGAATGAGTTTGAAAAAAGACAGCCAAGGTTTCTAATTTAAGTGAGGCACGCTACCTGTTTTCTTTATTGATGACTAAGAAATTCATTTAGAGTTGTAGACATTAAAAAAAAATCGAGAAACAAACAAATCATTATTTCGTAGTAGGAGAAAATAAAATAAAAGCATAGAAAAATATATTCATCTGATTGACGATGAAAATTAATTAATAATCAAATGTAGGAAACAGGCTTAGATATCAAACATACACACCTGACCATGGTCTGGTTTTTGTTTCTGCAAAGTGATGAACAACTGAGCTTGTAGTTGGCTATAGCTTTTGGTAATTTGTTCTAACATAATTCTCAGTTTATGATTCTCTTCTTGCACCCTCCTCAATTCACTTTCAAGTATACTCATCTGACAACACACATATAACAAATTAAAAAGAAAATAAAAATCCAAAATATATATGTTCTTAAAAATATAAATTAACATAGTTAAATTTTGGTCTATGGTACATACACAAACCTCAGTTTCAGAATCTTCAAGATTTTTTTCTTTTGAAACTGCAGCACTTGAACACGTTAAATTCAGTCCAGTCTGTATGAGAACAAATTAATATAGAATAAAATGATATATCAAAATTGATTTTAATTAATTACCAAAATATAAATTAAATATGTATATAATCGACATTTAAAACGTTACGTTAACAGGATCATGCTGAGTGAGGAGTAGTGTTGGTGATCCTTCTTTGATGATGCTGCCATGTTTATCTAGATCATCTTCTTTGTTGTTTTTGTTAGGTGATGGTGAGAAGAAATCCATTTCTATGATCGGAGGATCTATACTGTTGTTGTGGGGGAAATCCATTTCAAGATGGTGGGGGTGGTTTTCCATTACTAGCGATGTTGAGAGAGGAAAGAAAGTGCTAGGGATTGAGTAATGAAGTGGTAGTTAAGCTTGGAAATTAAGCGCACGTCCTCCTCCCTCTTTGGACCTCAAGCTAGGGGTCCCACATAGAAGATTAAAATGAAGAGACCTTAGATGGAGAGAACTTCTTGTGAAGAGACTAGCCGTTTTTGGCTAACAATGACGTCACCATTAGGTTACAAACAAATGGTATCCCGTATGGAAAATTACTATTTAGGCTTACCTTTTTTCTCCTAGCCACCCTAAAATTGCGTTAATACCTTCAAATTATCAAGGGTATGTTCACCCCTTCACTAGTGATACTTAGCGTCGTTGCATTTTGGCTTATACCAGACCAACAACAACACCTCACACACTTCTTTATAACCCAAACTTTTCTCACTTCAAACTCCCACAAACCAACTCCACTCAAAGCACGAACGCTTATCTAGAAGATTTGAACACCAAGTTAATGTAGTTTATTATAATGTGGAAAACCCAATTTGTTTAGGGTCTGCGTCGATGTCATACTGTCTTGTTTGAAGGATTAGTTGGACTAAATCAACGGTCGACTCAACTACAGAGACACAGGGACAATGGACAGTGTTGAGTATCGTCGTCTATCGACCGTCTCAGATGGAAACATCCAGTCACCCATATGAAGCTCATGAAGGACGATAATGTGAACACCATGTTTTTGATATTTGGTCAGTACAATTTTAAAGGACCGATCGAGTTGGATGCTTCCTTGGCCAAACCTTTCAAAGATATTCAAAAACATTTTATTTGGCCTAAAACCTACGAAGAAATCATGACTTGTATGCAGATACCAAATGAAGATGTTAATTTGGCTGATCTGTGATCTTGTGTTTGTTTTATTATGTTGACTTATGTTGTATTGGAATGTTTTTTAGTGGATGTTGTATTATTTTGTTGTTTTATGCTGTATCATTATGTTGTTGGGTTTGAGTTTAATTAATGTAAGTTCTTGGTGTTGTAGTAAAATTTGATTTAATTAATAGAAGTTTTTGAAATGTTGGCATTAAAGTACTTTACTTAGGAAAAGTATAAGGATTTACTTGTCTCTTTGAGAAAACTCGGAAGATGAGTGATGATGAAAGGGGAGGTGTCCCAAGATGTTGTTTTGACCTTGATTATGTTCTTATGTCAAACGAAATGTGTTAGTTGGATAGACAACACGTTCAAGCTCAAAACAACCTATTGGAACATCTTCCCTTTCATCACCGCTCATCTTATATGAAGTAAATGTCAGTTGATAGAACAACATGGTCAAGCTCAAAACAATCTCTTGGAACATCTTTCATTTCATCACCATTCATCTTATATGAAAGAATTCGATGTGAGAATTTGCTCAGCTGATTAGGTAGAATACAAAACATGTTCTCTCCATTCTTTTGAGTTTTCTTAAAGAGACTTGTAAATTTTTACACTAAATAAGGTACTTCAATGCCAACATTTTCAGAACTACTTCTCATAATAAATTTAATTATTTTTTATTTAACAATTTAGTCAAGTTGAAAGATATTTCTTATCATCTTATTCAAGTGCAAGGTGAAGGTAATTTTAATTATTTTTCATTTAATAATGCTATAACTTTTTTAATTCTTGTGAACTAATTTTTGGTGTTAACCTTCGATTTCCACGGAAATAAGGTCATAATAATCTGAAGTTCGATCGAGAGATAAGTAAAGTTTGACCATTAATTGTTTCACCTAAAAATTAAATTCAAGTTCTCTTAAATAATTCATCATTTGATGAAGTTCATTAACCACTTAAACTTAATTGATTGATAGGGTTTCGCTAGAAGACACTTTTTATGAAGGTGTCTTTTAACAAGTTATTCTATGAGCATTTTCTAAAAGACACTAACGAATTTTTATGAATGTGTCTTTTAACAAAGTTATAACTAAAAAGTGAAAATCACACCTTGATGTGTGAGTTGTTAAAAGACACTTTTATGAGTGGCTTCTAGAAAAACTCATATATATTTTTGAAAGATATCTTTGAACTAATTATTTGAAAGGAGATTTATTTTTTTAGGGGTATAAAATATATTTTTGCTTCTTTTTTAAAAAAAAAACTACAACGATGAATAAGTAGTATAGTGTGGGGCAAATGAATCCCATTCACGTGGGGCAGTCCCTCAAGGTCAACTTAGTTGACGGCACAGCTATTTCTCTCTCAAACGGTGGTTAGAGCAGTGAGGCCCACAAGATTGGAAAACCTAATCCTACTGACTTTGAAGGTAATGGCAACGTCATTGAGTTCATATTTCTCTCTCAACTGGCGTATTGAAAGACCCAACCGTGTATGCCCAAACCACACTTCCACAGCCTCCTGTCTCTATGAACTGCGGGTCTCCAAAGGCAAGGGAAAAAAATAACGACTTCATAATCATAACTTGATTTTTAATGATCAACCCAATCAATACAAAACTGTTGTCAATCCTAAAATCTAAAATTATCAAATGACTTGTCATTTGTTGGTTTGGTCTTGCATTGAGTCCTCCACTTATAACCAAAATTATTGACTTTAAATTTATGGACAATGTTATCCAGTGTCCCTCTAGGACATTGGTTAAGCAGCTAAAAAAAGTTAGATTTTATTAAAAAGTCGTGTAATAATTAGTTAGTCAAAACTAACAGTTTATATTTTAAAGACAACTTTTTCTACTTTTAGATTCCTTAACCAGTGTCCCGGAGGCACCGGTTAACAAAACCCTAAATTTATTATGAAACTAGGTATTTAACCTGTGCAACTGTTGGATTATAACTTCTATTTGAGAAATTAAAAATTGTGTTAAGTATAATCACATATATTTTATTGATTTATAATATTCTTAAATGTAGTGATATGATTATTTTAATATCAATTTATATTAAAATAGGAGTATTCCTTAAAACATATGAGAATTTGTATTGATTTATATCGTAGATTTTGTATTTATTTATATTGTAAATTTGTGTATATATTTTAATGACAAATAATATAGTTGCCGGTGGATCCTATAATATTTAATAAGTTGAAAGACATATATTACAGTTTATCTTAATAATGCAGTCATATAAGAAAATTCTTTTATGGCACCGTTTATCTTAATAATGCAATCATATTAAAGTCATTCATGCTAAGGTTGCATTAAGTTCAAGTTAATATATGATTAATCTTTGGTGGTTTTGTCTTTTTCATCTTTTGACCATGTTCTTTGAAATCACGCGACGTGACCTAACTGCTTACTTTTACTTTTATTTTGTACTTTTACGTCCCTTATATTTATTGAAAAGATAATCCTTATGGTGATATATAAATTAACTTATTTTGAACTTTCCTATCAAACCTTTATTTCTAAAATTTTATTCTGACATTTATTGGCCCAAATTATTTTAGCCAACGGTTTGGTTTACCTTCTTGTCACCTTTCTTAATTCATATTTTTGTTTGTTTATTTTTTATTAAATCATATATATAGACATTATGAAATAATAAATGATATTTTTTTGTAATCTATGCTTAGTTACATTAATATTAGTGATTATTAGATGGAATAAGAGTGTAACTTTTTTTCTAAGAGTTGCACATCATCACGGTTCTAACATAAAAAAACATCCAAGCTTTCAAAATTTCAAAGATACATTCCAATATTAATATGCGTTAAAGATCGTAGGTACATGTTCAACCTAAGACACTAAATTAAATGAATGCTTTTTAGTAACATTTCAATAAAAAATAATAGCAAAGAATCAAATTAACATATTGTTTCATTTTATTTTTTCTTTTAATTCTATAAAAGCTCAAGTCTATTATACTTTGTTAAGAAAAATATAATATTGTCGGATAATACTACTTCTATAATAACTCAAGTCTATTATAATAATGCGGGACCAATATTGTTGAATTTTAATATAGTGGACAAATTTTGTGAGTGAAAATAAAGAGACCAAAACTATAATGAAACCTTAATTTTATAATATGTACTCCAAAAATAAAAAATTATTTATCTTCCATATCATAAATTTGACTCTATTCCCAACTAATTATTGAAATATGCACAATTTTATTTTCTATCAAAAGAAATATTGAATCATTAACATTATGATAAAAAATTAGGGGGAAATTGATCAACTATTTCTAAATTGAATTAACAGAATATGACAATTATAAAGACAAAATTGATAATTTACTTCTAACAAACAATTGCTCAAATTCCATAACCCTCGTAGTATATAGTATAAGTACAATGCAACTCTTACACATGAATAGACATAGCTTTTGAGATTCAAGAAAACTTAAATTTATCTAAGTTGGAGATAAAAATGAGAATTTGCGTAACTCAAACTAAGTTAAGTTATTTATGAAATGGAATAAGAGAGATATGAAGCTTTTTTAGAGGTGACACATCATCAATATCTAGCTTAAGAATAACCCAAAGTTAGACACACAAATAATTGCACAAAATTCCACTACTCTCATAGAATATAATACATGTATATATGGCTTAGTGAAACATATGAATGCCTTAAAAAATGGCAAGCTTTACCAAACTAAGTTCCTCAAAACATAAATCAACGTAACTTATGATATTTGAGAAAACTTCAATTTATCTTAGCTTGAGATGAAATTTCATGCAATGTAGACATTCTCCAATATCACGAAATCAAACAAAAAAATATATTTATAAATGTTAATCATAATTCCTAAAAAAAATGTCATCATGATTTAGATAACAAACAAACCTAAATAAAATATGTTCTATGAAAATGTAAGATGACCAAATATCCAAATCAATGTATAAAAGTATTTCAAAAGAAACTAAATACAAAACTAAATTTGAGAGAACGAACTTTCATGTAAAGACCATGAACAAACTAATTCCAAAAATATATCATACTTCCAAAAAATAAAAGTCAGCTATTTTTAAAAGGATTTTCAATAATAAATCATGAGGAACAATACTTTGACTCAACTATCAAAAATGTCATCAACAAATAGTTTTGATAAGGAAGAAAACTATTAAAATAAATTAATAGATATAAAAGCATATCTTGGTAATCACACCTCTCTCTATTGTTATGGATAAGAAAATAATGTGCTCTCTATATATAATCTTCTATGAGTGTGACATATATGAACTTCTTTTTGAGAAAACATATCAACCAATATATGGACCAAAAATGTAAACCGAACACAAAAAATAAAGGAAAGGAAAAGGAGACCACATCACTTTAACAAAGCATAAAAGCATAGATGATCATGATAGTAGAGTTGGGTAATCATGCATATATAAGATAAGATGGGACAAAATTTTATTGAAAAAATTAAAACGTTCATTTTTAGAGTTTTCAATCTAATGAATGGAGTTTCTTTTGATAGCATAATCCTTTTAATGTTCTTTTAATTTTAGGACTTACTTTTCATTAATTTTGACAATTTTAATTAGTGTATACGTTTTTTTTATGTGGACATATAGATTTAATTATTTAATTGTAGCATACATCATATTTTCTTTGAGGTATTATAGTAACTTTCAAACAACTTTGTTTTTTTTCTTTTCATTTTTCCATTTTTTCAATGGTGAAGGAAACTAATTCAATTTGATATTTAATTACTTCTTTAATTCTTTGAAGATAATAGAAAAGTCAAGTTGTTAATATTGTGAGAATCTTTTTTAGAAGTGCCACATAGACATAATTCTAACTTTTTAAGTTTACAACTTTTTTTGTTCCATTTAATTTATGTATCTTATCATATTAAGCTGATTATTTTGGGAACTTAAATAATAACAATTAGAACTACATTAATAAAAATCAACTTCACCTATTAAAATAATGAATTTAAATATAATATTTTAAAATAAAACCATTAAATAATATCTATATCATCTACTATATAACCATCACAATACAAATTCCATGATTTTTAAATTAATTGATGCAAATATTATGGTTTGAAGACATATACTTACACGAACTATCATCTTAAGAGACTTTTTGAGCACCAATGATGCAACAGAAGAAACAATAGGCCTCCTTAGTATTCTTCTCATACATCACATGAAAAATAGTCATATTCATACTAACCAATAGAAAGAAGAAAAAAAAATAAGAATGTCGGATAGAAAAATAGACTAACAAACTTTAAGTCGAATATCAAACCAATGATAAAAAAAAATAGAGAAAAATTATTTGACCAATTTATATAATAGATCAACTTTAGTATCTATCTTACCACATAAACCAATTAATAGAAAAGGTATATGTGAGGAGTAAGAAAGATTAACAAAACTTACATCACAAAGTTGAAAAGTACCATCCAAAATTGTTTGGGGAAAGTGATGATCAATAAAAACCAACATTTACTAAAAATATTTAGATTGATGCACAAAGCATATATTTATACACACAATGATCATGGATTAGAATGAGACAATATATAGCACTTACTGAAAGCTATAACTTAAAATTTTAATAATTAAAATCTGTCATTAATACTATGTGTGAGGGAGTGATAATAAGATAGCTTAGGAATATAGAAAATAAAGTATAGTTCAAAGGTTGGAGCAAACCATAATGATTATTTTTAAATGTTTGTATTTATAAAAATAAATCCCCCTTTTTTCAAATGAAGTATCTTAATCCCTAATATTTATCATCATCATGAAATAATTTTTTTGATGATTTTATGGAGGAAATTTGAAATCTATTGTTTTATACTTGACCGAGGAGTATATATACTACAAATTTTAACTAAAGTTTTTAAAGACTGTTTAGTTTAATTTATTTATTTAACTTATAAATGCAATGATTTTTTTTACTCCAAGACGACAATGGGTCAAAACATATCAATCCTTTTAATATAGAAAGGCAGTGGTTTATTTTTTCCAGAAAGAAGACAATGGGTTGGCATTTAATTTGAAATTTATATTAGTATATACATACATTTACTTATTTAATTTAATGCATCAATTTTTCTTTTCTTCTAGGAGTTATACAATTAGACATTGAATTAGTATCATAGTTTTAAAACTCGGCTCGGTCATCGACTTGGTAGGGGTATTGGGTCAATGGGTTAATGGTCGAACCACTGAGTCATTGGTTGAACCGCACGACTGAATCGGATTAAACCGAATAACTCGGTTACATGACCCGGTCTTAAGATTAAATTTTTATAGGTATTTAATCAAATTAGATTGGGTTGAACAAGACATATTCAAAAAAAATATTCCTATAATATGTAGATTTAAAAAAAAATGGTATGTATATTATTTTTTTAAGGGGAATATGTTGTTCTTATTATTATTATTATTATTATTATTATTATTATTATGCTAAATATTACATTTAAAAATGACGTGCTATTTTTGAAGAAAAAAAAAACTTTCACAGAAAAACTGAGATGTAATATGCTTACATGCATAATAATTTCACTTGTATACACAAACAAGCAAACACTATGTTGTAGTGGTTGATTTTCTAGTAATTTGCATTTATGTGCCCGGTTAATTCGAATCCTAGAGCCTTCAAGTTTTTGAAATTCTGATAATTTTTCCACAAAAATCAAAAGTCAAATCAGTAGTTCCAAGGACAATGCACATTTACTCCACCATTAATTGAGTATTAATTTGTGAATAATGAATCAAATAAATGTCTAATTATGGCTGTAAACAAAAAAAACGTATTAGACCGGATTTGTTTCAAAAACCATGGCAGAAAACAAACAAAAAAGTATTGGACCGGATTAGTTTAAAAAACCGGCCGAGTTACCGGTTTTAGCCGGTTTTTACCGAGTCTTACCGGTTTACACCGGTTTAATTACACGGCCGATCCGATATATGGCTCGAACCGGCATACCCACCGGTTCACGGTCGGACCGGGTCGACCGGCCGGTCCGAGCCGGTTTTTAAAACTATGATTGGTATAGTGGAGGGTTGAAAGGTTTTAAAAGAGGGAGATAACTCTTTCTAAAGTGTGATGAGATCAAGAGTTCACTAAGCATGTGGAAGGAAACCTATAAAAAATTCACTTGACAAGAATTATTACAAGTCCAATTTTCATCATTTTTAATATGTAATTTTCGTTTTTATTTTTAGGTGGATTTTTATATGATCTTTTGTATTTTCCTAGCATCTTTAGATGCTTCAAAGTAGTGCTCTAAGTCATTATAGTGGCCAGTGGGAATGTTAATCATGTTAGTGCCTATTTCCTAGGTAATAAATATGCACTTATCATTGTATTTAATAAATGCATGGTAGTGGGAATTTATCACTAGTATTTCAATCCTAGGCTATAAATAAGAAGCTCTTGTACTTCTCAAATCACAATTTGAAGATTAATATATTTGATTTTTCTCTATTGTGAGAATTTTCCCTTTGTTCTTGGGATAAGAACTTTTATAGTGTTGGTTCTACCGGCAGGTCGCGGTTAGGGTCACACTTTGTTTGATAACTTTGGTTCTACCGGCAGGTCGCGGTTAGGGTCAAGTTCTTTATTTGATAACTATGGTTCTACCGGCAGGTCCCGGTTAGAGTGAAGTTACCTATTTTCAAGACGGTCCTATCAGTCACGTATCAAAATGCCACATCACCACAAAGCTTGCATGAGAACAACTCAAGTTTCCTTTACAAAGCTTGCAATCCAAAAAGGAACAATATTGCATTTTTTTACTCAAAAAAATTTCCACAATTTTTCTTGTAAAATTTATTGCCATATATTTATTCTTGAATGATAATATCTTAGCTTCATGTTTACGCCTAGGCTCAAGAACCATAATTCAGTATACATGCGAGTAAACCCATAAAATGGCATCAATATGGTATATACGATATGGAAGAAAAAAATGTTTTGCAAAATAAATTTATTGTTAGAGAATACTCTATAAGTTGGAAAAATCCCATGCACTTCTATACTTTTTAAAAAGCAAGCCACGAGTAATAAATTTTAAGTAATGTCTATTGTCATATTATTTATTTTTTAAAGATATTGCCCTAAACCTTAGCACATCAATTACCTTTAAACTACAGTTTAATTCATATTCTTTAACTTCCATTCTTTAAATATGACTATTCATTCACTCTTTGTATTAATACAAAATTTTAATAATAAATTAGTTAGTTATAATTTCATATTCATAGTCATGATCATTGTATGTATAAATATGTGACAAGACTTTGAGATCTTTTCATCTTACCCTCCATCCCAACAAACTGAGTGTCCATAGAAAATTAGGAGAAAAAAATGGAGTAGGAAGAAAGGGCACAATGGTGAAGTTTTGGATTATCATCACTTTCTTCAAATGATTTTTGGATGATACTCTTAGATTTTGTACGATAGCCTTTGTTTCTATTTCTTACTCTTCACATATTTCTTGACTATTTATTAGTTTTTGTGGTAGTTTGGTAGAGAATAGTGACTCAAGTTACTCTATTATATAGATATAGATTTACCAAATATTTCACTTTCTTTTTTTCTTATTGATGATTTAACATTTATTAGTATACATTTCTATCTTTTTTCTTATTTTATTTTATCTTTTAATATGAATAATTGTTTGGTGTGGATGAGAAAAAGAGGATAAAAAAGACTTTTATTTATGTTTTTGTTGCTTCAATAGTATTCACACCAATTTGATATGAATAATTTTTTCGTGTAGATGAGGAGAAAAGGATAAAAGAGATTTATATTCGAGAAGCCTATAAAATTACAACTCATGTGAGTATATATCTTTAACTTTAATATTTGCACCAATTAAAGATCAAATTTAACTTTTTATTTATTTTAAAGTTTGTTTATATTCGTGCAGTGTTAATTAATTGTTATAAATTGTTATACATTTATTTTCACATTTACATTTTCAATATTTTCTATCTATTTATCCATTTTATATTTATCTGATTTAAATTAATTTATTCAATTATTGAGTTTACTTATTTTAAATTATAGGTTGTACCTTGAAGTTTCACTATGAATCAAAAGAAAATCGTTGTTGGAGACATTCAATCAAAACAGAACAATTTGACGAGTTTATGAAAATAGATATGTGTCTTATTTTTATTGATATGTTGTCAAAAAGATGTTAATGATCTACTTAGGTGTCATGAGAATGATAGAAACAAAATCAAAGTCAGACATACAGATTTTGAAGTTGTCATATAAAAAGAATATCGATGCAACTCAACTCAGAAGTTGTTCAAATAGATTTGTATTTCTACATGTATTATGGGCCTAAACAGGGTTGGTTTAGTAGAGTTTATATACCTGCATCGAATGATTATAGAACAATTTAATCTAATATAAAATACTACTTACACATGACAAAGTTGATTCGAAAAGCTCTTTGAACACTTAATCTAATTTACTTATTGTAAAAGTTTGGATGTTGTCATATATTTACTTTTACATTTTAGTTATTTGGCCTAGATAAAATAAATTTTATTTTTTAAAAGAAGTTAAGATTCAACATGTCATCTTATTCTTATAAATATCTCACTCTTACATTTTAAATTGTCTATAAACATCATGACAGCGACACATAATTTATGTCAAAAGAACCTTTAACTACCTCTCTTTTAACAAAAGTTTAATAATATTTCAAAGGTCATTTTTTAAATAAAAATGGTTCATTAGAACTACAGAAATTGTTATTTACAATAAATTTATAAAAAAATTCTAATGAAACCCGTGCAACGCGCGTTGCACAGGCTTGTTAGGTTGTTCATACTATATGTTAATAGTTTCACAAAATACTTTTTTAATAATACTAAAATTTGATTGACACAAAAATTGATATATTTATAAAGAAACTAAGTTTTTGTAAATAATAAGACAGCATAGAGGGGGAAATGTAAATGAAATCAATTCTATTAAGCTATTAAATACACGACTTGTCATTTGTCAACATGCCAAATAAAATTAAGAGATTTGATTCAAATTAGTAAGGAAAGAAACTAAAATTGAGCAAAAGACTTTTGATGCATTTCATTTACATTATTGAACTATCTTACAAATATTTGACCATGAATCAAATGGTTGGAATATGAAGAATATTTTATAAAAGATATACGCACATGAGTTTCCCTTTTCCACGGACTTCTTGAGCAGCAATGGTATAAAAAAGACCATTTATAACCTTGTCGTCATGCATACAAGGGGTCTGTAGGACTAAAGCAAGAAGCCCATGGAGCAGTTCGAATTATCCTTTATAAGTTTGAGGAACTACTATTAAGTAATATAGATTGACAATACATTACATACCATTGACGGTTACATATATACAATCTCATTAAATAAATTTTCGTGGTTTTTAAAAGGAAATTATAAATCGCAGCATATCATTATATCAAAGCTTTAACTAATTTTTCTATCGATTCCACTTTGAGGATAGTAGTGGTTCATTAATTAGATATAGATATATAGTGGAGGATAACTCATGAATGTGAGAATTTTATTTTATTAAAATTAAGAGTATATTATAGATCTATATATCTTTGTAAAGAAAACTATGTAAATCATGCTTAATACAAATTCCATTTTTTATAATTTGATACGAATATTAGTTTAAAGATATACGCACATGAGTTTCCCTTTTCCACGGACTTCTTGAGCAGCAATGGTATAACAAAGACCATTTATACCCTTGTCGTCATGCATACAAAAACAAAGATCACAATGCCTATATTTACGTTAAGAAACAAAATAAAAAGGAAAGCTATAAAAGTAAATTAACAAAAATTATATCAATACCAAGCCAGTGATAAAACAACATGAATATAATGTATGACCTACAATAGAAACAAAAGAAATATAGATAGATAGATAGAAGATAGATAGATTCAACCAATTTGAGTTGGTTTGGTCATGTTGACTTGAAACTTGATTCCCAAAATTCAATTATTTTTTTGGTGGGTTAATTTGACTTCTTAAAAAAATATATTAAGAAATTCAGTAAAATTATTGTACTAAGAAAAATCATTAAGTACAATTATTTCTTCTAATATTAATGCTTGCAACAACACTATAAATTATTTGGATTTTATCATTTTATGGGAGCTTATTTTCTCGTGAAACTTGCATAAAGTTCATTCAATGAAAAAAATCGTCAATTTTTTTTCTTTTGAAAAGAGCGGGTTAGATTCTATTAAAAGATTGTTAGAGTGGATGTTATTCATAGAGACGGGAAATATATATAATTTTTTTAGTCAAGTAATTTAATGACTAAAAATTCATTTTTTAAAGTGAATAAGTTGGGCGTCTGAATTCGAACCATGACCCCGTATACATTATGCAATTTTCACAATAATTGAGCTAACGAAGACATATATACTAATTTATATTGAGCGAATAGGTATTTTATTATTTTAAACAATAAAAATAATCTCCATCATTTTTAATATTTTGAACGTTCCTTGATATTAATTTAATTGAACAAAATGAGAATCAAGGCCGACCCAACATTTTTAGAGGGCTAAAACAAATTTTATAGTGAGATCTTTAAAAAAAGCAACACAAGATTTATAAAAAAAATAAAATAAATCAGCTTTTGCTAAATTGAAGGTTGGAGCTTGGATGAATGAGGATATGAAGCTCTCACTTTGACCAATTAATCAAGGCAATCTATGAATAATTTTAGGAGAATGTTAACCGATGCCTGGGGCATTGGTTAAGCACAAAATGAAAGTAAATTTTTATTAAAAAATAACGTAATTATTATTTGATAAAAAGTTACAGCTTATATTTCCAAGACAGAAATTTTATGGGCACCGGTTAACAAGACCCATAATTTTAAGGCAATAAAAACAATCCTCAGGTGTTTTGAGCTTGTCTCATGGTTTATCTGAATTTTACTAAGAGTTGTGTGTTGGGCATTAATGTTGACCATGTTTTCTTAAGTTATTGGTCTACCTCTGGGTGTGAATCTGAAGAAGAATTCTACTTGGCAACCTCTTATTGATCTCATCTCTGTTTTGGATCCCGGTGCAACAAGTTTGTAAGTCTCGACGGAAGAGTCATTCTAATTAATTCGGTACTTAACTTGATGCTGATCTTCTATCTTTCTTTTTTGAAAATGTTTGTGGGATTGTCGATGAATTCTCAAATGTTATTGGAATAAATCGGTCTGGATATTATATTTTTGGAAAGAAAATGGGTCTGGAATTTGATGAGTCCTACATTGGTGCAACGCATTCTTCATTACAAATTTTCGTAAGCTCATCATGCGATCGTTTAACTTGAATTCGTTCTTTTTAAAGTATAAATCAATATAAATAGTAACAAAGCAATATAAGTTGATGCAATTTCAATGGAAATTAACCCTTACATAGGACTCGATTATGTCCAAACTGCACTACATACACATTACTCTGATATTATGTCCAATCGTATTAGTCTATATTAATTTATGTTCAACGAAAGAAATTATAGGTCAAATACTTCCCCGGTCCTTTGAGTTTTAAGTTTGTTTCAGATAGATCCTTTAAGTTTCTAAGGTTTCAGATAGGTTCTTTAAGTTTCGAGTTTGTTTCGGACCGGTCCTTTAAATTTATAAGGTTTCAAATAGGTCTTTAAGTTTCGAGTTTGTTTCAGATAGGTCCTTTCTATCAACCTCCGTTAAGCCAAAGTTAAAGATCTATCTGAAACAAACTCGAAACTTAAATGACTTATCTGAAACCTTATAAACTTAAAAATCTATCCGAAACAAACTCGAAACATAAGAGACCTATGTGAAACAAACGTAAAACTTAAAGGACCCAGAGAGATATTTTACCTAAATTATATATAACTTGTTGTGTTTTTGAAGTGATATGAGAATAAGAGGCGACATAAATTGCATACTATTGTTGGTTAATTTGTAATTAATTTGTTAATTTGTGATTTTCCCGACATAAATTGTATCTTGTCCAATAGTCCATGCTTGCAGACCAGTATCACCGAAACGAAGACATCATTTTTTTTTTTTAATCTAAAATCTATGTTATTGAGGTTTACACTCCTTGTGGTTGAGTGATGTTTTCAGATGTTAGTGCATATTGGAAGATGAGAAGTACTAAAGTTACTCGTCATTCATTTTTTTGAGTCGAGATCAGATCATGCTAGAGTCAATAATCTCAAGAGATTGTGGTTTTACGTTTGTAAATTCAAAGTTATTTTTAGTTGCAGCTATTTTACAAAGTTCATTTCAAGATTGTAAAACAATATTTCTTTCAAAGTTGTTTTTAAGATTTCAAGTTATTTTCATTTCTTTCTCATTAAGAAAACTGTTTTCTTTAAATTTTATTGAGAGAAGTTTCAATGTTACGCCTTACTTTAGGTAATTGGATGAAACAATTGTACAGCTGGCAATTATTTTTACATCAATGCACATTCATATCATTGTTAAACGCTCTTAATTTGATTTTTATATCCCTTTTCTTATATTGAAACATAACATTGGTTTTCACTTGATGGCATCAATGGCACTCACTAAAAAAGAGGTTAGCAACTATATACCTCATGATATTTCTTTTATTATTCTATCCAAATTGCCTGTGAAATCTCTGAAGCGATTTGCATGTGTGTGTAAATTTTGGGCTAATTTATTTGAGAAACCTCAATTTTTAAGCTTGTATCACAACAATTTATTCCTATCTGAATATGATGATCATCACAATTCACACCTCCTCCCATAGCAGACTCCTGCTTTGTCTGCCCATGATGATCATGAGAATGTATTTTTGCTTTATGGTGAGATGTTTGAGAATAGCGTCAAGTTAGATTGGCCGTCTCCATTTGAAGTAGACCCCGAAGGTATTTTTATTGTTGGTTCTATTGTTAATTGCATACTTTGTCTCTGTCAAGGCAATGGAAGAGGCGACACCACTTGGATTGCGCAAAAAGTAGCAATGTGGAATCCATCTACGGAGGAATTCAAGGTCATTCCTAATGGCTCTTTTGAGCATACAATTCTCAAAACCTTTCCTCCTGGATCCGTTTTTGAAGATCTTCCTGTTATAAGTACTATTGTTAACATTCATGGTTTTGGTTATGACCCCATCACATACGACTACAAGATGATTCAATATTTTGGTTTCTTTGATGATGTTGAGAAGCATGATCCAAATGATGAGACCTTATGGCAGATATATAGCCTAAGGAATAACAGTCGGAGGGATCTTCAAGTTGAAATGCCAAATCATTTTTGGAATAACTGGTGGCAAGAAACGGGTTATGCAGTTTATTTCAATGGGATGGGATGTGCCATTGGTGGGACTGTGAAGATTATTTTGGGGATGAGGTCTTGGTATCATTTAACTTGAGCGATGAGGTCTTTATTACAACACCCTTCAACCTTGGTGGTGTTGAAAGAGTCCGTTGCTATGATCGAGTATGGAGATTCTCCTTGTTTTTTCATATCAATTTTGAGTGAATTTGGAGTGACGGAATCATGGACAAGGCTTTTTAGCATCGGACCCCTATCGAGTGTAGTGGAACCTATTGGAGTTGGAAAGAATGGTGATATATTCTACATAAATGATAATGAAGAAGTTACAAGGTTTGATTTAAATACCGAGGTGATTGAAGAGATTGGGGTTAAAGGAAGGTATAGATGTTGTCAAATGGTTATTTATAATGAAAGTGTTCTTCCAATTGAAGGAATACATAGTCAATTGTTTTCCTAAGCATGAAGCTTTACCTCTGAGAGCTTGAAGAGTATGGTTATTAGGAACTGCTACTACATAGATGAGTGTTATGATTTTCTTTTAATAATAAATGGATCGTAAACTACCCATGTCATATTTTGTTAAATGTCCATCGTTTATCGAATAATTAGCTCATGTTTTAGAAACTTTAGATTATTTTAAGAGTGAAAAATAACTTCTTGAACTTAATTATATTTTATTTTTTGAAAATGAAGTTTGTATCATGTCTTTGCTCCATTACATTTTTTAAGCTCAACTTTTCTGTCTGTGTTTCAAATGAATTAGTTATTGTTGTCAAACATATAAATAGTTTGTCTGAAGTTTAATTCTTTTCCTTTGATAGTACGTTAGAAGAACTGAGTAACCAATAAAGGCTTGTATAACTTACTGCTGCAAACCTAACAACAACAACAATCAAGCATTATCCCATTAAGTGGGGTCGGCTACATAGATCAAATAACGCCATAGTGTTCTATCAAAAACCATATTTGCATCCAACTCATTGACCTCTAAATCTTTTCTAATAGTTTCTCGAATGGTTTTCTTAGGTCTTCCTTTACCTCTTTTAACCTGACTCTCCTCCATATGATCTACTCTTACAACGGCATCTACGGGTCTTCTCTCTACATGTACAAACCATCCAAGCCTATTTTCTACCAACTTTTCTACTATAGGTGCTACCCCCACTCTCTCTCTAATGGTGTCATTCCTAATCCTATCATGTCTAGTCTTACCACTCATCCAACGCAACATCCTCATCTCCGCTAGGTAAAATGAGTTAACCGACAAGATTGTAAATTTGGCTTGCTAATTTTAGCTATTGGTTAGTTAGTATATTAAACAATCTAGATTATAACTTTTTCAAACCACTGACTTGTAACATAAGTTGATCGAATCATTGAGATTGAAACTGCATGATGTAGTAATTGCACCAAATTTGGTTTCATGGTTATTATAAATTCTGGTTGATTTAGGTGCCTTTAGCATAAGGGAAGGAATGATATGCATGTATATCAGTCCAACACAATTTTACGTTTCCGACACCGAAAACGCCTTCAATCAATATAAAGTGTTGTTTGGTTTTACATAGGAGCTAATAAAATGGTATACTATGGTGTATATGCAGTAGGAAATGATACCTCTTCCAAGTGTTCTCCATATACTTTTAAATACATCAATCTAAAGTGTTTTGCTAGTTTCTTAAATTTTGGTAAAGTTATTCATCTCCAATGATTAGTTTCTTTTGGCTTTCAATTTTTTTTTTATTTCTATTTTTTATGCTTCATATGTCCTTACAAAATGATAAAATTGCAAAAACATGTGTACTGCAATGCTTTTTGTTCGTATTCTTTTGGCATTTATCCTTTGATTGCAGAAACATGTGTACTGTAGTGCTTTTTGTATGAGGTAGTAACAATTAATTTCAGAAACGTGGTGCATGCTCTTATACACATGCATCTTTTTCATTTGTTGTTTTCGCTAGTTTCTATCAAATAACTTCAGATTTGTCATTTTTTAAACTACTATTTTAGTGTTTACTAATTTGTAGGTTATTCTATCTTGTTTGTTTAGGGTTTTGTTGTCTTCTTATGTATTGATGATATTTTTGCATCATTGAATATATTTGACTGATTTTATGCCTTCATTTTTCCAATGACTCCAAGCCAACCACAAAACCTGTTAAATTGGTCCTCACCAATCACCACAGCATCCGAAGTCAAAACACCAAAACATCCTTGCTTAACAAATCCAAATAATTGCAACCATACATCCACCAAAATCAAATTAGTAAAAACTAGCGAAAACACACGGTAATAAATCTCGGCCATCAATTTACGATCCAACGGTTTTAAATTCACAGCAAAAATCTCGACAGTTTCATATAGCGTGAGACCTTAACAGTTCACTTTAGATCAAATGGTGCCGTGTGTTAGATCAAATGATGTCTCAACCAAAGACTTATTCAAAAAAGCGAAATGTTGTACTTTGAAACTTTCTATCTGTATTCTTGCTTATGCGAGCATCAAAGTTTGGTAAAAAAAACTACTAATTGGTTAGTGCTAAAAACATAGAGAATGAACGAAGAATTGTTTAAACACACACATAATGAGTGGAGTATTAATTATAATTTTTTCACTTGTCTCTAGTTTTTGTCTTATTTTGCCTCAAAAAATAGTTTTTGTCTTGTTTACCTAATTACCTTCACTTTATATTTATAATAATCTTAACAAGTATTGACCAAGCCATTCAATTGATGGCGCACTCATGGCCAAAAGCCCTGCAGGCGGATTCTAATATCCAATTGCACTAGAATTATTCAACAACTAATAATGGTACAAGCTATATCAAAGTATCATATCATGGATGTATCGCGACTTGAGTGGTGATATTAAAGACATGTGATATTAGGATACCGTACATGGTCACAACCTTAAATAAAAAAAATCTTTGAGCACACAAAAAATATAAAGAAAAGTAATTTAATCATGCCATTCAACTTCATCTAATTTTTTTCTTCTTTAAATTTTATGTATTTATGTCGGTGTGTTCAAACATATTTTACTTAGGATTGTATCTAAATAAGTATCTCTCACGTGTAGGGTTGGGAATAGGCCAGACCCCTGGCCTGTTTATGAAAATGCTAGGCTTAGACTTTTGAAAAAACCTATTTAAGTAAATAGGTCAGGATTAGGCTATCAGAAAAGCCTATGAAGTCTGATAGGCTGACCTATTTATGCATATTATTAAAATTTATTTTTATTTAAATTAAAATATAATTTATATTAAACATAAAAATAAAAAACTCAAATAATTGACTTTTTAAATAGGCTTTGATGTCTTATAGTGAAATAAACTTAAGGTCTTATATCAATAGGCAAGCCTTAAGGTGAAATAAGCTTTTAAGGTCAATTTGACATTTTTTTTTTTACAGTAAACAATAGCTTAACATTTCATAAAATAGAGAGAGTTACAAGTAGCTAGAGTTAACATTGAAAGGGTATTCCCCAACAATTTTGAAGAGCCAATACAATGGAAAAAACCTATTAAATCAGGATTTGCAGTACACCTAAGCTTTGAAGACAAATATGAGAACTTAAACCAAATTCAATAACCTAGCAACTCTTTCATCAACAACTTCCATCTTCTAAAGCTGACAAAGGAGATGTGAGAATCCAGAGTCTTTTTTCCTATCCAATTACGGATCATTTCTTCTGCCTCATCACGCACATTTCGACTACACATGGTCTCAGATTTGTTCACTTTGTCTCGCTGGACAAAAATCAGTTGATAAGTGGCAAAGTTAGTGAACCTAGATTCATCCTCACACAGGCCAACAAACCTTGTGTGGTACCTACCATCCAAACTCCATTTAGGCAACGACTTAAAACTAACTAAACTTAAAAACAGTACATGAAACAAGAAACACAGTACAACATAAATAACACACAAAAACAATAACACCAAACACGCCATAGATAAAGCAGAACTCCAGCAGAGCATCCATGGAGGTTTCGGCGGTGGACGATAGAAACACAAATCTCGAAGAAGGGTAGCCTTCAAAGCTGTTCGAAATTCGTCGGGAGGCTTTCGCGGAGGCCGTACAAGGCTGAGCATCGATGCTGGGTAAGGATCCAAGACAAGTTTAAAAATAGTGGGTGTTAGCAGATCCGGTGGACCAAGGTGAGAGATTTGTTTCACATGAGGTGGCGGCTCCGGTGATGGACGCTCGATCGAGACAGAGATTGTGTTTCTCAGTTGGGTACCGAGAGCAAAAGAGAGAACTCATGTTGGTGAAGAGGTTTTGTGGATCTGGATCGGTGGCATCAAGATGTGTGATGGTGGTGACAAGGTAGGGAAGTTGGAATCTCGATTGGAATGGGGCAACAAGTAACAAAAAGAACTTTCACTGGGAAGGGGAAAGCCTCTATTACGGAGGGGAAACAAACCTCCATCGCGGAGGGGCTGGGTTCTCCAATAGGATGGAGGGGTTGTCATTTGCGGTGACGAAAACCTAGAGAGAAGGCAGAGCCTCTCTCTCTAACTTTCCCTCACGTGAACAAAACAACTTATTTTGCCAATTTGACATATTAAAAGTAGACAAAATTAAATATTTAATGACTTTAATATGAAGTAGGCATGTAAATAGGCTTATAGGCCAGACCAAACTTTTAAATAGGTCAAATCATGCCAAAAAAATAGGCCTATAAAAGATCATAGGCCAGACTCAGACTTGCAAAAAATTTCGTAGGCCAGAGTCATGCCTATCAAAGTCTGACCTATTCCCCACCTCTGCTCACATGATGCTATATATTACTACATATACAACAAGTACGTGGATCCCACCACTAGACAACTTACCTCTTTCTTCATAAGACAAAACTAGACATAGACATTAGTATCCACAATCAAAGTGGGGCGGATACCTACCTAAGTGGCTAAGTCAACCCCCAAACAAGGCCTGTGAATGGGTTAGAAAGTTGAACTAATCTTTTCTTAAGGTGGCCTGGTGGCAAGTCAATTTACGAAAATATTGAAAAGTGGACGATGATGAATAACCTTCTTTAATTGCAAGAAACAGTACACGAGTTATTGAAACCTAAATACATACTCTCAATACTAGAGGAGAATACACCTAAAATAAAAAATAACTAGAGAACATACCAATTACCAAAGCTCAACCAATGGATACATACAACAGAGGGTCTAATTACCATTTATATAAGAGACAATAACTAGTCTTCAACCAACCTAGAAATTATTTCCATTTTTCAACCTTTACATGTTCAGTAATCAAGATGGTGTCATGTTCAATTTGAGTGTCAAATCATAGTTCCTTTTTTCTTTTTAAGTATAAGTGGTAGTCAAAATATCGATTAGAAATGAGCTAAATGCATGATATATAAAAACGACGACTCAAACCCAACACTTTAAAACTTCATATGTAAATATAGTGTGTAAAATTATTGATGGTCATTAGTTTATTGTTGCTTATGGCGCTCTTTGGGACACACAAATATTAAGACAAATGTTGAGGTGATAATAGAACCAATTCAAGTCATCTAAATGTGCATTACCAAATCAATATGACCTACCCTAAAAATATAGTATAATATAATTCACAAAATATTTGCCCCTCTTTAGAAGCGACATTTTCTCTCTTAAATAAATGTCACATATTGTAAAGAAAACATTAACAAAGACAAATAATTTCAACCCTACGAAAGAAATGGTTCAATCAATTTAGTTACAATACCATGACAAGCACTAAATGCCATGTGAGTCAGATCCACCAAATTAGTACTTCTGTGATACTACAATTACAAGTTTTGTTCCAATATTTCCCTCTCATCACATTTGTCTATAAAAGCCTTCTTGCTTATCTCAATTTCCTCAACAAAAACTAACTCTTAATAACATTTAACTGTGCCTTCTTTTTAAAGAAAATGACATTTTCCTTTCTCACCCCCTTATTATTTTGCTTTATTGCTCTTTCCTCCTCTGCATCTATTGGAGTTGAATCATTTACTGGCTACCCTATTGCACCAATCTCTTCTCTAATAAGTAAAAATCTTTATGATACAATTTTCCTACACAAAGATGACACTGCATGTCCTGCCAAAAACTTTTACCCTTACCAATCCTTCATTGAAGCTTCCAAATATTTTCCTCAATTTGGTACTACAGGTTGTTTGGCTACAAGAAAGCGTGAGATAGCTGCTTTTCTTGCTCAGATCTCACATGAAACTACTGGTGGGTGGGCCACTGCACCTGATGGACCATTTTCTTGGGGATTATGCTTCAAAGAGGAAATTAGTCCTCAAAGTAACTACTGTGATTCTACTGACAAAGATTGGCCTTGCTTTGAAGGCAAAAGCTACAAAGGAAGAGGTCCTATTCAACTATCTTGGTATACACTAACTACTTGCAAACTATTGATTATTAGATTAAATTATTATTTGGTTTATTACCAATTCTTCTTTGTCCAAATCCACACATCCAAACTGAAAATCTTTTCTATGAGCTCAAATTCAATATGTTATAGTGTACATAGCAGCGTTAAAATTCTTGACGCCGAGTTTTAATCCATATGATCCTCGGCTTGGGAAATAAGTTTTTTGAAAATTTGCTATGTAGAAACCGATTTAGTAATTATTTCGTATCTGTAGTGACTGATTTATAACCGGTCGCTAAATTAGTTTCAAAATCAGCTGCAAAATGAGATTGCATCTGATTTAGAGACTTACGGAAAAACGACTAGACATTTTTTATCTCTAAATCACTCTCTAACTAATTCAGTTTATTTGTCAAAAAAATAAAAAAGAAATACTCATTTATGTCAAACAAAATATTCACACACCGAAACCCAACCATATTATACTAATCAAGCGATTGAATTCAAGTAGCTAATGGTTTTCAGTTAAAGGCAGTTTGTTCGAGAGAATTCAAGTTCAAATTCTAACTAAAATAATAATAGTAAAATATTACTTGCGTCTCAATCAATCGAACTCTAGATTAACAGAGTCCCCTCTGATCCCCTCTGAATGGAACAAGAGTGCTAGTGTATGTATAAAATTAGTGATTAATTGATTGAGTTATTGAACTAATTGTCATAAACTTTTGTGTAGGAATTATAACTATGGACCAGCAGGGAAGGCCTTAGGATTTGATGGGCTGAGGAATCCAGAGATTGTATCAAACAATTCAGTGATTGCTTTCAAAACTGCTCTATGGTTTTGGATGACAGAGAGAAAACCAATACCTTCTTGTCACAATGTGATGGTTGGAAAATATTTGGCAACAAAAGCTGACATAGCAGCTAATCGTACAGCTGGTTTTGGATTGGTGACAAATATAGTCAATGGTGGATTGGAATGTGGAATTCCTGATGATGCAAGAGTGAATGATCGAATTGGATTTTTTCAAAGATATACTAAGTTGTTCAATGTGGATACTGGACCTAATTTGGATTGTGCATATCAGAAATCTTTTTAATAATTGGTTCTAACTATAATTTATTTCCTTTATGTGTGTTTTGGGTTTTTCTTTTTTCTTTTTACTCGGGCAAAGTTCAATAATCGCTGCAATATTTATCATTAGAAATTAATGAATAAAAAAGTTTTTTTATTCCTTCTTGTTTGAAGTACACGCAGACATGATGTCATTCTACATTATCTATATATCTTATATAAAAGATAAATGAATTGTTCCATGTATTTGGATCTATCTTGATGTTTTTAGTGGTTGGACACTAGAGAAATCACAATTTAAAATATGGGAATATACATGTTTTTGATATCATAACACTCCTTTACTGGAAAAAAAAAGATATCATAACACTCCCTTTGTTGTTAAATACTCGTTATTGGAGTCTTGAGTCAATGATCTTCTTCATTTGCCGGTGGTAATGTGATCATAGCCTAATTTACAAGGATATTTAATTTGGATTGTAGCATAAACCGTTAGAATATGTAAATATTTTTTATATTTGGTAACGTTTTGATAGTCAAGTTAGCAATGACTTGGTAGTCAAAACAATAAAAGACTTGCATGGTATTAATAAGCTTTGGTTTCTAACCCTAGTTGTCGGCTCCTCCCTCATGGCTGAATCCGATATTCTAATATATACTTTGAGCAATGTAATGTGCAGTTCCATTAGTTGTCCACAATTAGTTTTATGGCATTTTAAGTTTCGACATACTTCACAAATAGTTTCTTTTCTGAATGTCAATACTCAATAAATCTGGAATTTACGATATTGATCATTACTCTAAACAGAAAAAACTAATTCCTTTTACCATTGATAAGAGTAATATTCACACACTTATGAACTTTTGTCAAAAAAAAAATTCAAACACTTATGAACTATTACACATGGATATCTGGGAGACCTTTCTCAGTCTCCTTATTCAATTTTCTTGTTGACTATGGATTATAGTCCGTGTCAAGTGGGCATGTGGCGAGCGAATGAAGCAAGTATTGTTGCAATTCATAGTATTTATACAAGACTTGTAACATTGTAAATCCCAACTCCATTCACATAAATAATATGGGACTATTGTTGCTCTACAATCGGAGACCTAGGCACAATTGAGCAAACTTCATAACCAAAAATCGTGTTACATTGTTTGCGCTTATCGTCTCTTCTCTCATCTATTACTTGTTGATGCTCAACACTTATAAATAATGTTCCGCAAATCGAGTGTTAACTCGCCGAGTTTATTGAGTTTATGTTTTTAGGTACCAAAATCGTGTTAACTCTGAGGTAAACTCAGTTCTGGTAAAATCGAAAAGTTTGACGAGTTTGACCGAGTTAACACTCGGTAAACTCGACCGAGTTTACCGAGTTTTACATCTAAAAAAAATAAAATTGGCCCATTTTTTTGGGTCCATTTTTTCAAAACCCAATTCCTATTCTACAAGCTCAAAGACCGAAACGTTTACTGAATAGTTACCTTTACGTTTCTTTTTCTTTCTTATCTGAGTTCTCAAACCATGAACATGAGAGCACATACCAGTTAGGATTGCGATTCCGATGGAGGAAATTCCGATTGTGACGCCGGTGATTGTGATGCTGGTTAGGGTTGCGGTGGTGGTGTTTGATGACCTTTTGAAGAAATTAACTAATTTATATTTTGGATAGTTTTATTAACAACTTTACGAACTTGTGAAACTTCCTTATTTGGATGGTTTTATGGATGGGTTAAACTTAGAGACTTTGAAACTTATGATTTTGTGCGTTAATTTTTGTATTTTGATGCTAAATTTAGTATAACGTTTTATTATGGTAGTTTGATATAATTTGCCTTTGTAATTAAGTCATATTTTGCACTGTTGACATATTTACAATATTATATTAGCTTATATATATATAGCTTATATATATATATAGC
>Ga0228711_1001393_pt1 | contig 35362 bp, 19 predicted proteins | sample MedpolnodulmetaG_2_FD_177996 | JGI IMG/M metagenome (GOLD analysis project Ga0228711, IMG submission 177996) | Root nodule microbial communities from Medicago polymorpha collected in Santa Monica, California, United States - brown nodules | ecosystem: Host-associated > Plants > Roots > Nodule... | reverse complement strand
ATCATTGTGAGTGTACACTTTGGAAATAGAACCCACACAAAGTGGTGGGACATGCATGAATTTCATCCAATAAAAGAGTGAGTGTTAAAGAGAGTGTTCAAAAGAGAGTGTTGCTAGCATTCCTCTTCCAAAAGAAGCATATGATCCCTCAGTAATATTCAACAGAATTATCCATTTGAGTTAAAGTATATAAACTTGATCAAAGCTTCTCATGAAGTTTAAAGCGCTAGCATCTCTTCAAATATTTGCACCTTTATTCTCTCATATTTAAGGAACTGAGCGTTTGAAGAACTTAAGAGACTTCGTGAAATTTTACAAATGCCAAAACTCTATCAAATCATATAGCGCACAAACACTTGGAAAAATTCTAACAAACTTTCAATCTTAAAATTTCTTAAGTGTTAGAAGTCATTTGCGATTTAAATTAGTTTACCACTCTCTGAGTACAAAAGTATAAACACAATCAAACTTATTTGTAAACTCTGATTGTAGAAGTCCTCAAGTGTGAAGCAAAGAAACCTTAGACTTGTGTGTCTAAGTAATTGTAGTCTTGTTGGATTATAGTGGAAAATCTCTTGAAAGTACAAGGGGACTTTACTAACTTCGGATTGTGAAGTAAACCGGGATAATTGTTTGTGTTGTTCTATATCTCTCTCTGATTTTATTGCTTGCTTTACTCTTTTTAAAAATGTCGAAAAAGATTTTCAAAAAAAGGAAATAGAATTGAACCTCTCCTCTTATGTTTTTCTCACATCACGGGTCATGCGCTCCACGCATACTGATACATGAAAAAACAACTTTGTGCTGATTTTTCCTCTACTACAAGCTTTGTATTGATTTCTTCTATAGAGACAACTACCTGAAAATCATTTTCCACTATACTAGCCTATTTCTCTAGTGTTTTTCAAAGATGAAATGATAGCAAAGTACTCGGCGGCTAAAGCATTATGATCCATAAGGAGTACCCCTATATATGCAACATTAGGAGAACAAATTGAAGATCAATCGGTATTGACCTTTATCCACCCCATAGGAGAGGGCTTCCAATACAACTTAGTTATGGAATTTGAATTCTTGTGCATCTCGGTTACCTCGAAAAACAAAGAACCACAAAATCCTCCATCGTGGAGGACATACAACCTTTGGATAGAGTGCTACAATGTCTATCCTCAGCCATGACCTTATCAACAATCCCTTAAAATATTAATGAATATGAGATATTAATAAATACTACTAAATACTAATAGTAAAATATTACCCTTCAAATAATACAAATTTATTAATGATATTATAATAGTTCTAAGATACAATAATAAGAAATTCGGAGGGTGTTACAATGTAGATGTACTTAAAAAGGTGGGCCTTGTCCAAACAAGGTTCAGTGAAGGAGTCCATATATCATTTATACTTGTTGAACTAGTGAAGCCCATTAATGAAACTTAACCTAATTACATCAACAAATTCTCCCGTGAGCTCTTTATAAATGTGTTTTAGGTTAACTATTAGAAGACAAGCAGATGTCGCCGCTTGAATTCTTCCTCTTTGTATCTCTCTATTTTTCCATGCTATCTTTCATTTAGCTTTCTAATATCTTTCTATCACTCATCAATATATAATACAAGTTCACACGTATCTACCCTTACGGTTGAAGTGGTTATGATATGTAAGGGGGATACATCCTTTGTGATTTCATTTTAGTCAAATCAATTATATGTTTTGTGTTCATTTTATATATTTTATATTATTTCGTGATATATCTATATTTTCTTTTTGTCGTTGGGTTCTTTTCTCTTATTTAATCTTGTTTTCTTTTCATCTACTAGATTTACGTTGAGGCAACAAACCCAGATCCATGGGCTATCCTTCCATGCTTGATCAAATTCAAATCAATGATTTTTTTTTGGACTTCTACACATTATCAATTATGATTTGCTGCTACACACTTATTTTTTGCAATGTCCACGCAAAATTTGTGACGGGTGTAATTTCTTTGATTAAATATGGAGAGCAGGTAAGCTTGAAAGAAATATAATTTTCTTTTAATTTTTAAATAATATAATAAATATATTATATATTTTTTTGTGAATTAACTGTTTTTATTTTGATGAGTAATATTTTATATAATTTATTTATTTGGTATTCTTCATTATGTTTTTCATCTTTTGCTGAGAGCATATTAGAAATTAGGATAAGTTTAAAAGGAGTAATTCTTGACTTGATATATATGTACTATCTATATTCTTTTGTTAAATTTATAATTTTTTTGATCTGACGATAGTGTGTATTTCGATTTTGTGTTTAAGATACGATTTTAAACTGAATTTCAAGAGTTTATGTTAAGATCGAACATAGGAGTGCGTGAATTTTTAGTTATCTTGATTGCATATAGGATATGTGCTCTTAATTCAAAAGAGAATATCTTCCTTCCAAATAATACATTTATTTAATTGTATAAAAAACAACAACATTTATTTAGAGAATTTTAGCAATACAATATTATCTCATAAATGAAGAATCGTATAAGTTTGAAATTTAGAATATAATACATAAAGTCAAAGTCAAGTATATGTTGTTGCATGCATGAGTGACTTCATAGTTTGTTGATATAAATTTACCTTCATAATTCTCAGATTAAGTCCTACGCTCGGCTGAATGAATCTATCAAACAAGTGCAATTATCTCTCTCAGATTGTGTCACTACTGATATCTTAGGTTTGATCGTTGGTTATTCTCGATTCCACCAAGATATTGGATATTATGATAAGGTTTGGAATAGTAATTTCGACTCTCAAGCGGAACAAGGGGGTAGCAATGGATCGGAAACAAACAATTCTGTTGAAGAAATCAATACTGCTTCTGATGGTGATGTTGAATGTGGTATATATGTGAGATTTCAGCATCTTAACAATATTGGAACTCCATCGGCTGTACCTTTTGAAACTATCAATCAAAGACGTTTAATGTTGGTGAATCCTCTGAGCAGTTCACGGCTGATGCAAGCCCTAAGACCATAGTTATTCAGTCTCCCATCCAACCAACCGGCAAAAGAACCAAAAGCTGCACATGATTGGGTGACTTGTAACAAGCAACACTCAGAACGCATAGAAGTGGGAAGGAAGATGACCATAGTGAGGATGCACTGAATGCACAGATCTTCCAACAATCCCATTGAACACAACCCAACAAGTGGGTGGGATTAAGAAAGTGATACATGTAGCTTTCACACACTTGACACTCAGTGTTGGTGATATTACAAGATTAGAATATTTTTGTTTTGCATTCATTGGATTAGATGATGGTAGTTGTTGTACACTACCTGGAAATTTGCGTTTTATTAATGGGAATGGAGATTCTTTTTATGTTTGCAAAAATGTTGGTGATGATAAAAGACTACCTATGTAAGATTAACAGTTGTAGTCTAAAAGGCGACTTTTATTCATTCAATAATATTTTAGAGAGTTTTTCTCAATTTCTGGTGGATTCTGGGACCCTATTTTTACAAGTTTGTCGCTTGCAAACTTGCCTCCTTTCAATCTAGGTTCAGCGCTTGCTAGCCTACGCTTCTGACTGCGTCATGGACGAGTATCATTACTATTATGATGATAAAAGTGATGATGGCATATGATATTTTGAAGGAGGGATTGAAGAGATTGAGTTTAGGGTTTATGGAGGAGGTATTAAAGATGTTGCAATGTATTGGCCTCCATCTCCATTAACTTTGTTGTTTACTTCGCCTCCATAATTCACACATTTCACTTATTAAATATTTTAGGGTTAATTGTTCAAATTGACCTTGTAGAGAAATCTATAGAAAATACATCAGACTCATCTGCAAAGTTTAATAGCATTTCGAATATGCCTCAATTTATTTTTATTTTTCAACCGAAACGTGTGAAATTGTTATTTGTTCCGAGTAATATACTCAAAGATCAAATTTTGTTCGCTTATGTTTTAGACATGGTTTGAACATCATAAATACCTTCACCATGATATTTTAGTGTTTTTAAACGCGAGACAAATTAATTATGAATTATTGAAGAAATTCAGAATTATGGCAAAATTTATAATTAATTCGTCCCTTCTTGAAACAATTTTTTTTTGTAAAGACATAATTTAACGTTTTAAATATTCCTGCAAAAAAATCGTGAATAAATTTAACATTTTAAATATTCCTGCAAAAAAATGGTGAATAAATTTGAATAATAATAATAATAATAACAACTAGGCATTTGAATTTCAGCAACATATTTAACTATGATCACTATTATTGTGAACAATTTTACATGCATAGAAAGAAACAATAAAAGAAAAAGAGAAAAAAAAGACCAATTCACAGAATTTAAAGAGTAGGAAAAGAATCTAAAAATCATGGCGAATCTTCAGATCACTTCAAATTATGTATTTCAATATAAGTCATTCAACCCATGCAACCAAAGTTCTAACAATAATTCATACACCAAAATAACTATTTAATTTCAGTTCATCAAAATAATTGTTTGAACAAATATTTAAGAACAAAAAACGATAAGCGTAATTGAAGGGAAAGAAAATGACAGTTTATGAGAAGTGAAAAAGGTGGGATAATAAATGGGGGGTGCAACCAGAGTTTTAACAACAATTAACACACCAAATAACTATTTGAGAACAAAAAATGATGCGTGTGATAGAAGGGAGAGAAAATAACAATTTATGGGAAGTGGAAAAGGTGGGATAAGAAGTGGGAGGCGGTTTTAGAATTTGAATGCGAAGTTAATTCAGCATAAACTTGTGTGGCTTAAGACATTGCACCAACTTTACAAGCCTTGTTTAAGTCCATATGAACTGTAGACCAAGCTTGTAATCCTTTTAGTTCACAAAAGATTATTTTCCGAAAAACCGAAACGACACAAATACAAGTTTCAAGCCATTTAGAAAATCCAAGTTTCGATAAAGCCAAGTTTGTTCCAGTTGGAAAGTAAGTGAAAACAGCAAAAGAACACCTTCAAACGGTCGCATAGGACCCCTACACGACTGCCCCCACGCACCCGGACACGGAACAACGTTCCCATTGTCCTGTCCTGGGCGCCTGGCGCCAGAGGTGCAGCGCCTAGAGCTAGCTCTCTGTAAGTGGACGCCTAGCGCCCTACCACAGGCGCATCGCTCCGTAAATGCGTGTTTTCGCATGTTTCGGCTTGGGTCTTCGTCATTTTCGCCCAAAAATCGAAGGGTTAAGTCCCCCATTCATCAAAAATAATCCAAGGCATGATCCGGGGCTCTAACACATCGAATACACTCGTTTCGCGACAATTGAATAAGTTTTATAAATTGTTTTAAAACCATTTTTCAAAACAACAAGTTTTCAACAATAACTAAAATTCAATTCTTCACAACAACTCAATTCAACAACCACAACTTTAATCATAATTCATACCCAAACCATGATATGAGATTATCAACAACAATCAACCACAACCACAACCACAATTTATAATCATGTATTCAATCACAATTCAACAACAACATGTCATAATTCATTGATTGAGCATATTTCATCAAATGTTTATATATATATATATATATATATATATATATATATATCATGAACATGCAAATTCATCATCAACAATTCAATTATCAACAAATTAACATACTCAAACATATCACTACAACATGAACACGAATTTCAACGGTTAAGTTTATAATAATGACTTATTCAAATAAGCACTTATGCATAGAAATAGAGAAGAAACTAAACTATGAATGAAATCTAACCCCCTTACCTTAATTCTTCACAATTTTAAGCTAGTGCTTCACTTTACCTCCAATCCCTTGAGTTTCTACCCTCCTCTTGCTTTCCAAAGTCTTCTCTCTTCAAAACTCTTCTATAGCTCTTTCTCTCTCTACCTCTCTCCAATTCTTATGAAATGAATGTGAACCCTATTTTTCTACAAAGACTAGAGCTTAAATAGTGTCCACACTAATGGGTTTAACCCTTAAAAGTCTATTGGACTCAAAACTCTTATAAACTAACTCCCAAAGTTTCTATCCACTAACAGTTAAAAGTTATCGAATAATTACCAGTTCAAAACTAATTACTACCACCGAATAATAACTTGGTAAAAAATAACGGTTCTCACTTGAAACACTAAAACAACTCTCACCATGAAATTACTAATTTACCCTTGCTCACAAAATGACCAAAATACCCCTGAGTCTAAAATGATTATAATACCTTCTAACATCGAAATCCACTAATCCTAACCCAAAACACACACAGAGGTAATTAATCACATATAATCACATATTAAAATAATTAAAAACAAATCTAACGAAAATCGGGTTGTTATAGTACTCATGTAGCTATGTACTCCACTCAACATAGAGAATAGATCTCATTAAGAGTTTCTATCATCTCATCCTTCTGTCGCTGCATGATTCATGCTTTCTTAATTTTCTCATAGCATGTTCTATCACTAATGACTTGTTATTACCCATTGAACCTATTTATTGGGATCTCCAGTCATATAGGTCGGCTTACCATCACTTGTGACCTTTGGGCATTAGTCCCATCCTATTGGATGTGTTTAGGACTTTCTTTCTAGTAATTCCTTTCGTCAAAGGATTGACTAATTCATTATCAGTACATACATGATCTACATTAACCGTTGCTTTTGAGAGTAGCTAGCTCTCTAATCCTTTATGTGTTCGTGCCTTAATTATCGTCTCTTTCCATTGAACTTACGATTCTCAATTTTTGTAATAGTTGCAGTACTATCACAATGAATTAACACTTTTGGAAACGGTTTTATCCACTAAGGATTCTGAACTAGCAAGCATCTTTTCAACTTGCTTCTTCACTAGTTTTCTCTAGTGTTCTCATCTCAGATTCAATCTATAGTGGACTGAGTCAATATCATTTTTTTTAACAAACAACTCCTCCAGTGATGCTCAATGTGTAGCCACTGGTCACTAAATACTCATATGAAGGATGTTCTATTTTATATCTTGTACCATTTAAGTACAATATGTTACTCCTCATAAAGTAATCCTAGAGTCATAGTCTTCTTAAGACACCTCATGACTCTTTCCAATAGCATGACAATGCTTCTCATTCATCTACTAGTAAACTTGCACAAGAGTTTCACGACATCGGCAATGTCGGGTCTAATACATTCAGTGGCATACCTAAGTACTGCCAATCATACTCATATATTCTGTTTTTCTAACTCAATCTCAAGTGTTCTTACACTTGGATCATAATATATGATTGCAAGTTTACGGTCAAATAATAACATTTCTTAAGATCTTCTCAACTTTGTGAGATTCATCAAAAAAATTCTCTTTTCTGATCTAGTAATCTTGAAATCAAGAATTACTTCAACTTTGTCTAGGTCTTTCTTATCAATGTTGTTGATAAACAATGATTTCACATAATTCATAACATGAATCTTTAAATCAAATATGAGAAAGTCGTCTTCATAGAGACATATGATCGTGCAAATATTAGTTGCCACTTTCATTCACTTTATACTCATTCGATAGCATTATAATGTCAAATTTTTCATGTCATTCCTTAGGACTTTATTTTAGACCTCACAAAGAATTATCTAACTTACAGACTTTGTTTTCTTGTTCATGAATCGCAAAACGATCAGGTTGTTTCATATAGATTTCTTCTTCTAATTCACCATAAAAAGACAACTTTCACATCCATTTGGAGCACTATCGAGCTGTAAACAGCGGCTAAAGGGACTAGTACTCTTATGAGTATGATTCTGGTGACTGGAGAATGAGTGTCAAAGAAGTCTATTTTTTTTTCTCTTTGTCTAAAACCTTTTACTACAAGGAGAGCCTTGTATTCATCAACCGTCCCATCAGGTTTTAGTTTCCTTTTCCAAAATCCAAATACAACCAATTGATTTTGCAACTATGAGGCAAGTCAACCAAGTGTCATGTTTTGTTAGAATCTTGAAAATCCATTTCATTGTTTATTACTTCATGCCATAATTCAGCATCCAATGAGGATATAGCTTCTTTAAAGCTTAATGGATCTTCTTCCAATGTATAAACCAAGTTCACACTCTTTAATAATTCTAGCTTTCTTACCTCCTCGAGGTTCTATAACATCTCGTACGATGTTTTCATAACTATTTCTGATTACTGGAATGTGATCAGATATAGTGCCCCCACTAGTTCTTAATTTTTAAAAGGGAATTTATTTTGCCCCCACTAATGTCGTGCTCCCACTAGTGCCCCCACTATTCTTTATTTAAAGGGGACATATTTACATAGAAATCAACATCGTTTTATTCTATGATCACTTTAGCATTTAGGTCATAAAACCTATATGTTTTGCTATTTATAGCATACCCAATGAATATACATTCATAGACTCTACTAGTGAGTTCAACTCTCTTAGGGTCCAAAAACCAAATATAGTCCAGACAATCTGAAGTTCAAAAATAAGACAAATTGAGTTGTCTTTTATTAAAAAAAAATTCTTAATTAGAATTTTTGTTTTTAGGCTTGGATACTCTATACAACATAAATTTCAATTTTCGTTATAAAAATTGAATATATCAAATTTTATTTTTCAAAATTCACAGTCATCAATAAATATGATAAAATATCATTTCATCATTTCTAGTTTATGTGTCATCAAGTTCGCACATGTCATAATTTATTATGTTTAAAGATTCAAATTCTCTAAATTATGATTTATATGAATTTTTGGTTCATTTGTCTTGAGTGCAAAAAATAAAATTTGTCTAATCATATAACTTTGGAATTAAGTTCAAATTACTCACGTTTAAAATGAAACGCTTGTTCACATAATAAATTTTGATATGTCAAACATTAAAATCACACAACAAATAAAATAGAGAATGTAATTTTGAACATACCATCAAAGGCGCAATCTTTTCCACAAGGGGACAACGAAACCTCAATAAGTAATTTCTTCGGTAGACATAACAGTCGAAACGTCTTAAAATTGTTGTTTTTGGATTTCTAAACTGTTGTATTTGGATTTCTAAATTCTATTATCTACCGAAGTTGTTACTAGATTGAGTCACGATCAGGTCGCTCTCTTTAAGACGTTTCATGACACTGTCCAAAATTGTGCAAGACAGACTATCAACCACACCGCCTCCAAGATGAAATAAGCCCAACTACAACTATTCGATTAACTACTACACTGTAGAAAACCGTTTGAGAATTACACCTCCAATATGGTACCAAGACCATTCTTTTCATACTGAAACCACTTTAATAGTAAAAGAATTATTAAAGAACTAACTCAAAAGCTTATATTTGATACACAACACAACATAAAACTGCAACATCCATACAAATAATGATGTGCACTCCCTGATTTAAAACATAGGTTAACTAACTATACTTGACATAGTTTCAAATTGGAATTGTATAGTCCCAACTGGATGCTGAAGTACACAAATTAATGGATTTTTTGGCAAGCCGAGTGATTTCAAGAGTTCTCAGAATGCGGATCAAGAAAGCAGGTTTCCATTAAGTTAACTATTGGCCAAGGTAGTTCTAGAAAACATGTGACCTATTATTATATCCATATTGCGGTATTTTCACCTGTAGATTTTTCAGCTTCAGTTCCATGTCCTTAGAAGCATGAGATCTACCTTTTATATCCATATTACAGGATGTGGTTATGCATAAAACCACCAGCCACTCGTCATATTAACCACTGTTATCCAGAAAAATCTATTTAGGAAAAGTTCTAAAAATAAATCCATGCTCAAGCAGCCAAACACAGAATTCAATAAAAAATTACTGAAATTCCCTGCCCAACGAAACCAATTTATAGAAAATATTGAAAGAAAAAATATTGAGAAATCATACCTATTTTGCATTCAAGCAAAATAAGGACATTAAAATTACTGTAAAAATAGCAAAGAAGATAAGTAATAACTTTCTATGGGTTTTAATCGTTGATGAATGTGAAGAAAAAAACAGAAATAAATACCTCAAGAAATATACATACCTTGATTCGTTAAAAACTCCCTTAGTGAATACATCATACAATCCCAACCACCACCATCAAAATCCTCCCTATAAGTGCTCAGATTCACCACCATAATTTTTGCAGAAGTTGACAATGGTGGTTTAGTGATAAGACATGTTATCTAAGGGTTGAAAACACGCAAAAGCAATTAGAAGGAAGGTGTTGGGAAAGTGTTGATGCGCATGCCATACATATATATATATATATAGAGCAATTGGTTAGTGTTTACATTTATTGAAGTAGTTGAAACATATTCTGATGCATTTATTGAAGTAGTTGGAAACCAAAAGGTCACATTTGTTATAACATGTGTCTATTAGGAGGGAAATTCAAATTTGAAATTATGAAATAACAATTAATGAGACATCATTAGCTTGCACTACACGATTTGTTAAAGTGTTTGGGAGGGAAATTTATTGAAGTAGTTGGAGTAGTTGAAACATATTCTGATGCATTTATTGAAGTAGTTGGAATAACAAATGTCATATTGTTATGACATGTGCTTATTAAGAGGGAAATTCAAATTTTAAATTATGAAACAACAATTAATGAGTGCCCATTTGCTTGCAAAGCACGATTTAGATAAGTACTTGGGAGGGAAATTAGCATAGCAGTTAGGGTTAAACAATTGCTTGACCTAATTAGCTTTTAGAGTAAGTATGATATGATGTGAGTAGAGAAGAGAAGGACAAGGGTGAGTAGAGAAGCGACAATGATTGCATATAGTGATAGTGATTAAGAAGAGAAAAGATGCGGTGAAAATTGAGAAGAGAAGCACTATGATGGAAAGAGTATAGAAGCAACAATTTTTATATTCAACAACGTTAATTGAGAAGAAAAGAGAATGAACATAATTGTACAATATATGAGAAGATAGAGTTCAATCAAAAAAAATTGGGGATTGATTTCAATTTTATAGATTTCGTTAAATTAAAGTAAATATACAGTAATTTGAAAATAATTATTTGAAATTTAAAGTAATATTATTTTTGCTTATAAAAAAAAAATATTATTTTAAGTTTAATGTGATGGTATCCATGTATATACTAAGTTTAGTGCCATATTATGTAAAATTATGCCACATCAACGTAGGATTCAATTTAAGAAATTGGAAAAGGGACTAAAACTGTAATTAAGACTAGAAGAATACCTCATCTTCAAATCATAGACCCTCTTCAACCCTTTCTTAAGACTATTCCCACAGAAACATTATCACAAACACTTTCGAGGCACTAGAAAACGAGCAATGTTGGAGCCAAAATGTCTGAAGAAAGCAGTGATTCCTTCAACTTTGATCATGAATCCATCTCCTGGAACCATTCAATCCACTCGTCTTGCTCTTCATGTTACCCAATTACGACGTTATTGTTATCTCTACGTTGCCTCTGGTTCCCACATTTATAAGCTTCAGGTTTATTCTTACGTAACTTCCTTTTTTAATTTTCAATTTGTTAACCCATTTTTTTGTTATTGATTCTGTTGTAAATAGTAGCATGTTGTTTTTCGGTGTTACTTTGGTAATCCACTTTGATTAGGTTTAGGTGAAGCTTGTTATCCACTTGAGTACAAACATTTTGATTAGTAACATGTTGTTTAATCTTATTGTTAAAGAGTCCCACATTGGATAAGAGATGACGTGGAGTCCCACGTAGGATAAGAGATGACGTGACGGGCAACCATCACCTCACAAGTCGGTTTTGCAGGGTTGTGTTAGGCCTGACCACAATTTCTAAAATGGTATTAAAGCCTCCTCCATGATCTATTGGGGCACCTGCCATCAGGTTTCCTTTATCGAGCCACCCTCCATTTTTGTTCATGCTCCAGATGTCCAGTCTTGTGTGATGGGGTGTGTTAAAAGTCTCACATCAGATAAGAGATGATCTGACAATGTGTTTATATGTGGGGGCAATCCTCACCTCACAAGCCGGTTTTGTGGGGTTGTGTTAGGCCCAATCATGATTTCTAAGACTTACAAGGATGATTTATTTTATAATTTTGTGTAAAATCACTTGTTATTATTACAAAGTTGTAACCAAGTGATTGAGAATGAATTGTTCGGGAGAACCCGAATTCCAATTTCAGCCGAAACAATACTTGGCCAGACTTAACTTACCTTTTAGCGAACTCCAGATTATCAGAGTCTTTCTCCTAGATTATGATTATGAGAGTCCTTCTCTTGAAAAGTGGAGGGTTAAGATTAAAAAAATGCAATACAAAGTTGTGAACTTGTGAATCAATCGATCTGGAAATTGAGTAAGCAACCATTTTGGTCTCTGAATGTGTGAGGCGTTCTCATTATAGTCTATGAATGTATCGAAATTGGAAAAACATCTTTTAGTGTCTTTTTAGTTAGTTATTTTGCTCTTTGGATGTGTTTTTTGCTAGTAAATTTCGTTTATAAAATTACAAATAAGAGAGACTTGGGATATCTTTGGACTTTTGATATAGAGACTATAACGATAACGCCTCACGCATTTAAGTGAATGACGATACATTCAGAGACTGATGGTAGTGCCATACACATTTACAAACAAAAGAGAGACTTGGGATGTGTTTGGATGTGTGAGACTTGGGATGTATTTGCAACTGAATAAATTTTATTGTTTGTTGATAGGAATTCTTACATAAAATTTATTGAAAGAGAGTGTTCAAAGAAGTTACAGTGAAAAGATAACCTAAATAATGAACAAACTGTAATCATTATCTTCCCCTGCCTTCGAAATTTCAGCTTTGCCACCAACTCATTTCCTTCCAATATTACTTTGACCCCCTCCCGCTTAGGACTGAACATTCAGAGCGTGGGCAAGTGCTTGTGGAATAATAATATATTTAGGATAGACTGGGCTATGGGACACAAGTCCTTGGTTTGGAACCTCTTAAGTTTAGGGCGTAACTCAACTAACGAAACCGACATATAAACTGAGGACTGTCCACATCATATAAACACTACCTAGGCCATATCTCTGTCGATGTGGGATTCTCAACACTTTCCTCATGCTTAGGACTGTACATTTGAAGCGTAGACTAATAACCGGAGGAATAACAGGGATTACACAGTTACTCATTCTTAGATCTTTATCTTTCCTTCTAAAATAATGTTTTCATAGTATGGATCCTTTTTGTTACTGGCCCAAAACCTGGCTGTCTCCCCTTTTTTAATCAACCATAGAAATTATAGAATCAACTGTCCTATCATTTGTCGTGTGATTATTTCTTTTGATTTAGAACACAAAAACATCACTTTGCTGGTTTATTTTGATTTGTTCTACAAATACTGATCTCCGTTTACTCAACTATAATTTATATTTACTCTCTAGATTGCTCTTCGAGGAACTTCAGTTACCAAAGGAAAAGACAGTCTCTTAATACCTTTGTCCACTAAGGTATATAGTCTTTTTTTTTTTTTTTTTTTTTTTGAAGAATGAGGTATAGAGTCTTGTAAAGCCAATAAATGTTTGATTCTCTGCTTATTATATGCTAAATGATACATCAAAGTTTTCGTATGTTTGGTTTCTTATCATGGTTACTTGTAGGTTATTGACTCTTCGCGAGTCAAACGCTGTCCCCATCGCTCAGAAATTCAAAGTATTGTTCTTGCTGATGCAGAGAGTATGTAACTTTGCGTCATGAATTTTCTTTTAATTTTTTGTTTAGCCACTTTAGATTAAAATGTTTGATGTTTCTGCTGTTATAATGTTTATGAATAGAACAATTGTAATATTTTCACTTGTAATGCTTTCCAGGCCTTGGCTACTTCCTGTTGGGAAGTGTGGATTCATACGGTCATCTTATTGTATCAAAAATTGATGCGTTTGGTAGAGGTGATTTTTTATTGATTTAACACTCATTTTACTGTCTTCAACTTCAGCCCTTTGGCAAACTATTGCTTGAACAAAAATGTCCTATTTTAAAATATAATTGGGTCGAAAAATAAACTGCAGTTTTGACATTTATTTTCTTAGTGAGTTCTTTGAGAGGTTGTGCCTTACAATTAGAAAAAACATGTTCAGAATTGTCTACCAGAATATGACTTGATTCACACGTGGTCGTTGGACAAGGCAAAGTGGCAGCAGCAAAAGAAAACAAAAGCGAGCAATGAAGCAAAGCTATCTAGTTCCTTGCCATAAAGATACTGTAAACTTAGCCTAAGTAGAAATTAAACGACTTGCTTTATTACGTAGAAGCTTAAGATACAAATTATGATAATTAAACTCTAACCTTATGCACCAAAATTTAGCACATGCAGCTTTGCCACCAAAGTTTGGCTTCTTTACTTCTCTACCAAAACCAGCAAAACTAGTCATAAAAAACTGTTCCAATAACCTAGAGCACACAGAAAATTGCGTAGTTGCATCTGTGCTTTCACCTAACACATCAAACATAAAGATGTTGGAAATCCAACCAAAATGAGGAATCTCCAATACCTCCAAAAATTTAACATGAGAATTGTGAGCCATTATATATTTAGCATCCCAGTTCTTTTGGTCTGAGCGGTGCTGACTCTTAAAAGCGATATTTTTGTAAATCAATTTTCCAACACCTTAACCCAGTGTAGTATTTCATATCTTATCTATAGCACCTGAACAAATCTAATTTGTCACATTAATTTTAACTCTAGCCTTTAGCTGCTGAGATTTTAAGTACAACATGAAACGCTATCACTGACTAACTTCAGTTGGATGTATTTCCACAAATTTGCAGGCACTGACAGACTTACGTATTCAGCAATTCCGCCTGATAATGGTATTGGGGAAGGAAGTTGGTCAGGACTCAGCTTTAGCCCATATCAAATTTCTATGGTGAGCTCTTTCAGTACCATTAATGTTGGTTCCGTCTACACATTTATTTTTCATGTTAAAAAATATAAATTTTTCTGGAAAAGCTAAACTTTTACAGTTAGCAAATTCTTAGATAAATTTTAAGCTTCTCTATCATTTTAAATCTCACGTTGATAATTCACTGTTGACACTTTAATACAAGCATAGTGAATCTTAAGTTTTAGATTTTGGTCTTATAAGAAAATCAATAAAAAAAAGCAATAGAAGCTGTGTCCCTGACCAGAACATCAGTTTGTCATTCTTTCTCAATAAATCTAGTATTACCGTCTTTTTAGTTTAAAGAAGACAAACAGAAAAACTACTTGTCTCCATCTTAGATCTTATTGATTTCTCACTGTTTCATGTATGTGCTTTGCCTAATTGTGTTGAGCGGTTCCTTTACCCAGGCAGCTGTTGCTCGTAGCTTTTGCAAAACTATTGATATTTTTGACCAGGACATGCATGTTCGCAGATTACGACCGTAAGTAATTTTATTTATCTATTTGCGTTAAATTATAGACAACTCAAAATTTGCATCTATCTTTGTTTATCTCTCTGTCATTCATTCTTATTCTGATTTTTATCATGTGATTGTTGTGATTTTTAATGACAAACACCTCTGAGTCCATCATCCTTGAAACTTGTACACAAAATAATTACATAAACAAATTTAAGTATAAGTATATTTTACATTTACAATGCTTTTTGTGTAGACAATTTACGAAGTTTGAATTCTTATTCCTGTTTCTTCATTTTGACTTTCCTGGAACATAAATTATTTGATACTTTAAATTTTGAGTTACTTGAACCTATGCACCAAAAGCAGAAGTAATAATGTCCGGCAAGTTCCTTATCTGTTTACATTTTTATGCAAGCATTCTTCTTGGTTAATTTAAAGGGGGTGCCTTGGCGCAACGGTAAAGTCGTTGTCAGGTGACCAAAATGGTGGGACCCCTTCCCGGACCCTGTGTGTGTGTGGGAGCTTTAGTGCACCGGGCTGCCCTTTATTCTTATTAGTTAATTTGTCATCTTGCAGGCTTTGGGACCCTACTTCAGTAAGCTTCATGCAAAATGTGGTAAATGGAGATCAAAGTTCTCTGTTAGCTATTACTGAAGGAAGCCAGGTAATTTTTTAGATTTATAGTGATAAAGATTTATAGTGATAAATTATAAAAGCATAGAGACACCATTTGGTATTGTGTCTGCTCGTTAGAAATCTTGTTTGACACAACATGTGTCCAACATATGTCTGTCCTACATGTGTGCCGTGTCACATACTGTTTCAACGCTTGTACTTAATAGGTTATAATGGATTCTGCTTTGTGCTTTCCTGTTCTGCTTTTCAATTGCAGCTTACTATGTGGGACTTGAGAGTGAAAGAAAATGGTGGTTGTGTACATCGGATTAGTGGTACCCCTGGTGATACTTTATATTCTGTTTGCAGTTCTTCCACTGGTAATATTGCCGTTGGTGGGGTTGATCGTACTGTGACTATTTATGATCCTCGCAGGTTAGCTTCCGTCATCATTTTATGAATAATACTTCAAAAAGTAATGTCTGCAATCATGACTTGTCATTATTTTGTGAATCTGTATACATATTTAACCTATGTAAACATGGTGTATGCCTATGACTAGTTTGTATATATTTTCTTAACTGTTTTTTAATTCACTTTTACATTTTCCTAACTATGCTTCATAAATCACTTCATATAGATGGTCGTCATTGTCTAGATGGGTGCATTGTTCAAAATTTGAGGTCAGTTTTTAACTTTTAAAAATGCACTAATCCTTGATCTTCCTACTCAACTTTGATTACTGCTTTGATGATTTTTCTTAAAGAATGTATATTGCAGTTTTAATTTTATCTTCATTCTGATTTGCTTACTTCAAACCAATATTATCTGTGTTAATTTTACATGATGTTCAAATATATAAAACAGCGAACATAGTCAATGATCCCTAGAGTTGAGGTATTGAAATCGACATGTATTTAATCAAGGAAACTGATGGAAACCATAAAATCATTAGTGAAATATGTGTATTATTGAATGAAAAAGAGATAAACCAGAGTGTGAACACTCCTACCAGAGCTAGGCTCCTAGACCAGAGAGAACATCTCTGCTAACAAACTCTCAACAATATATCTGAAGGACTTACTCACTACATTTCCCTCCCTTTTATAACGGAATATTCCCTAAAATCAAGGAAAGTGCTAACTAACTCTTATTCCCTATGCTTCTACGATCATATAGAATGTGCCTTGGTGTTGTATCTGAAACTATAAAACTTACTTACAGATTATAATCCTAAGTACGCTTCAGTTGATTTCCTCTGTTCAAATAGAAAAGCATTATTTTTGCATGTTTACTATTGCTTGTATTTATGAATGTAATTGACTGTGTTTTCATGAGTACTGCAGATAACAGGGCTAGCTTTCTCAACAGTTGATCCTGACTATATCTATATTCAAGGGGTTGATTATGAGGTAATTCTTTTATGAAAAATTTTACTGACCAATTTATAACTTCTATGTTCAATAATATAACGAGGCATAAGAAAATATAGGATGAGGGTGAAATCTACAAAGGGATTTATCTTTTATGACCAAGTGGTCTAGTGTTAAATCTTCGTCATGCCCAGTTGACCAAGAAGAAGTTCAATTTGAACACAAGATATGTCGGCTTATGTATTATCCGTGTTTCACAATCAAAGGGACTTTTGCACTAGGTAGCATGTTAGTATTATAATACGTTAACCATATTTGTTTATATCTAACTGATTAAGCTTTTTTCTGATAGTTGTTTCATAATGTTTTCTTCAAATCGCTGCTGATAAATGTTTTAATCGGTCTGTGAAATTGTACAATCTGCATGTTACGAATTGAAAAATACAATTTTCTAAATGACAAGTATGCATGCATTACATATCATAAAAATCTAAATGCTAGTTTTATTCCTTAGCAAAATCCTTTTTACATTTTATTTCTGGTTTATATTCATGCAGATACTAATAATCTTTCTACAATTGTTACGAATTCAGGTCTTTTGCGGACAATGGAAAGAACGCAACAAGTTATTTTCATTTAGAGGAGACTCGAACTGGCTTGGCTTTAGTAAGGTACTATGTTTCAAAGCTCATATATAGATTTCAGATGTGTATGCATTTGGGTTTGTTACTCTATGAAAAGGCTTCGTCTCATTCTTCTCATGTTTTTGATAATTATCGTTATATTTGTTTAATTTGCATATTTTAGGTCTGTTTGTACCATGTTCATAACTTGTTAATATTGAACTGAATCTTGCATTTGTATCTATTTTACATACTATTTTCCCTGCTTTCTTCTACTCCCTCCGTCCCAAAATATATGTTACTTTAGCACATGGCACACGAATTAAAAAATGTATTAATTTTGTATGAGAACGAGAAATTATAACTTAGTTTACAAAGTTAACCTTCATTAATGGTATGGGAAAGATAAAACCAATTATGTAACTTCACCTAGCATCTTAAGCATTTAGGAAAGTCTGTAGTAGGCATGATTTGCAAATCTTTGCTCCCCAAATACTTGATAGTGGTTTACTTATTTGTATATTCTTTAGTTAAACTATTGAAATTTGGAATTCCTCAAGGATTGTGGTTCTTTCGTTAGTGTTAAATAATGTCAAACTTAGGCACACCACTACCACTCACATTTGTTGTTTTACTAGGCACATAAATAACTTTGGCAGAATTCTAGTTTCTTTTTTTGGAGCTTTTTCTATACTTGTTTTTAACATTTGTTGTCTCAAACTTGTGTACTTCTGTTTAATATTACTGAGTTTTACTTTGCAGTGCTCCAGCAAAGATGTTTTGGGTGGATGGTGTGATTCGGGAAGCTTATTTGTAGCTGATGTTGCTTAAGTGATATTGACAAATTGATCTGTTCTGTAATCATTCCAACTATGTATATTTTTCGCTGGTTCAGTATATTTAACCATGTTATAGTCCATGTTTGATAGGAAAAAGAAAATCAATGTGAGTTCATGTTACTGAATGCATTCAGTTTTTGCTTTTTCAATGTTGTAATGTTTTAGTGAGAAAGGTTTAATGTCCATTTCAAGTTCCTATTTTGACATTTAAGTATCAAGTGTATTTTATGGTTTTCAAACAAGACCGGACCATTATTGCAATATAAATTGAACATGTTTATGTTATCATTCAATGAGAAGACATGTTTAAGAGATCCGTGCATAAGGCCACAACCTCATCCTTGACATTGTTGTACCTCGTTTTGAGGTGAATGATCAATGGTACCGCACCCCACAACCTCATCCTTGACATTGTTGTACCTCGTTTTGAGGTGAATGATCAATGGTACCGCACCCCAAATATGCCAAGGTTGGTCTCCCAAGAATGCAGTGGGATACAAACTTATGACTAGAAAGTGGACACCGAGAAACTTATGACTAGAAAATGGACACTCGTTGTTCGTTCGGAGTTCCCTTCGTCGTACTTACTGTAAGTTCAATAGCCCCCTAGGGGTGGGTTATTGAACCATCAACCGAAGTTTCATGAACTGTTGTTCATACATAATGACAAATGAGCTCCCTTTGTCAACCAAGATTCAGGAGACTTCATGGCCGACCATTGCAGCTATGATCACCAGAGGATAGATCTACCACTGCCTACCATTTTTTCGTTGTCGACCCTAGGATTGGTCTCTCATGTCTCAGGCTCCGCCCTGACTCCCTAATTAGATCAACTACGAGCATATCAACGATCTTCCTCTTCGCCCCCTCTTTCGGAGGTGTTTTGGGAAGAGGAAGTCCTCTTGTAATGGATCCTACTGAGAGACATTTCCTCCTGTGGAATCACATGTCTTGTAGAGGAGGAGCGACAACAATGATTTGTTTGTGAGCTAGCGAAAGAGCGATGGTGGTGCTTTTTCCAGGAGTAGGAGAAAGAATTTTGTTCCTATTAACTTTAAGCGCATGAGGGAGAATAAGAGCTGCATAATCTCGCAAGATTTTTGCCGCAAAATGGGGTTTTGTGGAGGTATTCTCTAAGCAGGCGGATTCAGTTCCGGTCATCAGAAAGTGATTTGTGCGGGAACATAGCTCAAAGACGATTCAATTACGATATGTGTTGTGGTGGACCAATACAGTGGAGGAGACGCTTCGATGAGGTTTTCAGTGATAGTTACAATGATGGACGACGATATCTGCAAAACAAACACATGCTCCGACCCTTCAAAAGGAATTATAGGTTAACAACCCTTCATATATTAGGCTGACGATATGGGTTTCTAATCAGTCTGAAACAGAAATACATATTTCTTTAGTTTCCACAAGCTCATCTTGACAATATAAAATTGAATTGGATATTCCCTTCACTGCAAACCAAATCACTCCCCATAACATGTTTTTTTTTCAAGAAATAGAAATTTTACAAGTTAATGTTGCTACTTGTGGTAATAAAGAACAATCTAATAAATTTTACAAGTCAACATAGTTTCAATTTAAAAAGTTTCATTTTTCAATCTAATAAATTACTCAAGTGGTTGAACAATTTTCAAAAGGTGTGTCTAATATAGACAGTTTAAAAATGGTTTATATGTAGACCTTTACCATTTATAGTAGAAAAAAAATTATAAACCTGTCCGATCTGATATCCTTTGTTGACGGCGTTGAGTGGTGTCTAAGTAGGGTTTTTCCACCATCATTCGTCATCGTTTATGAATTTTGCGTTTTAGCAAAAATCATTGCTTTGTTTTTTTTTTTGTTGGTGAAGTAGCCTAGCGGCTAGGAAAATTCATCTTAAAGGTGAATAAGTGGGGTGTCCGAAGTTCGAACCCCGACCCCTGCATAAATTATGCATTATCCCTTACCAAGTGAGCTAAGCTCACGGGGACTCATTGCTTTGTTAATAAGCATCGTATGCGACAAAACGTATCAAATACAATATGGACTAAAAATGAATCTAAGAAATTTAACCAAAACTATTCAAATTAATTTGACTATGTTAATTTATTCTCTTTTGGCTTATTGAATCAATGTTTTAGAAAATCTTGTTTTTAGTGGTTATGGTTCAGACAATTTCCAATTCAGCACTAAAAATATGGTTCAGACATTCAACAAACACCTGGTATGTTAATCTATTCTCTTTTCTTAATTTGCACTATGTTTTGATTCAATCTATACAGCTATAATTTCATTGAAATACACAATCTTTCTTGTTCAAATTTCATGAAAGATTAATTTTATTAAATGACAAAACCCAACAAATTTTCTGTTTTTTCATATAATTTTCTGCACAAGTTATAACAACACAAAATAAAAGAGAGAGGGAATATTGTGTATACAATCGTCTTTGCTATGGCATTGAGATATTGATTTTCTTATGCAAAAAGTTTATACAAGAAGAAAACATTACAACAAAATCAAACCCCAATTGAATCTTCAATCCCTTGATGATGATGATGATAAACTTACCTTCTTCTTTCCATCAAAGGCGTCCTGCAACCTTTTCTCAATAGAAGTCGCCTAATGCTTAAACTTCTCCACATCTTTTGAAGAATCTTTGTACTTCTCATCCAGAGCCTCATGCTTTCTTTCCATGGCATGCACCAGCAACAAAGATCGTAGCTCAGACACCCCTGCATCCTGCACCAGCTCTGAAAACTTAGCATGAAAACACTCTTCATCATCTATGGTGGAGAAAGCCACGTTTCCCTCCATGTATTTTTGGCAGTCAACTTTCACCGCCTTGTCCAATTCGACGACTCTATCACTCGCCTCAGATATCCCAGTATCAGCTTGCCCAATCTTCGTTTTCTTCCGTTTTGGCAAGTAAAATTACTAGGACACCATACATAGCTGCCCAATAAAAATTACAAGGATTCAAAAAGGTGCTACAAAGTCATGCAAAATGCGCAAAACTTGCGAAAGGATGTGTAAAATGAAGACGTCGCCCATACTCCAATATCCAAACCAACATCATAATTAATCACTTCACCTGGTTCCAAGACTCGTGCTTGGGGGGCTGTGGACTATCACTTCATAATTAATCAATTCACCTTGTTCCAAGACTCGTGCTTGGGGGGATGTGGACTATAGACTTCATAATTAATCACATCGCCTTGTCCCAAGACTTGTGCTTAAGGGGCTGTAGACTATCGACTTCATAATTAATCACTTCGCCTTGTCCGAAGGCTCGTGCTTGGGGGCTGTGGACCCTCAATCTATCCTTAAGGGCACATATTCCCTCCAGAAGGGCTCAGGTGCCCTCTCGAAGGGCCCATGAAACCCTAGGCGCGTCCCCTTAAGGGCGCTTCCTTAACAAGCTTCTAGAAACATCCAGAATGCTCTAGTGACTTAGGGCCCAAGCTGCTTGGGGCATAAGTCACCCAATTACAAGCCCACGAAGGGATATAAATACCTCTCTTTAGAGCATTCTCAAGGCATGACCAATACAAATTAAACCCTAATTACCATTATTGTACTTTTTCAAGTACAATAGTTAATTCAATGGGTGTCGATTTAATCATTACTTTATTAAAATATGTGTTTAATTCATAAGTATATTGAACTTTGTTTACCCAAATAAAACAACAAACGATTTATGTGAAATGATTTTACTTCTTACTATATTACTAGATATGAATGAGTTACTTCCTTGGCTGTTAGAATCAAACTCAATTTTAAACCCTAGAGTCAATCATGTTAATCATATAAATTGGTAGATCAATATGCGTAAGTATACCTGAATTCATGATCGGATATCATAGATGTGATATGTCTTTCTAGATCAATACGCATTCTCCGTGAGAGAACCCTTTGTTATTCTCCCTATCACCTTGTGATGATGGGATGTCAACAAGAACAACATCTACTAGTACGTGTGACCTAAGGACCATGACCTCTTTATTTATAGAACCCAATTATGGTTAATTATTGGTATTTCTATTTTATCCCATCATAAAAATAGTGTTACTCTTTAGTAAATAAAGAAATGCCTCAACTTTGATGGGATCTAAAAACGATGTTGGTTATAAGATGCCGTGCTGTGGAGAGAAGGTGTCTCGACTTCGTTATTATGAGCACTTTCTCTTTCATCACCACTCCTCTTAAAAACTTAATAAAGAACCGAGAAAAATTTATCCGCGAAATCTAGAAAAACTAAGTGGTTGTTTTGAGCTAGATTTTGTTGGTCTGCCGTTGGTAATATAGAAACATGTCATTTGACTGGCCAACAAGATCTAGCTCAAAAACACTATCCTTGAACACCTTTATCATGTATAGTTTGATTGTTTGATCTTTTGATTTCTTTAAGTTTCAGGATGAAGATGGTCTGGAGGAAGGTAAAGCACAACGGTAGTTAACTACCATTGGGGATAATATCATCGGTACATTGTGTTTTTAAGCAAATCTTCATATGAGAAAAGAAAATTTTCTCACATATTAGCCGATGGTATGGCCTTCTACCCGGTCAAAAACAGAAATACCTATTTCTTTAATATTAGTAATGCAACGAGGCCATATTAAGTTGAGAAGTAACTCACATGGTTTAATAAATTATTAGTTAAGGTATTAAATATTCATTCCAAAGGTTGACTCTAAACTAAGTACCTAACCAATATGTTGATAATCGATCACATCACAAATAAGCTAAAGATCCAAAATGCAATCCTAGCGGGATTAATAATTACATTATCATTTGAAAATGAGTTAAGACTATTGTTGTCAAAATTGTGACTTAAGTCCCAAAATTAAGGATGAATGGGTGTTAATATGACGGATGTCATAATATGGATAGATATCCATCTTTTAGGTGAAATGTGAATTGGAAACTTTATTGTTTATTTGAGGTGTTAAATGTTGATGATGATCTATGATGATGATTTTCATGTTGGTGATTTATTCTTGGTGGTGTATTCTTACATGCAAATTGGTGATGATTTTGGTGGTGATTGCATGTATGGAAAATGTTGGTGCCTGTGTTGGTGATTCATTTTATGAACATATGCATTGTTGAGTCATATGTCCATGCATTCGTAAGTGTTTAGAGGCGATGTTTAGAATACTTTGTATTCAAGAGGCGGTGTTTAGAGGTGATGTTTATGATACACTTGTATCTTGAGGTGACGACCTTGACGATGACCGATACCACATGCATATAGAGTTGTGTCTAGGCGCATTGCATAACTTGACAAGTGTCATACTTGCTTATGTGCTTGGTGATTAATTGCATTGGTGAAACATTGGCGAATTGTATACTTGGTGAAATTTGGTGAATATGTGAAAATATGGAAATATACATGTGGGTTATTATACTTTCACGATTGGTGATTATTATTGTTGTTGAGTTTTTTAATCATTTGAAAATTAATTATGTCGTTTGCCTTCATTTGATTATGTTTAATTATGAAATGTGAACTAACCCTCATTGGTCGTTTGGTTGTCCGCCTACCTTATTTGTATGGATGGGTAGACGGCGTGCATGAATAATTTGCTTTAGCTTGGTGAGTCGCTGGATGTTAGCTTTGGAACTACCTCGTTTTGCTTTTGGAGTCTTAGAATCGGGCACTGATTTAGGGGTGTTTGTCTATTCGATTTTCATTTATGACTTGTGGAGATTTTTATTCGTTCAGTATGTTGAGTTGAGGTTTTATATTTGGTGATGTAGTATGATTATGTGACATGACTATTTTGGAGATGTTTTTTTTACCTTTTGATGATATGTTATTATTATTCCGCTACAATGTTTTGAGAAAAATTATTTATGCATGTTGAACTCATAGAAGAAGTAGCATCTGAATCCTTGCATGATTTGTATTATTTGCGTAATTTATCACTTTAAGGGTTTAGGGTGTTACACCTTCCACAATCCGGAAGAAGTCTAGTCCCCTTGTCACTTACAAGATATTTTTTCACTATAACCAATCTGATTAGAATAGCTCAAGCACACAAGCAAGAGATTTCCTATGCTCAAGCACACAAGCAAGAGACTTCAAACGAACAAAAATTACAAAGAATATTGTTTAGTTGAACACTTGATATACAATCAGAGGTGTTCACAAAATACAATACAGTTCTGACTCTGATCTTAAGAATTTCTAAGATATGAAAGTTTATAAGATATTCTAAGTTTTTGATGCGTAAAGATTTTGACGGAGTAATGACACTTGCAAAATATTGCAGAGTCTTGTTAATTCTTCAAGTCTTCAATCCTTTATATAGTGGTTGAAAAGATACGTTGAAGAGTGTCAACACATAAATAAAGTCGTTTGAGAAGCTTGGTCAATTAACATTGATTTGTTGCTTGATTTGATAAAGAATTATCTGTTCTATTTCCAAAGGAGATACAACTGTAGCTTCGTACAATGCACATGAGAATGTTGAAGATAGTGGAGGTAGTGGTCGTACACTTTATCCAGAGTCTAGGTCCTAGAGTCTGAGGTTTGGGTGATCTTCAGAGCTAGCTTCCATAGTCAAAGGTCTGGGTGATCTTTAGAGTCTGACTGCTTCCAGAGTCTGACTTCTTCAGATTTTGACTTGTAACTAGGCTTCTCTTAAAAATACTTTGCTCAAAATTTGTTCTTTTTAGAACCAATACTTGATTAAGACATTAATGTATAATTTTTGTATATGGTCCTGCATACTCGAACAAATTAATATTAGCATATTCAATTGACTTTTAGCACCTTGTCATCATCAAAATTTAAGAGGCATTTTTTAAACTTTTTTGTTCCAACATGGTGGTTTTGTGAATGGGACAATGTAATTCAAGAAGAAGGTTGTGTAACCAGCAGGATTCAGAAAACACATTAACTACCCCACGATATTCGGTTCGGCACTAGATCAAGATAAGGTGGGTTTCCGTTTGGATGACCAAGAGATCAAGTTATCACCAATAAATACACAATAGCCAGAAGTGGATCGTCTAGTATCAAGGCACCCACCCCAATCAACATATGCATGGGAAATTAAAGAAATAATGGATGAATGATAAAGATGCAAACCATATTGGCTTGTGCCCTGAATGTAGCGTAAGATACGTCGAATAGAATTCATGTGGTCTTCCATCGAATTATGCATAAATAGACATATTTGTTGTACTACATAGGAGATATCAGGACGAGTGAAAGTAAGATATTGAAGTGCTCCTACCAAATTACGATAGAGAGATGGATCCTCACGTGGATTGCTATTTATGGCACTCATTTTCGGGTTTGTATTAACTGGTGTTAGCCACAGCTTACAAAAGGACATTCTAGCACATGCAAGAATTTCTTTAGCATATTTCTTCTGCGACAGAAACAAATCTTGTTGGTAATGAGTGACTGCAATGCCCAAGAAGTAACTTAAGGGTCTCAAATGTTTCATAGTAAATTCAGAACTGGTTAGTGAAATGATAGATTGTCGAAAATCACCTGAGGAGGTGGCAAGAATAATATCATCAACATAAAGTAAAATGTATGCCATATGAGTGAATTTCTTGTATATGAAAAAAGAGTGATCACATTTTCTTTGAGAGAAGACAATAGATGACACGTAGTCGGCAAATCACTTATACCAAACTTGAGGAGCTTGTTTGATCTCATAGAGTGATTTGCGTAGAAGTTATACTTGATAAGGTTTTTCAGGATCTTTAAAGCCTAAAGGTTGGTGCATGTAGACTTTTTCTTTCAATTCACCATGAAGAAAATCATTCTTGATATCCAACTGATGAATTTGCCAATATCTGGATGTACCAATGCTGAGAACTGTGTGAATAGTAGCTGTTTTTACAATCGGGCTAAAAGTTTCTCCACGGTCAATGTCAACCTATTGACCTGGAGCATCACCTACAAGCCGGGATTTATGCATCTCAAAAGTACCGACAAATTTTTCTTTATGTCTAAAAATCCACATGGTCAGACTAACATTAACATTAGGTGGTCGGGGTACTAAGTCCCATGTCTCATTTTTAATTAGAGCATTATATTCATCATCCATGACCATTTTTCAATTTGGGTGAGATTAGTATGGTTTGATTGTGAAGGTGAGGGGGGTGAATGCGGTAATGTTGAATTTAAGGATGAGGTGATATCTGGTGAGGTTGGACAAGGAGAAATGGTTTGGTTTGGCTTATGAGCCGGTTGAGGATCAGGTGGGCCAGTTTGGGTTTGGTCCATTAGATGTTGTATAATGTAGGGTGATAAACTCGCAGACATGGCAAGGAAAGAAGGCGGGGAAATGGCGGTGGAGAGAAAGAAATTTGGTTTGGATCTATAAGTCTGATACCATATAGAAATGTAATCCTCTAATTATTGTTGATAAGTTTGCTGATTAATATACAATTTTTTCCGATTCCTATATGGAAACTAATAATGTCTAATTACATATTTGATAAGTCACGTGATAATACTAATGAATATTAAATCAAGCTGAATGATTATACATTTAAATGTGATTGATTCTATCAGGTCCTTGATTATAATCCTTTTATGGTCACATCTAACTGTAATTTCATTCTCGCAACTTCCATCCTGGAAATGTATGCAAAATGTTTGCCAAGAATGGTTAACTAGGAAGCTCTCAAAAGAGTTTTGAGCAAAGTTTGCAAGTTTAAATTTTTACATTTAGTTTCTTATCTTGTGCTCTTAGGGCACAAGTTAGCAAGACCCTTTTCTTTTGGTACCATATATGGTGGCAACAACCTCTTATCTGTTTGGGCATTGATTGACTGTTTTTTTGTTTGTAATTATTCAAGATACTTTGTAGACTCTTGTTCTGCTCTCCTTTGCACACCTTGTGCTAGAGAGTAGTTTTGTTTTTTCTTGTGGTAATATATCTCATTTTCTGTTGTTCAAAAAAATAATATATATATATATATATATATATATATATATATATATATAACACAAAAAAAAGTGTGTAATTATGTGAGAGGTCTTAACTCAACCCATCACTGAAGCTAAGCCAAATTGGAGATAAGTGTCGCATCATCAGCTCTTGTCCACATAGTTTGACGGTGGCATTATCTTCCAGTTTTCTACCCCAAAAGAAACGACTGTCATGTTGAAATGGTTGTATTTGTTTTTATCATAGAAACATCATCAAGAACGTATTAAGCAGGTCATGATTAATGATCACAATACTTTTATTAAAATTATATTTTTATTTAAAACTAATTTGCGCTTATTATTTGAATTGATAGCTGCAAATTATCCATGTGTAGTATCATCAATTTTAACCTAAAATCAAGTTTTGTACTCCAAATTGTTTTTCCCTCTTTTATAATTAAACAAGTAATTTTCATTTCTATTCTGTCTTTCTTTAGTTTGTTTTTGTGATTTCGTTGTGTTTGTACGATTCTGTTTGTTTTAATTTTCCACCTTTATCCAATGTATTTTTGATTTCTCATCATATTACAATGTTTATTTGGTTTAGATTGAAAATTATCTTTGAACAATTGCATATTTAATCAACGACTTTTGCACCAAAAATTATCTTATCAAAATTTGGCTCCCATGTGCCGTGCTTCTCTGTTTGTTCGTTCAATAGACTTGACTTGTGAACACCCGTGAACCCTGAAAGATAATTTCTTTAATTTGCTCTTGCCACACCAGTATTAAATGCATGTTCCTTCTCTATTCCCACATAATAACTATAGCACACAAACAAAACTAAATATAGCATAAACCACTTTCTTCTAAACCAAATGAAGTCATTTTCTTTGTTGTCACCTCCACTTTTATACCTTCATCTCCTTTTTCTGCTTACCTTAAATTTAATGTGGTTTGCTCCAAACAAAATTAGGGCAGTAGCTGCAATTGGAAACCAAACTGATCATTTGGCATTGCTCAAATTCAAAGAATCAATAAGTAGTGATCCATACAAAGCTCTTGAATCTTGGAATTCTTCCATCCACTTCTGCAAGTGGCAAGGAATCACATGCAGCCCCATGCATCAACGAGTTACGAAGTTGAGCCTAGAGAGATATCAGTTACATGGATCTTTATCTCCCCATGTTTCCAATCTCACTTTTCTGAAAACTCTCGACATTGGAGACAACAACTTCTTCGGAGAAATTCCACAGGAGTTGGGTCAGTTGCTACATTTGCAACAACTTTTTCTCAGCAATAATTCTTTTGTAGGTGAGATTCCTACAAACCTGACATATTGCTCCAATCTCAAATTATTGTTATTGACTGGGAACCATCTCATTGGTAAAATACCAACTGAAGTAGGCTCTTTGAAAAAGCTTCAAGCATTGACTGTTTGGAATAACAATTTAACCGGAGGAATCCCTTCATTCATGGGAAATCTTTCAAGCTTAACACTTCTATCAGTTTCTCGTAACAGTTTTGAGGGAGATATTCCACAAGAAATATGTTTCCTCAAACACTTGACAATTTTAGCTTTGGGTGAGAACAATTTGTCCGGTAAGATTCCTGCTTGTCTTTATAATATCTCATCACTTATTGGCTTTGCGGTAACACAAAATAACTTTCATGGCTCTTTTCCACCCAACATGTTCGACACTCTCCCCAATCTTGAAATATTCGATTTTGGTGCAAATCAATTCTCAGGTCCAATCCCTATTTCGGTTGCAAATGCTTCTGCCCTACAAATATTAGACTTAGGAGAGAACATGAATTTAGTTGGACAAGTTCCAAGTCTAGGGAATTTACAAGACCTTTCCATTCTAAATTTGGAAGAAAACAATTTAGGTAACAATTCAACTATGGATTTAGAGTTTTTAAAATATTTGACAAATTGCAGTAAACTAAACGGGCTTTCGATATCTCATAATAATTTTGGAGGTCATTTGCCAAATTCCATAGGCAATTTATCCACTGAACTTAAACAACTATATATGGGGGGTAATCAGATATCAGGAAAAATTCCTAAAGAATTAGGAAGTCTAGTTGGCTTAATTCTCTTGACCATGGAGTATAACTTCTTTGAGGGAATTATTCCAACTACTTTTGGGAAGTTTCAAAAGATGCAGGTATTATATTTGATGGAAAACAAGTTGTCAGGAGATATTCCACCCTTCATAGGGAATCTCAGTCAATTGTTTAAATTAGCATTAAATCATAATATGTTTCAAGGAAGTATTCCTCCAAGCATAGGAAACTGTCAAAATTTACAATATCTAGATCTTTCTCATAATAAGCTTAGAGGAACCATACCTGTAGAGGTTTTAAATCTTTTTTATTTATCAATCTTATTGAACTTGTCACATAACTCTTTGAGCGGTACCTTACCAAGAGAAGTGGGTATGTTAAAAAATATTGAAGAATTAGATGTCTCTGAGAATCATCTGTCTGGTGATATTCCGAGAGAAATTGGTGAATGTACAAGCTTAGAATATATTCATTTGCAAAGGAACTCCTTCAACGGAACAATACCGCCCTCTTTGGCTTCTCTCAAAGGTCTTCGATATTTAGACCTTTCAAGAAATCAATTGTCTGGATCAATTCCTGATGGTATGCAAAATATCTCCATTTTGGAATATTTTAATGTTTCTTTTAACATGTTGGAAGGAGAGGTACCGACAAATGGTGTATTTGGAAATGCAACCCAAATAGAAGTGATTGGAAACAAAAAGCTTTGTGGAGGTATTTCCCACCTGCATCTACCACCATGCCCTATCAAGGGTAGGAAACATGCAAAACAACACAAGTTCAAGTTGATAGCAGTGATTGTTAGTGTGGTTTCTTTTATTCTCATACTTTCATTTATCATAACTATCTACATGATGAGGAAAAGAAGTCAAAAGAGATCTTTTGATTCACCAACAATTGATCAACTAGCTAAGGTTTCATACCAAGAATTACACATAGGAACCGATGGATTCTCGGAAAGAAACATGATCGGATCAGGAAGTTTTGGTTCCGTATACAAAGGAAATATTGTTTCAGAAGATAATGTTGTTGCAGTAAAGGTCTTGAACCTCCAGAAAAAGGGAGCTCACAAGAGTTTCATTGTTGAATGTAACACACTCAAAAATATTAGACACCGAAATTTGGTTAGGGTTTTAACATGTTGTTCTAGCACAAATTACAATGGTCAAGAATTTAAAGCTCTAGTTTTTGAATACATGAAAAATGGAAGCTTAGAGCAATGGTTACATCCCGAGACTTTGAACACATATCCTCCAACAACATTGAACCTTGGTCAAAGATTAAACATCATCGTTGATGTTGCTTCTGCATTACATTATCTTCATCGAGAATGTGAGCAGTTAATCCTTCATTGTGATCTAAAGCCAAGCAATGTCCTTCTTGATGATGACATGGTTGCTCATGTGAGTGATTTTGGCATAGCAAGACTTGTCTCAACCATTTGTGGTACCTCTCATAAGAATACTAGTACAATTGGAATAAAAGGAACAGTTGGTTATGCTCCTCTGGGTATGTTTTAAATTCTTGAATCTTTCATTGTTTTTTTTATTCTTCATATGTTTTGGCGTCGATATATATAATACCTTTTGTTACATATTTTAGAGTATGGGATGGGTTCAGAAGTATCCACTTGTGGTGACATGTATAGCTTTGGAATCCTTATGCTGGAAATGCTTACCGGAAGAAGACCCACCGATGAACTTTTTGAAGACGGTCAAAATCTGCATAACTTTGTTACAATTTCTTTTCCTGGCAATCTTATAAAGATTTTGGATCCACATCTTTTACCAACAGCTGAAGAAGGAGCAATAGAAGATGGAAATCATGAGATTCTTATTCCAACTATAGAGGAGTGCTTAGTTTCAATTTTTAGGGTTGGTCTTTTATGTTCATTGGAATCACCAAAAGAAAGAATGAATATTGTGGATGTCACTAGAGAGCTTACCAAAATCCAGAAGGTCTTTCTAGCTGGTGAGATGAACTGATATTCTAATATGTTTGTTTATTTGAATCATAACTAACTCATTAATTGGTTATGGCATTAGAATTTTATTTTTATCATCTTATTGTGCATTTCAAAATTCCCAAACTACAAAATATAATGGTAATTAATAATGGCCTTCTTGATTTTAATTTCAGGTTTTGAACAAAATTTCTAAGTCAATTGTGGAAAGAGAAGTTATGCAGCATAATGTACTTTGGGTGGTCAACTGGAATCACATGTGGCAATGCTTAGTAAACTAGTTTGTTATTCTCTAAATTCTGGTAGAAACATTTAGTTATGTGCAATTGTTTTCAACATACATTCTCTATAAATAAACAATGTTGTTTGTATTCCTTTCTAAATAAATGAAGTGAGAATTGATAATTCTCCCATATTTATCTTCATTCTCATAAGAATTGTCACTGTAGTTATTTCAATGGGTGTCGATTTAATCAGATCTTTATTATAATACGTGTTCAATTCCTAAGTATCTTAAACTTTGTTTGCCCAAATAAAACAACAAATAATATATGTGAAATGATTTTACTTCCTTGGCGGTTAGAATCAAACTTAATTTTAAACTCTAAAACCAATCATGTTGATCATAAAAAATAGTAGATCAATATGCCTAAGCATTCCTGAATTTAAGATGGATAACGTTGATGTGATATGTCTTTCTAGATCAATACACATTATCAGTGAGAGAACCCTTGATTATTCTCTCTATCTCCTTATGATGATGGGAAGTCAACAAGATACTAGTATGTATGACCTAGGGACCATGAGCTCTTTATTTATGGAACCCAATTATGGTTAATTATTGGTATTTCTATTTTATCCTGTCATAAAAATAGAATCACCTTTTAATCTTTACACATTAAAGACTCACACCCTATTAAATACTCATAAGCGCATTTAGCAAAACCTTATTAGATGACTTTAATTTAACCTAACTTAAGTGACAATCCACAATAGATAATTATTCACATATAAGGCCAATGTTGGATTGACAATACAACAATCTCCTACTTGGACTACATGTGCAACCTTGTAATTATGCATTGCAAAAATCATCTTTATGAGCTAAAATATCGGTCATAATTGAATGTATTTATAACCAACCCAGTCCATCAATCATGCCAACATAGGATCAAACAGCTTTCGTTACAACCATCGTAACTTGTTTCAGACTTGCCCAAGGCCCAATCCGACTAAGTTCGGGTTTGACCAAGTCTACTAAGCAGGCTACACCATGCGATGGACACGTCCTAAAACGTACTGGATTATGGTATGGGCAGAGAGTTCCTCAGCTATTGTTGATTGAGAACTTGGACACCGTTTGCGCTTCCAACTCAGCTATTGTTTCTTACTTGTCGCTAAGGAGCTTATTACTTTCCAATAAAGCATCATGCGTCTCTAAGATTAGAACTCCTTGATATTAAATAACACCCTTATTCTCGCCTTGGGAGCGTTACACATTCAAGGACATGTTATCAGTCAATTATCAGATTTCTGCGTTTGCTTTGTGTTTCATGGTACCTCCTGCTGATGTGTCTAAAAACATGTGGGTTTGCGTCTTCAGACCATTTGTGAAAATTAAGGTGATCTACATTTCAGAAAAAATGTGAAAATTAGCAGCAAACTACAATGAGATAAACATGAAGAGCATAAATCATAATATATATTTTTTTTCAATATATAGACAAAAAATTTATATGACAGAAATCATAAACAATAACGAAATTTCCAAGCTGAAATGATTCAACAGTCCCCGACAGCGGCGCCAAAAACTTGATACAATTTTGGCAAGTGTACTAAACTATATCAAAGTAATAAAATTTATAAGATTCGTATCCACAGGGACTGTTTCAACTTCTACTCGGTAGTAACATTATTATTAAGGATGTTTATAAAATTGGGGGGTGCACTGAAGCAATTGGTTTGATTTGCAAGTTAAAATAAATAACAGATTAAATATAAATTGGTAATGCATTTCTAGGAAATATGATCACGTCTTTCGAATCATTTGTTCATCACTAATTGGTAATCTGAACCTAAACCTTTTAAATGCTCCTCTAGTTTACGATAATTAACCAAATAGCTCAGATCAATCCCTTGACTCAAAGCCCTCTTTTCTAATTATAATTCCCTAATCCCTTAGATGAACCTATAATCATCAAAGGTTTTAAAGTACGTTAATTCGTAATCACAACCTAACAACTTTCGATCTCTAGATTGTCTGTTAAGTTGAACAGGATAAATAAGTTAGAGTTATAAGATGGTGTCAACAGCCATATAATCTTTAAGTTCAACTATATTGGGTCAGAATCATAAAAGCATTATGCACAATTTATACTGAATAAACTAGAATAGCAATCATAATAATTCAAAGTTATAGATTACATGGTCAAAAAGATAGAACAGATTCATCTCAGACCTAATCAATTGAAACTTAGCTACTCATGGCTAATGCACAAATAACTATATTAAAAGAAAACAACATTACATGAATTTGAGACTGACTATGAGTTGGATGGCAAGCCACCACGAAATCTGCAATCCTTGGCTCCAAATGTGTCTTTAATCTCTCAAAAATCAGAACCCTTGCTTCAGAAACGTGTTTGGCTTTTATAGTCTGGGTTTTGTTACGCTAAAATCGAGGCTCGATTTCAATAAATTGAGGCTCGATTTCATCATTAAATCCAAATTAACATCAGACACTCCAGAAATCGAGGCTCGATTTGCATAAATCGTGGCAAGATTTTTCTTTATCTCAACACTAATTTTCTGTCCTTTTTTAGCCTCTAGCACCTGTGAACTCATCTGAACTCCAGTAAAATGAATAAAAAAGACTACTAAAAAGATTATATGACCTAGTGTCATTAGCGAATTTTTCCTTTTAGCAAAAAACATTGCTTTGTTAATAAGCATCGTATGCGACAAAACGTGTAAAAGACAATATGGACTAAAAATGAATCTAAGAAATTTAACCAAAACTATTCAAATTAATTTGAGTATGTTAATTTATTCTCTTTTGGCTTATTGAATCAATGTTTTTAGAAAAACTTGTTTTCAGTGGTTATGGTTCAGACAATTTTTAATTCAGCACTAAAAATATGGTTCAGACATTCAACAAACACCTGGTATGTAATTTGCACCATGTTTTGATTCAATCTATAAAGCTATAATTTCATTGAAATTCACAATCTTTCTTGTTCAAATTTCATGAAAGATTAATTTTATTAAATGACAAAATCCAACAAATTTTATGTTTTTTTTGCACAATTTATAAATATACAAAATAAAAGAGAGGGAATAAAGTGTATGTTGGAACAAGGGTGTTTCACAAGTCACCTATTGAGTTTTGACAATAACAAGGCATTAAAAATAATCAATTGGATATTCTAAACAATTTGTTCAAGTGTGCAGGATCCATAATCAAAGTACTATTCTTAGAGATTCTGATTGAACAAGTTCAAGAGCAAAGGAATTTATTTGAAGCTTAAAGCATCTAGAAGACTGTGTCTGAAGTGCCGCGTCTAAAGAACTGCCTCTGAAGTGCTGCGTCTGAAGAAACGAGTCTGAAGAAGAGCTCCTGAAGACACGTCATCAGAAGCGCTAGTTATCAGAAGCAAGAACATCAGAAGCGCTGAACATCAGAAGCATATC
>Ga0228711_1001391_pt1 | contig 35363 bp, 16 predicted proteins | sample MedpolnodulmetaG_2_FD_177996 | JGI IMG/M metagenome (GOLD analysis project Ga0228711, IMG submission 177996) | Root nodule microbial communities from Medicago polymorpha collected in Santa Monica, California, United States - brown nodules | ecosystem: Host-associated > Plants > Roots > Nodule... | reverse complement strand
TTTTTTTTTTTTTTTTTTTTTTTTTTATTATTTTTTTTTTGTTTTTAAATTATTTTTTTTTTTTTTTTTTTTTTTTTTTTGTCAAAAAAAAAAGTTGTTTCAATGTAGATCTAATATTTTGTTTGTATTAAACGTGATCTTGTCGTCTATAAAGGTAGAGTTGTTTTATTCGTCGTTTTAGTGCGGAATTTTTAATTTTCCCATCTTATTGTGGTGTGTGTTTTATTTAAATTGATAGATCAATGTTTATCAACAATAATTATTTAATAATCAACTTTTTATTTAATTTTTTAATTTTTCTTTTATAAAAATGAAAACGATTTGACAGAGGCATGTTCCACGCAAAAGCTCATGACAAATGCAGTCAGTCAGAACAAGTGGCAGGGACTATGACATGGGTTGAGCTAGGGGTAATGCCAGTGCTTTAGACATGGTTCCGCCATTTGCAAATTTCCTAGGGGTTAAACCCCTCCCTTTTAGCGCGTTTGTTAGGGATTTCGCCCCTGAAAAATATGTAGATTTCTTGTAGTTTGATTACACTTGCCACTTTCATTTTGTCCCATTTGTAAGAATTTTATCTTTTTATGCTATTAACCCAAGGTTGTAATCTATAGGAACTCACCCCAACTTAATCCCACAACTTTGTAAACTTCCTCTCCAAAACCTCTGCACCCAAGCTTAGAGCTGTGATGTTATAATTTTCTTTGCAAACTAATCATTTTCAGTTTTAGCCTAATTAATTTGTAATATTATTAATGTATATTCTACAAGTTTGAATGAATGATTAACTTCTTTAGTCAAAATATATAAGATAAAATTGGGAGCTCATGTAGCGATGATTGAAAATTAGTATATAAAACAATAATAAAAATCTTGATTTGATTTAAAACAAAAGAATATATACATTGGTCTTTAAGGCCTAACTCCACTAACAATGTCAATAGTGTTAGATTGAACACCTTCGTCCAAGTTCAAAAGCAAGACTTCATAGTTTTATGTAAATTTTAGATGATGTTTATCATTTTATCTACCAACAAACAAAAATTAAACATTCTTTTTAATATGCATGGCTTCGTGTTGTCAAAACATATGGGTATTTTTTTAGGGGACGTATCGGTATTTTTCTCACAAGCAAAAGAGAGAATATACAAATATAAGACACTACAATACAAGTAATATCCCTATTCAAAAAACTTTTCCCAAATGTTAGTTTCTACACAAAAGAAAATAAAAATTCTGCTGCTAAGCACATCATTTATAGAACAACGATGGCTCAATTTTAATTTGAGTCAAGAAAAACTATTTCCAAGACATCTTGATTTTTTTTCCAATATTGTTATATGCAAAATTCAATTCAACGGTTTATATTTGACTGACCACAGTACAATACCATTTCATTAAAATTCAGTATAGAGTTCGAATAATATTATTTCGACAACCAATATGAATGAATTCAAAGACAAGCAAGCACCCAGAGTCAGGGATATCTTAAATTAGGGGTGTTCATGTTCAAACGCACATTTACTTTTCTCTCTATTTGTGAATTTAGTATCATGATTAATAATTTATAAAGAAAAAAATAGAAATTTGTTTTGTATTTGTTTACTAAAAAAAATCACATTCTTAATAATCAGTTATAGAGAATATACTCAAAACAATTTTCTATTTAGATCCCTTTTAAAAAAATCTCATTTAAATCAATTTTTAGGTTATTTTCATATTCTCATTTTTTTTAAGAATCGGTAACGAATTGATTAAAACTTCCAAACAAAATTATTTAAAAAATATATACATTTTTTATGAAATAAGCTGTAATAAACGGATTCTAGAACAATCACACGCAAATTGAGATTACATGACCTTATATCCTTCTTGTGTTTTTTTTTTGTTAACCTCTTGTTTCTATGGAAAATATGAGTCTAGTAATTCATAGTTTGGTCGAGAAGAGAGTAAAGTTTGATCAATAAACATTTTAAATCAAGTTTGGGTTCTCCGAAACAATCGTTTTAAAAAGTGTTCATTAACCATTTGAATTCAATTACTTGTTATATCCTTCCTGAACAGAGCCGTATCTGAGGCAGGACGACCGCCCTAGACTCCAAAAAATAAGTACAGAATTTGGGCCCCAAATTCTTGTTTTAGGAGTCTATTAGGCCTAAAAAAATTGCTTAGTTTTTTGTATCAAGTTTGATGTTTATATATATTTAGTAGTTAGTATTCAAATTGTAGGATCGCCCTTATGCCACCAAAATCTCAGAAACGGCCCTCTGTTCCTGGATTGCATAACCTTGTTTGAGCATCAAACTAATTGTCACTTCAACAATTGCGTATATTACATAAAGATGCAATTTTTCTATCTCTGCCCGTTCGGAAAGAACATATCTTAATGGCTGGAAAGTTTTGGAATACTGGAACAGTCACACGCAAATTGTCTTTTATTCATACTTGGAAAGAAAAAATCTGCATAATTTTAAACAGAGAATATTCACTTGCAAATTGCAATTGCAGCATGCTGGAAAAATTGCGTGCAAGCTTCATTGAAATATATTCACTTGCTTCTATATATGATGAACTCTCTTTATCTTTTTACTTTACTTTTTTTCTTTATTTTTTAAGTTATCTAAATTTCGTCACATATTTATGTATCTACTCTTCTTTATTATGATACTCCTTTAAGTTTTAAAATAATTGTCGTTTTAACATATAAAAAAAATATGACGTTGATTATTACTTTTTTTTAATTTTATTTATTATATTTTTATAACAACGATTAGCAACTAATAATTATACACGTAAAAAAAACAACTAATAATTATAGTTTTATTTTGTAACCAAAAAAAAATTTATAGGTTTTATTTAATCGTTGTGACAAAACCTAAGTGGAAGTATTAACTTGAATTTAGATATGTCACAATTTTGTTTTCCATAACTTTACCTTTTTAGCAAGTACTGTACGTGATCACGCTTTAAGGTTTTGCTAAATAAATCAACTGTCTTATCAAAATAACTTTCTACTATGAATGGGCTATATTTAGAAAAGTGTACATAGAAAGAGGATTTGATCACATAACTTTCTACAAAACCTTATCGTTAAGACACTAATTTCAAACCCACCTTCCGCTCCAGCTTGTCTTAAGATGTACATACACAAAGAACTTTTTGCCAATATGCTTTTTCTCCATAATACTCTTACAAATTTGAGGCTATATATGCATGTTAAAGTCTGAATAATTGAATCTTTGTGTTAAAGTCTGAATAATGCAATTATATAGGCTAAATTATCTATTTGTAGGTAATGGTAGTTTATATCCGTTTGTGCTTATTAGCTGTGATTTCTTCAAATTCAAAATACTCCGTAATAAATCATTTATAAATTCCATAGTACACTTTCACTAGGTTAGTTAGTGGTTCTTCCCTAGCTATCTTTATAGGAAATGTGCCAATTATGAATTTATAGCTGTAAAATATTATCTACTTGTAGATCATTGCCTTCTTTTTTTTCCTTGAATTAGTTCAGACGATGTACTTATTGAAAATTTATATTTTAACTAAACTTTAATCACAAAGGTAGTTAGTAAAACTTTTTCTATAAATACCAATAATAGATTGGTTCAAGTGGCTTCTTGGTGTATCTTTTTTCGTTTTTCTCTTTGTGCTCTTTTGGTGAGTTCCCGAGTAGGGATTGCCCTTTTGAGTTTGTACCTGAACTTATCTTTCTTGTGTTATATATTTTCCTTGCTATTCAAACAAAAAGATTGACCTAAGTGGTTATAGGAACTAAGACCCCTTAAGTAAGTGACGAGGGATTCCATCTCAAACTTTTATATATGAAAATAATTTGGATAGAATGGAACAACTCGTTGTGTGCCTCACATATTCATCGACGAGATTATTCAGTATTGAACGGCAATTAAAATTTTGTACCTAGCTATAACATGATAATGAAAAAAAAGCTTTCTGTTAGATGAAATTCATTTGGTTCAAAGAATTCGTTAATAATTTATGTCTCATCAATTACTTAGATTAGGGGTCTACTCTATTGGGTAAGCTCGTTATAGATAAGCCTAATATATTTTTACAATTTTGATGACTCTAATTTAGATCTTATTAGGTTATTTGAACTAGTTTTTCTTCTTATATTGATTTAGTAGTTAATACATACTCAAATAAACACACATAAAGAGAAAAAAAAGTGTGGAGATTTGAAATCCCACGTAAAATATTTTCACACTAGGGTTGTAATAACGGGAAAAGTAGCTATTTGAAACCGTAATGTTAAAAAAAATATTAACTCCATTTCATAAATAGGGATTATATATGTCACTTGATCAACCATATTATTCACCTAAAATATGAAAATAGCAATAACTAACTTTCACATGCCTAGAGGCTTGGCAGCACGTAAAATTTAGCTCTAAAATTTAGTGTGCCTACGTAAAGTGCACGAAAGATATGAAGACATATAGTGTAGTGATAAGTTGAATTTTTTTTTTGAGGAAAGTATAGTGATAAGTTGAATGGCTACAGTTACAGTTAAACCTAGCTAGCTAGCTACAAAGCATAGGAAGCCATATGTATTATGTATATATATCTATGGAAATGGAAATTATACACCAATATCTTCCATTATCCATCTTTGGCCATCATCAAGATATGAACCATATTCTTTCAAACAAAAAAAAGATATGAACCATATTATAGCTATTTCCTTGCTTGGTAACATACGTCATCATTGAATGGCTCAAGCCCATGTTTGTATGAACCTCATTAAGGAAGAGTGATGATGATAAAAAGCTAGTAGTACTATTGTACAAAAAGCTATTGCTCAAGTAATAATGTTTAACTTTTTCCACTCGTGCATTGTTTAAAAGTCATGGGACAATCCTAACACTTTTTCATTCTGCCTCCAGTTTTAAATATCCTGAAATTTTTGGTAATTTTTTTATTCTATTTATAAGAAAAAATTAAATTTTAAAATGTATTAAGTGTTAAGAAAATTATACCATTTTTTTTTGGGGAAGAGTATTCAAAAAAGAAACAGATTGATACAAAGAGTACAAGAGTACTCAAAAACCAAACAATAAACCGAATAAGCAAAACAAATATACCAAAGAAAAACTAGCCATGGGCAAGAAAAGGGGAACAAACACCACAACTCGGACAAGAAGCACTCACTTGGGGGGGAAAGACCTGGCTCAAACCCACTATCGGCCCCAACACAGAACAAGTTCGGCTCACTCGTAGTAGGAACAAAAATGCCTAGAGGACTTACCAAATAAACATTTCCTAGAGGAGAAAATAATCATTTCAACCAATTTGACCGCTCAACCGAGTGTCAATCCAAATCAAACACTTCCTAACCCTAGCCCCGCCTCAAGTGCTTGAAAAGAAGAGAACAAACTAACCAAATGTGGAGGCATGTACTAAAATTCAACATAACCACCTAAAAATGTTACACCAAACTTGAATAACAAAATCATGAGTGACAAACATACGGCAAGAAGACTCCACATCAGAACTACAAAAACACACCCGATACCACTAGGGTCGACTATCACCCTCTACTTGAATAGATCGAGGCTCATAAGAATCCTATTATGAAGTCACTTCCAAAAAGAAAGAAAAAAAAAAGACAATTACCTTAGAAGGGGTCTAATTCTTCCGAACCATACCCTCATTAGTTATCTATTTTACATATAATAACAATAAAAAATATTTATTATCAAAATTAATTTGGAACAACCTTTCAAAATTATAATGTCTTGACGATTTATTTTTCTTTCATATGTATATATTAATTTTCTCTCATCTGTAGTTAGCTCCCAACCGGCCAACCCCATCATCACTAATTGCAATAACCAGATATGAACAAATTCCAAGTTTACTTAACATACCTTCCTCAATTAAACCTCTATCTACGTAACATACCTTCCTCAAGGAAGATTCATGTGGCCATAGATCATGTTGCCACAATTAGAATAGTCCAAAAAATAAAGTAAAACCCTAATATCACTTTGTATAGGTGAACAAATCCTGTCAAACAAATAAAAGTAAACAAAGATCAAAGAAACTGCACACACATGAGAAAAGAAGAATATTCACCAATAAAAAAAGGATGAAATAATTCATCATGGAATAAAATCTCTATAGTTACAATTACAAAGAAGAACTCATATAAAAGGAAATAAAAAAATTAATAATAATGAAATAAGCAAAATCAAAATCCCAGGGCCTTTTATAAGCTACAATGTCATTTTAAAACCAAATCAATTAACCACCAAAAGGTTAATTAACTTGATATAAACTCAAACCTATAGCTGCAAAAGATATATATAGACACATAAAATTAATTCATAGTAATAATAAATAATATATGACCAATACCATCTATGATCATTAATGTTGTTCTTTGATTGAATCTTTTTCTTGTTTTTTCATCTGAATAATATCTTGAAGCAACCCATTGTCTCTTAACAAAGCCTCATTAACAAACCCTGAAGATCCAAAACCTTGGTCATTCACAAAACCACCAAACGACGACGTGTTAACATAACTACCACTAGAACCATCAACATAACTAGAAGAAGGGGGTGTAGTAGTAGTATTGTACAACAATGTTGGTAGAAGAAAGTGTGAGTGTGAGTGTGAAGCACCGAAGCTAGTAGGTTGGTGAACGAAGCTGAGGTTAGGACGTGACGTGGCAGGAGAAGGATGTGTGTGTTGACCCTCGTAAGTAGTGACGACAATAGAAGAATCATCGGAAGAACGCTCCACGCGCTTTTTCACGCCGCAACTTGCCGTTGTACAACGATAGTAGCTCCTGTTTTTGTTTCAACGCGGTTACATTTACGTGTCCCGCAAGTCAAATATTATATTAATTAACTAATTAATTAGTGAACTACTACACTGTTGTTTATTGTAGAACACAAGAGAAATGAAATGGAAGAAATTAGTTTAATTTAAGATTATGTATATGTACCTGGGAAAAGGACTGTTTTTCACAGCTTTTTGGCCATATTTACGCCACCTATAACCATCATCTAGATGATCAACTTCACTCTTTGTCATGAAAGCAAATCTGGGTTCTCTTTCCTTTTTTTGGTTCTTTTTCTTTGCTTTTAATCTGTAATAAGATTTATACAAAATCACCATTAGTTAGTATAATTATGCTTCTCTTTTTTTAATAATGACACTTATAAAAATAAAAAAATGAAAAATGTTCTTGTAATAAATATTGTGATTTTTTTGCTTGAAAATCTAATTTACTTTTTATAAGATTTACTTAGCTAAAACCCTTATTTCTATTTTATTTAATAATTTCTTCTAGAATAACAAGACTAATAAAAATGATAAAGTGATTAAAGGAAGGAAAAAAAAACAGAGAGAAATGATGAGAATAGCAACGACAAGAACAGAAGGATATTTTAAGTTCAATGAATAGAAACAGAAACTGTTCCATGTTTCATTAAAATATCTCCACTCATTCACGCGTTTTCTTAATTGTCACAAAAAAATAAAAAAAGAGAGAAAAATAAATACAAGTTTTTAATTATTGATTAATGGTAATACTCACTGTTTCTTAGTCTTGTCTTCTTCATCTTGGTCATCTCCTTCTAACTCTGCTTCGTTTTTTGAAAGCTTACCTCTATGATGTTCTAAGGTGTTGTTAACTGTGGCTTCGTTAGACGAGGAAGAAATCGAAGAAGAATTCGGTGACACCGGAGTGTTCAACACCTCGGATGAGTCCGGGATGTTAGAACTCCCCGGTGACGGAAGAGTGTGGTGGGTTGTTGTTGTTGTTGTTGTTGTTGTGGCGACGGTGGGAACCCAATCTGATAATAAAAAAGTGCTGTTGTTGTTCATGTAATCATGGGAACCCAACAAGTCCATGAACCCAAAAGAAGAAGATTTTTGGTCACAAGAGGAAGATGTCATGGTGTCAAAGAAGGTAGAGATTGAAGGTTGAAAAGGGAATAAAGATGTGTTGTTGTTGGTGGTGGTGGTTGTTGGAATCTCATCGGAGAATGCCATGGTGGTGGTGGTGGTGGTGGATGATGAGTTGGTGGGGTTTATGTGCTCCTCTCTCTTCTCCTCCTCCATTGATTTTTATGCTGTTATATGTATCAATACAAAGCATGGCACATATTCCTTTTTTTATTTTTATTTATTTTTGCTTTTTATTTTTGTTTAGAGATCTTCCTTTTTTTGATCAAAACTTGAAAAGGGAAATGTGCCAATTAATATTTCAACTATTATTTCGAAAGATATAGAAAGAGGAGAGAGAAAAAGAATGAAAGGGATGGTTTGTGGATTGGGGATGTGCTATGCTATCAATAGATTCAAATTTTGAGATTTCTTGACAAGCTAAGTGTTAATTGTGACAATATATTTTTAGTTTAGACTTGTCACAATATATTTCATCAAATATTGATATATTAACTATTATTATAAAAAAATTTGAGAGAACTATTATTATAAATGTAAAGTAAGAAATATATTTTAGATGGTGATGCATATGGTATTAGTTAGAGGTATAGTTAGAAAAAATTGATTACTATTAGCACTACATGTTGGAAATAGAAAGTGACATAATTTTTTTTTACTGAAATGTAACTATTATTTTGAGAAACTAATGTTACATTGAAAACAAAAAGTCATACTACTTTTAAGAATTTGTTTTTATTTTACTAATTGATACTCAATACTAGACAAATTAAGAGAATAACTACTTTTTCCCTTTTTGATGTTAGATCATGTCCACATTTCAAAGAGATTTTAACAATTCAAAGTGAGAATTTTTTATTTATTTATACTAATAATAAATTGTTCTTTAAAAAAATTAATAATAAATTGCGATTATTTTAGCCTATACGAATATATTTTTAACATCTTAACAAATTGTCGTAAGAATCAATATATCTTTATTTTGGAAAATAAATATCTTTGTTTTTTTTTTGTCAAAAACATCTACTAATTTAGAAAATGAATTTTCTATAAATATAGTCACAAACATTTGAAGCTAGTTTCAAACTAACTTTTATTCGTAAACAAGTTAACAGAGCTGCTCACAATTTTGCTAAAGCGTTTGTATTTTAGTCTAGCCAACATACTTTCCTCTCCCCTTCTTATTGTTTTGACACTATTATTTTGAATGTAATGCGTAATTTACTTTGCCTAAAAAATTGAAGTTGTTTTTTATTTTAACAGGAAAACATTGAGGCCTTTTTTTTGAGTAAAAAACACTGAAGCTCATATCATAAGTTATGCAAATAAAAATATCTCACATCTGAATATAAAAAAAAATTAACAAGTTTTACGTTTATTAATATTTATCCTCATGATAAATAATGAAACATTAAATACATCTAATGATATTAAAAAAATCAATTAGGATAAAATATTAATTTAAACAATAAATACATTTTAGAAGTTTTAGCATTTTCTTATAAATTGTAAAAAAAATAAAAAATCAATTCTCTTACAATCTCCACCTCATAATAATTGTCACATTTGATCATTTCACATGTTAAAGAAACATTGATAAATGAAAGAAAGATAATCATGATTTTTCTAATTATGATGTTTATTATTATGTAACAAAGGGTTATTTGGAGATACAAACGATATATTGATCCAAGTTATAAAAGATTTAGACTATTTAAACAAGTGATTTAGACTATTAAAACAAGTGATTAAGGTATTATTCTGAACTTTTGTGTGCTACAAATTTTTGCACGAAGATTAATCATCGTTAAACGGCCGTAAAAATTTGAAGCAAGATAAGAAAAAAAAGAGTAATCAAGACTTTAAATAGTAAAATATATATTAATTGAGAAATATTTAAAAAGTAATATAAGTTAATTAAGGATTTTGCTAGAATATACATTTTATGGAGGTGTCTTTTAGCAAGTTATTTTATGGGCATTTGCTAAAAGACATCAACTAATTTTTATGAAGGTGTTTTTTAGCAAAGTTATAACTAAAAAGTGAAAATCACACATTAAGTGTGAGTTGTTAAAAGACACCTTCATGGATGACTTCTAGCAAAACCCGTTAATTAATTACAAATATTTAATTATATGTTTATCTTGGGGAGGAAGCATCTAATCTAAATTTATTGATTAGAAAACTCATAAATCAGTGGATTGTGCAATAAGAAAGGTGTGATTGGGCTGGGAATTTGGACAACAGATGGGAATGAGAGGTAATCCAATTTCCAACTGGGGACGACCGACACCTGCCGTTAGAAGAGCGTACGAAGAATGGTAACACGATGTTGATAGCATTTATTGCAAAACAGGACCGCAAATGGGACCTACTACTGTTTCACGCGGATGTTTGACTGGTAACCGGTTTAGCTTGTGTAGGAAGCATTCTCGGGGGTTTACACGTGGGTACAATGTGGGTTAATGGTTCTAGATGCTCTCTCTTTTGCTTCTTCATTTCCTCCACATGCAAATTTTCTTCCACGAACAACAATACCTTTTGGGAAAATATACTTTGCATTAGATAAATTGTGTTGAATTATGGGGTGTTCGAAGGGTTACAGTTGGCTTGATTGAGAGAGGTTTCATACTATGGAGCTTTGTATCAACTTCAAAGTAATACTACTCTTTTATATTAGGTGTTCCATTTTAAGCTTCAGACGGATATTAACGAAACGATTAATAATGTTGATGTCAATGGTAAAATATATATATGACATTTACTAAAATAATTTTATTAATTATAGTTAGTAGAGTAGTTATAGATAATTAAAATACAATAAATAAGTGTATGTTAGTCAAAAAGAATAATAAATGTTGTATTAGTATTGTAAAAAGGACAAATAAATTGAGACAAAGAAAATTATAAAAAAAGACACCTAATTTAAAACGGAGAGAGTAGTAAATAATTTGAAAGGGATGTAAGACAGGTAGTGTGGCAAGTTGGCGATTAATTTAGAAAATCCAGAGGTTGTTAGAATTGGAGTAGATGATTAAAATTTGCAATTCATGTCTCTAGCAACATATGATGTGTGATAGTAAGGATTCTTGGTGCTTGTTTGAGTCTTCTCCGAGGCAAATTAGTCAACTGTTATTATAAGATGCTAGTTAAGTCTCTGCTTTGCGTCTAATTGTTTTTTAGTTCCTTTTTCCCCAAAGTAAGGTTATGTTTGTATTGGAAATCAAGTGTGTCTGTGTGTGTAATTATGTTCTATGTTGACTAGAAATGGAGAAAATGCTGGATCTATAAGAGATGGGCCTATATACCTAACATCTTAAGGTTTTCGGTGGTGATGTGGTGTTAGGTCTCTTAGTGGTCCTAGACGTTTAGTCCACTACCACTCCCGACGTTCCTCATACTCCCCAATAGTTTGATGCCAAAAAAAAACTGTGCATCCATGATATCAACCGATAAATCACGTTTAGTAACTTATCGTTCTTCAATCAATAACGACGATTATAGTAGACACAATCCGGCTAGTGGTGGATCTTGTACAGAATATTACATAGGACGACATGTGAATTAAAGTGAGAAAATAGAGAACAACATTGTCCAATTCATTTTTATTTTACTCATTTAAGATTATGGTGGTGTTTATTGTGAATTTTGGTAAACAACCACTGGTTAACAAATTAATTGCTTGCTAGATCAACCAGGAATCTCAGGACATATGTGTGTTAAATTTTTCCATAAATGTTTGAATTTTCATTGTGTTCTTGAGATTTTTTAAATAAAAGAAAAAAACAATCTTTAAATCCAAGGAGAAATGAAGTTGTCGAAATATATAGAAAACAAATAAAATGTAAAGAAACATAATTTAAATTATATTGAATTGCATAAAAAAGTTGTTCACAAGGATCATACATTGACTTGTTACTCATTTCTCGCTTTGGCATGAATATTTTGAGTGTTTAAGTTTCATGCATGTGAATCGTGACACTTTTTTCCTCATAAAGACTCTTATTTATACTAAGAAAAATAAATGTACAATCCTATCTAAACTATAACCGTCACTAACGTGTCTAAACAAGAGAAACTTCTGATTTTGAATCTGATTCCTCTTCCTTTCAACAACAGTTACTTGATCTTATCCATTATCATCCCAATCTTCTCTTGTCAAGCTTGTTGTCCTTCAATTTCTTCAATATTACTAAGTCCTGGACTCTGTTGAAATCTTCGACAGTTACTTGCATGTCGAGAATTTCACCCTTGGCTTTGAAATGACAAGTTAGACTTCATTTGACTGCATTTAATTAAGCCTGTCGAAAATACATGGTAACAGTGGGTTCAAAAACATACCGTCAAAATGGTGAGGGAACCCGATAAAAAAATGGGACACAAAAAAAAAAAGAAACATACTCATTCAGATGATTTTCTTTCCTTATTTCTTCTTTCTTTAGTATATTAAGAAAAAGTTAACACTCAGGTACCCTTGGGTTTAGTTTGAGATGTACCTAACATTCAATCATTTAAGATTACTGCTCTTCCTCCAGCACAAAACACTCGCACCCTGCAGCCATGCCCAAAATGCACCCGCGCTAGTTAACTAGCGCAAGTTAAGTGGCGCAAGTTAGGTTGAGTGGCGCAAGTTAAGTGGCGCAAAGTAGCTACTTTTTTTTAATTTATTTACTATTTTCAAATTATGTTATTTACTTTATTCTAAAATATTTTGTTCACTTTATTCTAAATTATTTATTTGCTATATTCTAATTTATTTATACACTTAAAATAAATTCGATTTTATTCTAATTCAATATTTATTCTAATTTATTTATTCATTAAATACGAAATTAGAAATAAAATTTGATTTTATTCAAATTCAATATTTATTCTAATTTATTTATTCATTAAATACGAAATTAGAAAATAAATTTGATTTTATTTATTCAATATTTATTTATTCAATACATAATCATAAACATGCAAAAATAAATACAAATATAAAACAAAATTAATAAATATAACTCTCATTTTATTAATATCATTCAAACATTACAATAATTAATACATATATTTTACCCTCTTGGGGTGAAAAGTTATTTTCACCCTCTTCGGTATATACCAATAACTCTTGGGGAAAATAGTGATCCGTCCTGTTGGGGAAAAAGACATCAAGATCCCTTGAGGTAAATTTAAATTTGGTTCCTTTTACACCCCCATGATGATTCTTTTTACCCACGGTAAAAAGATTTTGTGAGTAAAAGGAAACAAACCTAATTTTACCTCAAGGGATGATGCCCTTTACCCGAACCCGACGGACCACCACTTCCCCCAAAAGCTACTGGTATATACCTAAAAGGGTATAAAGAGCCTAGATAATATACAAGCAAAAAAGAAGAAGAGAAAGAGGAGGAGAGAGTGAAAGGAGATAATGTGAGGAAAAGAGGAAGTTTGTGAGGGTATTTATAGGTAGAAATGACAACCTAGTTTGTATCTAACATTAATGTGGTAAAAAAAACGTATGAAAGTGGTTAAAAACGTGTAAATTGAATGTTGAAAACCGGAACAAAGTGGAAAAAACGTTTGTTCTTCAGCTCTAACCATCAGCCAACGTGCGCGAGTTAAGCGTGAGTTAACTCGCGCACATGCCAGTGGTGCGTGACTTAAGTCACGCAGAGTTTATAACGTGCGTGAGTTAAGTGACGCAACGATTAACAGTTGTGCTAGTTAACTAGCGCAAGGGTATTTTGGACATGGCTGCAGGGTGCGAGCGTTTTGTACTGGGGAAAGAACAATAATCGATTTCTTATTGGTCCTATTTGCCTTATGATTTAACCTTGGCCGAGTCCAAAACATTGGACCCATAAGTCGTCATCTCGTAGATGGAGACCGGGACTTGTGACAGTTAAACAACATGAAAGTATTCTAACCGAACATGCACTTTCAATCCAGGGAGTCTTGGCAACCATATTCGAGAAAGAGTTGTTGATGATGTGTATGTGTCGAAGGCGTGAAGTTGTTATAAGTGTCAAATTAACGTTATTGTACCTATATAAATCATGGAACTTATTAATTTATTTTGCAAGAAATATCATGAAAACCCCCGATTATTGTAAATATTATAAGTACCAAGATTATATTCTTATTTATTGTACTTTTACCATTTATTCCAATACAATGTTCAACAATTTGAACAAGAAGGAAAGTTGAAAGCATATAAAGGGAGCAACGTTCAAAGCTTTCTCTCAGCGAGCCATGTCTTCGTCCAACAAAGCAAAACTCGAAAGCTCAAGCTATGAAAGAAGGGAAAATCACTCAGGGGACTTACTAACTCGCTGAAGATAGATACTTAGAGAAAATCGAGCAAAACAAAGGCAAGACCACTATAACTTATTGCAAGACAGATGATCAAGTGCCAAATGTACTAACATAACCATTGAATATTGAGAAGTTCAAAGATACAAAGAAGATACTCAATGTGTTTAGCCTATATACTTTAAATTAACATGGAGTACTAAGATATAATTTAAATTAGAGGTTAAGAATGTTGTTTAGAAGCTGAGTTAGTTATAATGTTAGTAAAGATTGGTAACTAATCAACCATGTTAGTTAAGATATTTACGGTACAAGCAACTTAACTAACTCGTAGTTAGATGGAGTAAAATACTCTCTTTACTCCTTATTATAAGAAGAAAAATAAAAATAAAAACATCAAAATCAAAACAATTATTAATTGTTGTAACTTTTTAAATGTGTTTATAAACAAACCCTCTTAAAAATTTGTAAAGTACTATTAAATATACTCACTAATATTAAAAAGATAAACACTAATGACGGTTAAAAAAATCTTATGCAATAAATACACCTTAAAAATTGTGATATCAATAAAGTACGAGTGAATTACAATCTCCTCTCTTCATAGAAGCCTAAATTACACTCTTCTCTCTCTTATGCCAAAAGATATATCCCCCTTCCTTGAAAAGTAAAATTTATACTCCCCTCTTCTATGAGATGCTTGAATTACAACATCCTCCCTTAATAGTTAAATATGCACTACACTTTAATCTATTTTGGCATAAATAAATATTTTTATGATATACAATAATTTTGAACTTCCATTTAATAACGATAAATTAATTATGATTTAAATGTCAATGATATTTAAATTTATTATTTTGTTATTAATTTTATTAATTAGAGTATAAAATTCACTTTTAATTTATCCATACTTTATCGATTTTAGTAATTTTTCACTTATTTTAATTTTATTTTGTGTTGTTTCATATTTTATAATAAGGTTTAAAATTATATCTTAATGTAATTGTGAATGAAAAATAGCGAAAAATTGCATTCAAACTTTGATTATAGAAAATGGACCTGCAATACTATTTTTCTTTGACGCGTGTTTGATTATTAAATTTTTGCTACATTATTAGAAATAAAAAAATTATTAAGGGGGTAAAGTGTAAATTTTAACATAAAAGGGGAGAAGAATGTAATTCTAGCTTCTCTCTAGAAAGGGAAGTGAAATATTTCTAATACTAGTAAAAGACTCGTGCTTTCACACGGGTCAAGTAACACTGCGATAATTATTATAAAATGTTCATAGATATTAAATGAAAATTACAAGTATTAATGTAATATTTCTATTAAATATTTTTCTCTTATATACACAAAAATTTATTAAATAGTTGAGTCACGCCTATTATGGATTTATTTGCTTATATATGCGAAAAAAGATATTTTTATGTAGATATATGAGAAAATTGATATGATAAAATTTTGAAAACTCATTACTATTTTGAAAATCAAAATTAATGTAGTGTTTCTATTAACACATATTTTATTTTATATGCAAAAGACTGTTCAATGTTTACACCGCACTCGTTGCAGATTCTATGTACATGCATAAACGAATTTTTATATACTTATATGAGAAAATCGATATGATAAAATATTGAAACACATAATTATTTTCAATATATGAGTAAGGCCGATTATGAAATTTTGTTGTACTTCGATTTTTATATATTTTTAGTAGATAGATAATAGATGTTTTGAATAATAGGGGGAAGTGAATATTTTAACATAAGAGAGGAGAAAAGTGTATTCAAGCATCTTTTAGGAGATGAGAGTGTAACTTACCAGCAAAGTATTAATGTTTCTTTTCCTTTTATGTCATTATTACTCTATCTTTTTTCAATTCTTTTAATTTATTTTTATCAGACCATTAATGAATGATATTTTTGTAAAGTGATTTATATATTCTTTTTTTATACAACATTAATTACATTTCTTAATTTATGTAAAATTATCAATAAAGGGAGAGGGAGGGGGGGAGGGAGGGAGGGAGGGAGAGAGAGAGAGAGAGCACAGGTCTTTTTCATGGTATACAATGGGCCGCTGATATGGGATTTGATAATGTAGATTTTATTCTGGACTCCAAAACAGTTGTTGATGCTTTCAATGGTAGGAGTAATAACATTATTGAATTTGGAAGCATTATTCAGACGTGTAGACAGTTGTTTAACACTTTTTCAAAATTTTATAGCTAAGTTTAATCGGAGACAAACAAAAAAGGTCAATCACGCTTTAATGCAAGAGGCCCATTGTACGCAATCTAATGAAATATAATGAGTTTATTCCCTTAAAAAATTGAAATAAAACAGATTTGCTGTTAGAAAACACAGATAACAATGAACTGAAGAAATGTTCCAACGTGTTGACTTAAGAAAAACAAACAAGCGCAAGCGTCGATTGCGGCATTCTGGAAACTTGAGTAATTTTTTTTAGGGGCACCTGTGTAATTTCAATTCTACCTAGGAAATCTTTCTCTAATTTTGTGCAATAAAATACTATATTTTAGAAGACAGAAAATCAAATTACAAACTTGACAAAAAATCAAAATGCGTTGAAAAAATATATTATTCTTTTTTTATGATAAAAAGTTTAGATGTATTGTATTCACGTGACTTCCTAAGATCAGAGTAGAGCTCAAGATTTAGAGAACACTATTACAAAGATACATATAGTTATCACTCATTAGATAAGTTCTTAAGTTGACAACCGAATTTCAATGCACATCCTTACAAAGTATGAGTCAATTTTTTAGCAACTGAATCAATCTTTATTGATGTTTTGAGCGAGAAGAAAACGCGGAGTATCTCTTCAGAAATCCTTGTTATATTTCACAAGAACTATCAAATGAATTTGTAATCCACGAACCTTACCTGTGTTACCATAGTCAACATCGTATAGATGAAGGGAATGGTGCATGAATGAAGGGAATGGTGCATGATACATATTATAGAATATATAATCAAAGGGCCAAGAAATATAATTAAAATTCATGTTGAGAAAAGAAAGTGTGTTATAAACTGTGTTGACGATGACATACATGTGGTCAACAACTTGCTAATCAAGAAGGTTTAGGACCATTCTTTTGGGAATTAAATGGCCAAGGGTCCCCTTTAATAAGGTCAACCTTAGTGGTGCCTTGAAATGTTCTTTTAAAAATATGTTTTGAGTTTGTCCTTGAGCCTTGTGTGATATCGTAAGGCATGATAAACCTACCAACTACTAGATTATACCAAACTGATATTATTATAAAAGAGAAGTTAAAGCTTTTTTTTAAATCTATTTAACTGAAAATATCAGGCTACAACTACATGACACATAAAAAAGTCTTTTAGGTTTATCAAGTAAGCCAGTAAATAAAAATAATATTTTTTTATTCATTATTATTAATATATTAAATTTTATACTTGTCATTAAATTATAAATTTGCTAACATTTTCAGTAATTTAAGTTTATTAGTCCATGTCAAATTTTTGTGTATTTAAATGTAGAGAAATGTTAAAAATACTATTTTTCCAACAATCTCTCTAGAAACACCCATTCTCATATTGGATGAATTAATGTGAATCTCACACATAAAAACTGGGATCTAACATAAAATGGTAGAACACACATGTATTTTACCTAATAAGAAGAGTGTGTGTTAGATAGAGTGTTTTTAACACTTCAAATGTAGTATTATTAACTAAAATTGAAATATAATATTGTATCATATTAAATCATATCAAAATGGAGTTAAATTCATTGTATATTAGTTTGTTAATTTAAACATAAATTTGATTACTTACATAAATACATGTTCATATGGAACATATATTTAAGTAGACCAATAGATCGTACCATATTTTCAAAAAGTTCAACTTCATACAAACCATACCTAAGCCTTCAATTCTTTACCAAAGTTTGAGCTTTGGAAAGTACAATTCAATCTACTCTATTCCCACCCCACTACTAACGAAAGGAAACATTAGATTGTTAGTATTATTTTCAAAACAAAAAAAAAAACTTTTTTTTTGTATAGAAAATAAATAAAATGATATTATTTAAAAAAGAAGAAAAACATTGGTATTGCTTCATGAGTCATATTTTTAGTCCCGTTGACTCTTTTGGTTTTGGGGTTTATCAACTCAAAGACCCCTTCAACTCTGTTTCGGTGAAGACTGAAAAGTCAAAGAAAGTTGATTTTATAGTTTAAAAAAGTGAAGCACTAAGATAGATAGATTTCATGGACCGGCACCGTTTATTTAATTTTTTTTTGTAAATGGACACCAACAGTTTCAAATTGAATTACCAGCTTGCGACGTAACTGAATTTTGTTCAAAAATTATATTTTACTAATGAACGAAGAACTTTAAATAATTTTGAAAAAAATCGATTTTAAAACATAGAAATAAGTACTACTATGGTTAAAAAGATTAAAGTGCTTTAGCAAGAATTAATTTAAGTCGACAAAATAAACTTTGCTTCCTATGGATATACATGTTGATTTAGGATCCTAACCTATACATGTATCCAAATGTTCAATCGTATTTAATTATCTTATCACACTTACAATATATCGACCATAGTGGAATATGTCAACATTTTATACTATGTTTAGATGTCAACATTTTTTGTTGTCTTTTTTTTAGGCAAATGTTTGATTGTGTCGTTACACTTACAAAAACATTCATCACAGATGAATATGACTTAGCAATATAATTAAACATGTAAAAGATGTCTTATTATATTGAAATTGTTCGGCCGATAGTTTAACTGAAAAAAAATGTTGAAATTGTTAGATCGGAGTTAGAACTTCAACATATCTATTTATGTGTTTGAGTTTTTAATGACTATTATTATTTTGTTTATCTACTAAAAGAAAAACATGTAAATATGTTAGCATAAAATTCTTCAGACTATTATTCTATAACATAGAAAGCTTACCTTACTGCATCTTTTTTATGTCTGGATTTCTAACTGTAAGTTGGAAAACATAAAAGTAAAAAAAAAAACTTAATAAATTGTGTTTTTATAAACATTTACTGTACATTATTATGAACCAAATTGATTTGATTAATTTTAATTTTGATTACAGAAACAACTTTTTGATATTTCCAAATTCTATAAAGTTGATGTGAACTTGCGTATAACTTTTCAAGCTAGCAAGAAAGTACATTCCCCTCAAAAAAGAAAGTTATCTTTATCGCTTTCAATGAAATTTGGATTTAAAGATAAAATTAGTTTGTTTCAAAATAACCAAATATCTTTTGACAATTTATCCAATCTTAAATGTTACCACAATGTTTAACCAGGTTCAGATATATTTTAAATTTTGGATTAGATCTTACTCATTCTTACAAAATCACTTTATAAGATGAAAATTAATCACCATTTATGAATAAATATTCAATTAATATATAATCCAATGTCGGACTCGTAACACATTTTGTTTTTTTTCTTCATACATTTAACAGTTCAAATATGCTTTTGAATTCAGACACCAACAAACAATCGTTGTTATAGGTCCCCATGTGAAGAGTCTATGCCAAAAAAATAATTAATCTGCTAACTGTAAGAGTAGTTCAACCTCATGTCAACGTTGCCACTCAACCAAACTTCTAGATCATTCATTCAAAACAAACAGATCTTTCAGACTTTTTTTTTAATAAGAGATATTTCATGCTATTTATTATGGTTTCCTGGTTTTATATTATTGCGTTACTATTCACAAATTGTAATAATAGTAAACAAGTTGACTAGATCATGCATTAACAAACAAGGCTAGGTATCATTTCATACTTGACTAACATGGCAATATTGTATTAATTATAAAAAGATCCAAATCTACGACCCTTTTGAGGAAAGATAAGATGAAGCAGACAATGTTGGAGGGTAATTGAATAAGATGTTTTGTCCTTTTGTTTATTTATTTTGAATGGTGTATGTAGTTTTCATTAACAAATTGAAACTTTTCTAGTGGCCATATTTATTATCCCTCTAATCTAGTATTTGAATTCAAAACACAGACAAGTAACATTAGCATCAGCAATATAAAATTAAACAATTAAAAGCCAAATTGCAGAGTAGAATACACCCCATAGGATAATACAAGACAAAACTTTCCCGTCAATTATACAAAAATGTTCCTAGAGACCAAGAAATCATCATCAATAATCAACATCACCATACATATACATATAAAATAAATGGTTCCTATCCTAGAAACTATGGGGAAACCAGAACTACAGACAGGAAGGAACCCACAATTCATCAAAATTAAAAACCGGCAAGAGACTAGAGGCATAATCTAAGCCGGAGACTGTAAGTAGACAACTTTAGATCTAAAAGTGCGAACTTCTCTTCAATGCTACTCTTGAGCAATTGTAGTAGCAGCAGCAGCTTGTTGAGTTCTCCGTTGATGGACATCCCAATTATAAACACGAGCGATTGTAACCTGGGAAGATTTAGATATACAATCAATAACTAAAGTCAAAAGATGGTTGTTGTCCATAACCTGATGAAAAGATTGGGCGATAGCTGATGAATATACTCAATGACATTAATGCAAAAAATAAACTAAAAGGTGTTTGGTTATTTTGAAACAAAACTAATTTAATCTTTAAATCCAAATTTCATTGAAGGAAAACATTACATTACGGAAAGGAATGAGGAAAATGAACTGCTGCAGTTTATGGTTTGCAGTAAATAAAAATTCTTACACCTTCCTCTGATGTTAATTTCCATTTAATTATCCTACATCCGCTAAGAATTCCTCTTTAAGGTAGTAAAAGGGACCCAGGTTTTGATGAACTTCGTCATGCTATGCAAGTTCAATATTGTTGCGTATATTTACATTTTATCGTAAGGTGTGAAAAGCAAAAAAAATAAGGGGCACTTGATAGTTAGCAATCAGACCTGAGTAATTGTCGTTTGGTCCCTTAAAAACAGTAGATCAGCAACAAGAACTTCTAAACTGGCTCTAGCATTATCCAGGTTTTTCTGTAGAAGAGCAGTAGCCTGCAACAAAAATTCATATTGTTTGTATGCAGGTTAAAATTTAACAGAGGAAAAAACAGCTATAGTACCAAAACTAAAATACAAGTACCTCTTCTAATGAATATTCCAACATAACATTTGCTCCCAGCCATAAACACACAGAATCAGTTTCTTCTATGGAAGCTCGTGAATATATGCCTTCTGACACCTCAAAATCGGCAATAAGTTCCTGTATCCAAAATCAAACATAAATCTTCTAGTTTCTAAAACAACTAAGGTTTTCACTTGTAGTAGATAAATTTAAAATAGTTTAAATAGTTGCATCATATGACTTAAAAATGGATCAAAATTAAATGTTAAATCTTTTTACTACACACAATGATGAGGAATTGATAATCGTTACTTAGGCTCCAGATTCCATAGCATACTAGCAGTAACTGTTGTATAAAAAGGATTTTGACCACTCACAAACCTTAGTTTTGAACTTAACTGATATATAAGTACTACATGTAAGGCATATAATATTGTTACCATTGGCAAAATATAATGTCATTTGCAATACTGTTGATAATTTTCTTGCAGGGTAGGGATTGTATGTTAGTCCTGGAAAGGGTGTGGCTTGAACATATGACATCAACCACACCCATTCATATTCTACATTACGGATGTAACATCATTTGGAATTACCTAAACAAGATGCAAATTTGAGATAGACCATAACATTCAAACATTTGAAATCAACTTAATTCCCCATTTGAAAAAAAGAATTATATAAAGATATAATTTAGGGAGTTGTTCAAACTCTATGAAGGAGCACTGTATGTTTAATGCTAGGTAAAATCGTCCAGAGGGTGGATGATGCAATAATATATTAAGATTGATTGTATACATTCAATCTATGAATTTCAAAATAATTAAGGGAAATGCTAACAAATGACCTAATGGCGCTTGTTTAGAAATCTAAAGAGGAAGTTTTATCTTGGAAACGGTGTATTCAACACATTGAAATTTTAAAAAGTAACTTTCTCTACATAAAACTTATAAATCATTTCCATTTTTGAACCCTTAACAAACGTGCACTTGTAAGCATGACCCTTATATTAATTAGGACATTGATTGATATATTCCTTAATTTTAGAATTTATCTTCGATAAGATATCTAGTTCAACAAAATTTATATTTTACTAGGATTATGATGTTTAATTAGGGTAGGACTGATCTATAACTTTAATTTACTTAGGATTTTTTAATCCTTAAGATGCCTTATTTAATGGAGGACTTTGATTATTATTTGATATATGGTTTTCTTAAGACATTGTCTAAGTTAGAATTGGATAATACTCCACACTTAAGAGAGTATTTTGGGAGGTTTTTCTAATGGGAGTTAATTCTACATTGGAATATTAAATGAATGTGTGCTACACAAAACACAGTGTGGTCAAATATCGGTGGCGGGTTTTTGGCTCTCCGCCATAGCCAATTTTGTGAAGGATGGCGGCAGCCGGTATGACAGTTTTTGGCTGTCCGCCATGGACAACACTGGCAAAACATGATTAGAGGGGCATCTACAGGAATCATATGGCAGTCTTGTCATATATGAGTTGGACATGGGTTGAGACGGCCCGTAAAAGCATTAGTGAAGGAGGACTGGAAGAACAGAACAATGACTCAAGGTATAGTGAAACCATTAAGAAAGATTCAAATTTAAATAGTTTGTCATCCGGCACGATACATGATAGGAGGGTTTTTGTCTGATCTTTGTAGCCAACAACACCTAGTGAAAAAAGGCTTTGGTTACAGTAGTATTAAGTTTCATGTCACACTTATATTCCGACATTTTGTTCCTGTGCACAAATGTGCAGACAGCCAAAGTGTTCTAACTAGAAGAGTTTAGGACACAATCTAACAAATACAAGTTTAAACCTAGCTAATAAATAATGAACAAAAGCCTGTTGTTCTGTTCATGAGTACTTGTATCAATATGAAAGCACTGTAGTGCATTCAGCACAAACATGAATTCTCATAACTATGTGTTTAGAACTACATCTTTATGTGGGGAAAATTAATCATTTATCAATGTTATAAGACAAAATAAATTCTAGTAGCGGAGATGATGAATCAACTATTAGGGGTTGACAATCAATAGACAAATTCCAGCAGGCAAAAAACGTTTTCACGTATAAACTTGACATACCCAGAAAAGAAAATTGAAGGCATGGAAGTAAATGTCACAAAACTAGAAAAATGAAACAAGCAGCAGCATTGAAGTTCAACAATTAAACATGGGGGCTCAAGCCATTAACTTCTTCATGGACGGCACAAACAGGAAAATGAAATGATCTATATGGTAGCCACCATGTGACAACAAGAACAAAAAAATATACCTCTAGACAATAGGCATGGTCAGCCATGTAATTAGTGCTTATATATTATCGAGAAATCAGAACCCCTTAAGGATGTAGTAAATAGTAACAATATTAAAATTATTGCATACATTGTAACTTGTAAGTGCAGCGCAACCAAATAAAATGCACAAAATTTAAGATTTAAGCAGTCTGTTAACAGCTAATCTGAACATTTGAAAGATATTATGTCCAAAAATCTTTTATAAAATTTATCTACTGCTATAGTTTGCTATAGAAAATCAGTCCTCAAACGAACCTCACCGGTGCCCTTCTTTGCTTGCAAAGTCGCAACAACATCTAAGCACTTTTCAATATCCGGTATCTTAGCCTGCAAACCACCACAAATAGTGTCACTACTATGTACTGAAAGAAAATGAACACACACACACACACACATAGAATAGCATTCGGATGAATTGTTTCATGTAGAAAACTAGTGACCAAAATAGAACAAACAAACATTATTTTCTTGCTTTACTTGAAACTTTAAAACAATAACAACCAAGTCTTATCCCACTAAGTGGGGTCGGCTACATGGATCAAATTACGCCATAATGTTCTATCAAAAACCATATTTGGATCCAACTAATTAACCTCTAAATCTTTCCTAGAAGTAGTTTCTTTTATAGCTTTTATAGGTCTTCCTCTACCTTTTTAGATCTGACTCTCCTCCATTTGATCTACTCATCGTACTACAGCATCTACATCTACAAGTCTCCTCTCTACATGCCCAAACCATCTAAGCCTATTTTCTACCATCTTTTCTAGTATAGGTGCTGCCCCAAATCAATTAGAAAGGTAATTATGATTTCAATTAAAACGTTTAGAAACGGTATTTTTTTTAAGGAAAGTACAGAAAATGCAACAACTTTGGATTGGAGTTAATATCTTATCATTGCAAATACACTGCAACTCAGTTTACGTTAGACCAAACTGTCTAGTCATGTTTAAGCCCATGCATGTTTTCAAAACGAAAAGTTAAATTATTGAATCCTATGACACAAGCCTAAAACAAAGTTTTCTGCTTGTTTCAGCCAGCAGCCTATGCTGGCATAAATATGCAAAATTTGTATGTGGCCTTTCCAGCAGTTGAAATCTTAAAATGCCATTGGTTCTTTCTAGTTTCAAATACAGTAAGATATTTTTCCTTTTTATCTTCAATCAAAATATAAACAAACTACAAGGTAATAAAACCTAAAGATCCCTATGGTTTCGTTAGTATGGTATCAGGTTTTCTATGGTATATGATAAAGTATAATAAGCAGAATATAAAGCAATAATACCTGAAGTTCCCTTTGCTGTGCAAGAAGCTTCATTTCAACAACCTTGTATTGCTGAAGCCTGCAAGAAATATATGCTCAGTCATCATTCACACAAAAACTTATAAATAAAAGTTAAATCCCCTTTAAAGCATAAAATAAATTCACTCTCAAGTGTTAAGCCAATGCAACATTAACTTGCAAAACATGTTTTCTCAGTAAAATCAACTACTTATAACAAAGCAAGGTGTTTCATTTCATATCGATAAATTCCATTCATACAAAATATAAATATAAAACGACTTTTACAAACTGAATGCAGTTAATGAATCCAAAGAATGAAAGCCTAAGTACAATATTTTTCAAAGTTTGACACAGGAATCACACCAACTGCAGTCTAGTCTAAGAGATATCACACTGCAAGCTACCTCATTCATTAATCTAACTATAACTTTCAAACCAGTGATACAGAAGCAGTTAACAAAATTATCATTTATCCAAAATTACTTCATTACGAAATTCAGATTTCAAACACTATTGCTTTGCAGCCAATTCAACATCACAAATTTTCTCACCACTCCAAAATTTTGAAAGACCGTAATCGTACTTCACACATCAACTTCACCTCATAATCACATTCAGTTGAAGTTATTATCCATCCCTTCTCATCTTAATACTTTACCTAAAACCTACTATTAGTAATTATCTATGAAGCACAGACATAGACACCGGACACGACACTAACACTTACACGCTAAAAATACTACTTCAAACCATAGAGTACGCCAATGCCATACAAATCGAACTCTCCATAACACTTCATAAGAAATTCGCTAAAAATTAATTAATTCAAAATGCAACTATACAACAAAATGAACTTGCATCCAAACGAAACTATAGAAATGAAAATAAAAACTAATTTTCAATATGATCTAGCAGTAAAAAGTAAGAAGATCCATAAAAAATGAGATTTTGAGAAAGTAAATCAGAAAAAAATACCTTTCTTGGAGAAAAGCAAGAGCAGAATTAACATCGAGACCTAATTGAGTGAGATAGGTTTGAACATCTTCAACAAACTGTGCACCTGGTATTCCTCTTCGTTCTGTCACTGCTGATGATGAAGACGAAGACGCCATTGTTGAAGCACTGCAATTGAATCGAACGCAGTAACACGACGCTTTATTTGTTGTCAGTTTTGTTTTGGGCTATTGTTAAGCCCAACTTTGACTTAGATTATGGAAAAGAATATGGAGTAATTTTCTCACCCTGTTATCTTCTTACGCGCCCCTATTTTTTTTACAAAAATGTCAACGGAGTTTAAGATTATACAATCTGAACACACTTTGGATGTGTTTGGATTATATAATCCAAAATATACTTATACATAAGCAGCAATTAGAATATTTTTTATTTCGGTAATTGCAAATTTTGTTTTTAAAAACAAAAAAAAACAAAGTAAAAAATAATATGCTTAAATGTAATTTTGATCATCTTATTTTCAAAATTATTAACTTTTGATACTTCATTTTTCAAAACCGGTGTTTTGATCCCCCCTATTTAAAAAGTCAACAAAATATTTTGGTCCCCCTCCCATCTGAATGATGTGGCATGTTCATTAATGATAAGGACTTTATGTGGCATTGCCTACATAACTTATCATTTAACACATCTTTTCCACCTCATTTTAATTATAAATTCTATATTACAACTATCCAAAAATTAAATAATAAATTATTATTGAAATTAAAAAAGAATTGGGGGAATAAAAAAACTTGAAATCCCCAAATTAATTTCCACTTAATGAAAAACCTTAACACCAAAAAACCCTAAATCGATTTTCCTTCTTCCTTCATAATCGTTTTCTTTCCTCCTCCTTCCCCTCTCGAATTTTGCTTTTTAAAATATCACCAAAAAATTCTAAAAATAAAATAAAACTAATGCAAAAAATTTCGGATTTTTATGAGAATACGAAAAAAATTCAAAAATGAAAAATGGGTCTAAACAATGGAATTTAAGATTTTGAGGAGCGGGGCCCCGTAAGAAGTTTCTTTCACGGGAGTCTTGATCTTTGATCTTTTTTATAATTTTTTGCGAAAGTTTTGGAGAAATCTGATCAACTAGCTCGAAAATTGAATTTTTGACTGAGAACAACTAACAGTGACCTAAAACATAAGGATTAGTGTTAGGAAGATTAATATGGTCCTTAAAATGGTTATCCATATTACAAACTGGCTCAAAATTTGTGCTGATACAGTTCAGATTATATAATTTGAACTGTTTTTCCCCTAAATAAGGGTGTTTTTGAAGTGTTCGATTCTATAATCCAAGAAAAGCAAAGAACGCGTCCTATTTTTTGGGGTGTTCGGATTATAAAATCCGAGTTGGTGAAAAACTTTTTTTTTTCCCACCCCAAAACAAAGGAAAAACTCAATTCAGATTATAAAATCTAAAGAACACATTAACATTTTCGTAAAAAGAAAAATAGGGCGCGCGAGAAATAAGGTAGGGTGAAATCCAAAAATAAGTTAAGGGACCAAAGCATGTATTAAGCCAAATATTGATTATCACACTATCTAGGACATTTTGATCATTCGTAACGTAAATGTATAACATTTATTTAGAACAATATGGTCCTTAGTAAATCCTTTTCCTAATATTTATTGATGTACTATCAAAAACAATTTAATCCAATTTTCTAACATTTACAAAAAATTGTCTTAATGCGAGTTTGTAAGTTTCAACACTAAATTTTTTAATAGTCACAATTCAAACCATTCATTTCTAATGACATTTATTGCTACTTCAAAATAAAACACCACAATTAATCAAATGCAAAGTACATACTGACAAAAAGATTTGAAATGAAATTTAAAGTTTTTTATTTATCTTTCAATCCAATTATATCACATTCTTTTTACCAGTGATACCAAACAAGAATGACTTCAAATTTGTATGACAAACTCACCTCACATTTGTATAATGTATATTATTAAGATGAATATGTTACATTAGATTTCACACAAGAATTCAAACAAGAACACTTTATTTGGTCATCTCATGTCAATCGTTTTACTTAAGACAACCACACGTCAATGTTGTGCCATGACTCTGTGTTTCCTCGTTGTGGCCTTGTACTCTTAAATGACACATTTGATTTGCTTTTTCTTTCTCATTCTTATTTGTGGCGACTTTTTGAATAATGTCTATTTCTTTTCTTAAACGACCAGAGGAATAACAACAAACAACAAAATACAACCAATATATGGTAGAGGTCAGTAGAAACACATCTGATTGAGTTGTTTTATTAGGATTCAATTTAATTTGGATCATTTTATTAAACTTAAAACAGGTTGCATCCTCACCCAAATTGCACATTAATTGACCCAATTTCATGTCTTCGCTCAATTTGTGTTTCGACCTTTTCATAAAAAATAGAACCGCTATTAGGATTAAGATGAAATATAAAATTTATTGTATTGTTGAACTCACAATTTCTATTTTCAAACTCAAAATTACTCATAGAATTCGAATAAACTTTATCAATTAAATCAAATTTTAAAAGTATTTTTGTTTATAATCATTTTTTTAAAAATCAAAATTAATATCTATTATCATATTTTAAATTTTCAAAAAAATTTCTCATATGAATTTATTTTGTAATATTATATAAATTCATTAATTATAAATTTGAAAATCTAGTTTTTTTAGGAATATAAATTTGAAAATATTGAATAAATATTATCTATAACAACTAGCATTGAGACGAACACGCCGTGCCTGTTTGTTCTAACCATTCGTGTAAAATTATGAATGATAGTTTTTATTTTTATTTTTCAGAATATATTATTTTTTATGAAATTTTGATTTTGATTAAAATTATTTATAGATATAGAGATTTTGTACTTTTATATTGTAACAAACTATACCTTTTTTTTTAGGAGTAACAAAATTATACTTGTATTTTTCCGTGACACTAACAATATACCAAATATGATAGGAATTCTTATCTATTTGAATAACACCAATAATATAACATTATTATAGGAAAATTTGTTTAAGCGTATAATTGGGAATGAAAAAGTCAGTGCAAAATAATGTATTCTCTTCATATATAATATAAATATATAAAGAGGTTACATGCTTTTGGGCTAGACTCTTTCTTTCATTTTTACTTTTCATTTAAACTATTTTAGTATTTTTATAATATTATTTTAATTTATCAATTAAATAATTAATTAAATCTCATTAAAATAGGAATATTCCACCACAACAGGAGGAAGAATTGACAACAATAGAAAAAAGGGTTAATAGGTCTTTACCCCCTGTAAAAAAAAAATTGTTTTGATTTACCCCCCTAATAGGTCAAACAAAAACGAAAAATTTCTTGAAAAAAAAAATTGGTTTTTGTTTGGCCTATTAGGAGGGTAAATCAAAACAAAAACATTTTACAGGGAGGTAAATAAATAAAAAAATTACAGGGGAAAAACCGGAAAGGACCTATATTACAGGCGGTAAAGATCTATTAACCCTAGAAAAAATAATAGACACTAAAAAAATTATTCTAATCTTATATAAAAAAAAATAGGCCAAATACCTCCCCAAGTCGTTTAAGTTTCATGTTTGTTTCAGATAGATCCTTTAAGTTTCTAAGGTTTCAGATAGGTCCTTTAAGTTTCGAGTTTGTTTCGGATAGGTCATTTAAGTTTCAAAGGTTTCAGATAGGTCCTTTAAGTTTCGAGTTTGTTTCAGATAGATCATTTGTATCAACCTCCGTTAAGCCAAAGTTGATCTGTCCGTTAAGCCAAAGTTGATCTGGTTGGGGAAAAAATTGATGCCAAGTGTCAGAGAGAACCACCTCACCCACTTAATGGACATATCAGCTTTGACTTAACGGACATAACAACTTTGGCTTAACGGAGGTTGACAGAAAGGACCTATCCGAAACAAACTCGAAACTTAAAGGACCTATTTGAAACTTTAGAAACTTAAAGGACCTATCTAAAACAAACGTGAAACTTAAAGGATACAGGGATGTATTTGGCCAAAAAAATATTATGTCCTAGGCGTAACCTTTTTTCTTCTAATTTTATGTTGCACTTAAATCATTTTTTACCATTTTAGCGTTTCATGCCAATAGTGCATGTCTTAACGTTAGTTGAATGTAAATTTAATAGATTGGTAAAAAAATGTTGATAATTTTTATTTTTTTTGGTTTCCGGAGTTCGATAAAATATAAATAATAATAGTTTCATTGCTAGTTTAATATAGGAAAAATAAAAAAAATTATAATTTGTTAAAAAAAATTATAATATAAGGGGTAGAGATATCTATTTTCCATGTTAGCTTTCTATTTCCCATCTTTTCACCAGTTATGATGTGAAAAGAAGGTGAAGCTTAACCCTTGCCTCCTCCATGAATCTCTTAAATAGTCTCCAAAAGAAACAATAAGAAAATTGACATATATAAATTAAGAGAAGGGATTTGAGTAAACAAAAAAGTGAACAATAACTAAAGCATGAGTAATTGAGCATCATCTAATTAGAGTTGTGCAAAACTTCACCCACACCAAATCTGTTAACTGGACAGAAGTAGGTTGCATTCGATAATAGAAGTAGCATGTACTCCTGACTCATGCGATCTTGTATTGAAAATCCAACAGTGGATGTGTGACAAAATCCTCACAATCTCAATGAGGGGTATACATATCTCCAATGACAATGCTCTTTAGGCACCTTAAAATTGCTCGCTTTGTTAAAAATAATTGATCGGGAGTTATGACCTGATCACATTTTAACATATAAAAATAGGTGATCGAGAGTTACGACCTGATCGAAAGCGAAATTAAAATGCCTAAAAAGCATTTGTCATCTATAATGAATGTGTGATAAATGGGTTTATTACCAAACCAGGCTTATGTGAACTATGAGCTTAAACGATGTGTGATACATGCCTCAGATTCGTGAAAATGAATACAAAAATCTAATTAAGAGTTGTAACGTTCTATAATTCTTTTTAGGATTAATGATTTTCATCGTAAATTAACACATGTCTTTTTAACGTGTTTTACCTTATTTTCACACACAATGCAGACTAAAAACTTTATAGGAAGCTGCTGACTCGGGGTATGTCTTGGGACCTGCATTCATTTCAACAATTTGCCGCAATAGTGAATCTCAGTCGTCCACGATCCATCTAGATCCAACGACGTAAATACACAGTCCAGATCACGGTAGTTTCTCGCCGTGTGAGATCTCGATCGTTCACTTCCGATCAAACAACCCAGATTAATTACCGCATCCCCAGGGTAACTGTGTTAAATCAATATCTGGATTCTTGATATGCCACCGTTTGAATATATTTGGTGAAGCCTTTTTGGTCCTCCCATGTGTGTAATGTAGGACAATCAGTTTGGTAAAAAAAAGTGACACAGATAGGAGTCTCTGATCTCTAGAGGTTGGTCCCCATTGTTTCATATATAGTGTTTCAAACTTGAAAGTTCGCCTTAAGTTTTGTCATTTACTTATCTACAAGTGAATAATTGATCAAGTCCACTTATAGTTAATATTTAATACTAAATGATTATTTGCTTTGAGATTAATCGGCTGCTAGCTGGAATATATTTCCACTAATTGTTTCTTGATTAGGAAGATTATTAGTATTCTATCATGTCGACATATTAATACACTGTTAGATCTTTGTTTGAATGGCAGTTCATAACTTTTAAACACATAAATGCAGCTGGAGCCAATGATCATATACATATATAGCATATATATAATACATGGTCCTTTTTTTTATAAAATAAATAAAAAATTGGACCAAACCCAAAGAACTTTCTGATAAAGACATAATAAAGAACTTTCATTCTATATATAATCAGTTAGTGGAAACAAAGAGTTGGTATTTATATGAAATTATTTCTTGTTTAAAGCTCTAGGGGTCTAGGCTCTATTGTGTCTCAATTATCACATGCTAATACAAAAGTCCAATTTTTACGGGGCCTTATCAGATTTTTCTTTGGGAATTACTTTTCCCACCCTATGCCTTTCCTCGCACGTCCTTTTTTTTTTTCCAAAATACCCCTCGTCCGGATTATAGAATTCGAACCCATTCTGGAATATTAATTTCGGATTTATTCGTGTATTTTGGCACTTCATCCACCCTGATGGATGATGATGTCAGTTATGAATAGATGGATTCAGATTATATAATCCGAAAATCGTAGATAACTTCCGGATTATATAATCCGAAAAGCGTAGATAACTTCCGGATTATATAATCCGAAAAGCGTAAATCACCCCATTGGAAGTCAACAAAAGTGGGTGGTGAACGATGGTTCCAGATTATATAATCCGGAATGTGATAATTATGTCCGGATTATATAATCTGGACTGCATCAGTACAGAGGCAGAAGCCATCTGTTTTGGCTGAGCCTCTGTTTTAGAGTAGATTTAGTCAATTTTGTTGGTCTTTGACCATATGCAAACCAAAAAATCAAGTTATAACATCAAAATTAACAACACAATATGATTTTCAAACATTAATTAAACATAATTATCCAAATGGTACATAACATAATTATCCAAAAGATTCAAACATTAAAATTAAATAAAATACAATCAACTCCTAATAACTATATAAGTACCACCGCCACCTCTGCCGCCACCCCTGCCACCACCTTTGGCACCCCTGCCACCCTCAGTAGCTCCCCGACGACGGTAAACTTTTCCATCATGCACCTCTTTCAACGCATCCTCCAAATGTTGCCATTCCTCAGTCCCTTTCGGCACCAGACCACTTCTCATCACAACATAGATGTGGTCTCTGATGCGGCTCATCCTTTCGCTAACCTGTAAGTACGCAAGGTCTCCATCCTCCTGAGCAGCTCGCGCATTAAGGACCTCACGCTCCGGTGGCCTCGGCACCGGTACCGGCATGTCAAGAAGAACCATGCGTGGATGGGAATGGCGAGAAAACCAATCGATGTATCCATCTTTTGCCTCCACATAATGAACTGCAGTCTCTCCCAACTGTTGAGGTGTCAGCGCATAATCAAGTGCACGCCGAAAGCGGTTTGTGATCTCTGCCAAATTAACATCAATATGGTCTGAACCCACCCAAACTGACGAAGCACCCTCTCCGGCAGATATCTCACCATGCGGTCTCCGAATCTCAGCCATCCAGAGTAAAGGTTGACCCGCTCAAACTAACGTGCCTGACGGTGCTATCCATTTGGGGCCATGCAACCCTCGTCAAATCCAGCGCATCCAGATAGTTTTTGTAGTTGTCCACTGTGCCTAAACCAGACAGTGGTAAAAAAAAGCATGGCGCTTGGATAATGATTCTCTCTATATCCTTCCCAGACATCCTTGCTTCCCATACCTGGGAAGTGATGAAACACCCAAGCCTGCACCAAAGACAACCACTTATAAATATACAAACCATATACACTTACATTTTAAAAAATAAAACATAGTTTTTATTTTATACCTACAACAAAGTCAGGTATCCTGCCACCTAACTGCAGTTGCAACGTGCAACATTGTTGAGCTCCTTATACAAGTGAGCTAGTGTCGCAGCTCCCCATGAATAACCAGCAACAAGATCAAGGTCTCTAAAGTACCTCAGGTACACAACATCCACAGCCCGCTGGCTCTTGTTAGTGAGGATCATGATCCCCACCAAGTATAGCAAATATATGCAGACAGCCTGGTCCCGCAACCCCTGCACCTCCTGAGTCACACCATACTCGGTTTCCAAATATCTCTACTCCTTCAAACGCTCCTTGAAGATCCTTTCTAAGTAGCTAAATCGGCAATGTACACCTTTGGTCTTTTTGACCTCTTTAAGAGCATCACCCGTACTAGACCCCAAGTATGTCTCCATCAATTCCACCGCCTCATCCCGTGATATGGACCCGTGGGACAGAAGCCCGTTGTCAATGGGGAGATGCAGCAAACATGCCACATCATCAAGTGTGACTGTCATCTCCCCAAACGGAAGGTGAAAGCTGGAAATCTCCTCGTGCCACCTCTCCACAAAGGCACAAATCAGACCATGGTCAATCAAGCTGTAGCTGGTATCCTGGAGCCAACCAAGGCCGGTGCCATGCAATCTGTTTTGCCACCATTGTGCAGCCATGATAAGGATGGTTTCTTTATCATGCATATCTTCTATCTTCTTTCCGTTGTTGATGCATTTTAATTTTCCACGCCACTGCAAATAATTAAAATTAATAAAGTGAGTTTAAACTCATGACTTCACAAACAGATTTAACATTACATCACTAATATCAACATCATTTTCACACAGATTAACATTAATAAAGTGAGTTTAAAGTGATACCTCACCATCAGTCGCCTTCCTGGCCACGTGCACATGGTACTTCCACAGCAGGCCAGTCTCGCGTGGGTACTTTTACTAACTTTTTCATTATTACCCTTTTAAAACAAAATAAAAATCTCTTTCATTATTAATTATTAATCTTTTGACGGTTCATATTAGAAATATGGGAAGTAGCAAAAGTCAACTCTCGAGGGAGGATCACCAGAAAGTAAAGACATAATATGAAAGGAAAATAAAACAGAGAATGGACAATGAGCAAACACAACAACAACTACTTCAAAGACGAGAAAATTATAAACGACGGAAAGAAGAAAAAAAAAGAAATGAAGTTGAAATATCATGCAGTAATGATATCGTTGAGCCGCACGTGCCCAATCAAATTTTTACAGCTGTGAATTTTTCAAATACACACTTTCAAGGAACCCATGACAACGAAGCAAAATCAAGTACCATACATAATAAAATAATCACATGCGTTAGCGCAATAGAAAGAGCGGACAAACGGGCAGGATAGTGCCCGTCTTTCCACTAGTTGACAATAAAGTTTATTTCAATTGTACACGTATAACTAATATGAGTTCTCTATTTATAGAGAAAGTTCACAACTAATATCTGAGAAACTTTGGAAATAAGTAATTCACATATTAGAGCTAATACAAAAGTATCTAAAGTTGAGTATCAAAATATATCATATTGAGTACAAAAATATATTATATTCAGTACCAAAATATATTTTAGATCAAGTACCAAAATATGTAAGACTTAGGGACTATGAAAGCACTTTCTAATAATCAATTAAATTAAATTTTAAATTTAACATTTCCAAATTTTGTCAAGTTTTTTTGAACATTTCCAAATAATAAAATATATAAAAAAAATTTTTTGCCGGCGCTTACTTTCTTCACATTGTTAACATTTTAGTATCTCAATGAATAAAACTTTTTTCTTGTCAAAAGAAAAAAAAACATACACTAATAGATATTTTTGTTCACAACTTACACTCGCATATTTGAGTACATGTATAGTCATTAAAATATTTGATAAAAAAAAAAAAAAAAAAAAAAAATAAAAAAAAAAAAATAAATTTTCCCAT
>Ga0228711_1001390_pt1 | contig 35371 bp, 18 predicted proteins | sample MedpolnodulmetaG_2_FD_177996 | JGI IMG/M metagenome (GOLD analysis project Ga0228711, IMG submission 177996) | Root nodule microbial communities from Medicago polymorpha collected in Santa Monica, California, United States - brown nodules | ecosystem: Host-associated > Plants > Roots > Nodule... | reverse complement strand
ATGTGAAGAAAGGAAAATTCAAGAAAGGGAAGAAACCCTGGATTGATTATTCTAAAGATGGTGAAGGTTCTAGCAAGAATCAAGAAAGCAATAAGAAAGAAGATGCAAAGCATGATCAGAAGAAGAAGAAAGATAAGAAAGATATTCAATGCTATAACTGTCAGAAGTGGGGACATTATGCATTAGAATGCAGATCAAAGAGGAGTGTGGTGTCTCTCTTGCTTGTGAGGTTGTTCGGGCCTCGATGTGGGCGGTTCCCCAGGCTCCCCTCGTGACCGAAAAGTGGTATCAGAGTCCCGGTTCGACGAAGGGTACGACTGAGGCAGCCGGTCCATTTGCGCAGAAAGCAGCAACAGCGGTACAAGTAGTGTCGGTCCGTTTATGGAGAAACCAGCAACGACGATACAAGCAAGTAAAAGCTTCCGCTTAAAGGGGGAGCATGCTGAATAGATGGACTCACACTTGAGGGGGAGTGTTGTGTACAAGTGTGAGTTATATGTGCCACATCGGATAAAAGAGTAAAGGTTGAACACCTTATAAGTAAAAGGACCCATAAACTCATTGCCTTAAGGTTTTGGGTAAGAGTGTGGTGTCTCTCTTGCTTGTGCGGTTGTTCGGGCCTCGATGTGGGTGGTTCCTCAGGCTCCCCTCGTGATCCAACAAGTCCTCACCTCCCAAACTCTCCATTCAAACACACGCCAAAAGAATTCCTCTTAAAAAAAACCCAATATTCTGTCCAAACAAAACCAATATTAAAATTATTATTTTAAGGTCATGTTAATTTTTGTCCTAAGAGTAGTGGTGGAGCCAAAATGAGCTAGGGTGGACCAGTAAAATAAACTATAATGTATATAATCACAAAATTAAAGTTGTAACAAATATTAAGCACGAAGTTAGAGTGGCGGAGTTCGACTTAAAAGCTTGGGTGAATACTTTAAAAAAATGAATGACATATTCTACTAATACTATAAATTACGAAGCTGTTTTTTTATAGTACAACTTTTAATTGAGGGAATGTTTAGTTGACAAGACAATATAAGGGAAGTTTGAAACCCTGGCAAATTAGAAGGTCGATAAACCTCCTACGCTAATCAGTCAAGTATAAGTATGACAAAAATCACAAATACCACTTTTTGAACCGTCGAAAACTATAACTGCTGGAAAAATTGTTTAAAATCTCACAAAATGGACCTATGATTTTTATTTTTTTTTCGAGTGGGCCAGTATACCATTTTATGGGGGATTCAGATTTGTCGAAAACTAAAACCGCCACTAAATTGTATAAAATCTGGTAAAATAGACTTATGGTTGTTAATTTTAAAAATTTTCGGGTGGGCCATGATCCACCTCGACCTATGAAAGGCTCTGCCAATGCTTAAGAGCACAAGGTAAAAAGTTAAAAATGAAATTAAAAAATAATTTTTGTATTGAAAAGATAAAAGTTTACACTTTTAAAAAAGAAATACACAATTTTCAAAATTTTATTTCAAATATTGGTTTTTTAAGTTGTACCCTAAGATACAAGTTGGCATTTCTCTTATTTTTATTTAAAAAAGTGTTAGTGTGCAACCATGAATTTCCACCCATATTATTATAGTATTAATAAAAAATTAATGGAAAAAAAAGTGAGCAAAGTGTAGCAAGCATGAATTTCCTACCTCAAACGTATCCTGTCATGTTGCTTCTATGTACTATGTAGTTCAAAACCTACCATGTTATATTAGTAAGGCATTATTATTGTGTCCTTTTTTTACCCCACAACCTATCTAATCACTCACCAAATAAATTCATGAACAACACATCTTAATTCCATTGCTTTCTCTCCCTCATCTTCATCTCATCCTCTTCTTTCTGCAAAAACCTTTCTCTCCTCACTTCACTCTAAATTCATTCACACCAAACAATTAATCCTGCAAAGTAAATAAATGGCTCTTGCTGGTTCTGAAGTAGAGCTTAAAGTTCAAGCTATGAATAAGAAGAAAACTACTATTTCAAGAAGCTGGATTTTGCTAGACCGTGATGGTAGAGATATAGTATTGGATGTGGATAAGTATGCTATTATGCGTTTGGTTGAAATTCATGCAAGAGATCTTCGTATTATGGATCCTCTTCTTTCATATCCTTCCACCATTCTTGGAAGAGAGAAAGTCATTGTTCTCAATCTAGAGGCAAACAAACAAAAATACTTTGTTCCAATATATACATAACTTGTTCTGTTTTTATTCTGTTTTTCATCTTGTATTTTTTCTTTTGCAGCACATAAAAGCTATAATCACCGCTGAAGAGGTAATAGTATAGTATCTTAATATGAAATATTAGTGTATCTATAAGTGAGTTTCTTTTTTAAGAGCTTTTTAATTTTTTTAGTAAAAATGATGAAGTAAAAATGGAAAATTTGTTTGTTTGTTTGTTTTATTATAGGTATTGGTTAGAGACCCAATGGATGATGATGTTGTGCCTGTTGTTGAAGAGCTACGAAGAAGGTTACCACTTAAGGTAAGTGTTGCTGGTCAAGGCCAAGTAGAAGAAGAGTTGTGTGTTCAAGAAGGTGAAGGTGGAGAAGAAAATGGTAAGCTTTTTTTTTGGTATAGAAACGAAATTGCAATGGCCATTAAAAACTCACATACACGAGTAGAAGAATCGGGACTCGAACCCGATTACGGCATTCAACCTAACAAATATGACTTTTTTTTTATTAGATATAAGCTTTTGTTTTGTTTGTGAGAAATGCATTGTAACGGTGGAAATCTTAATTTTATTATTATTGGAAAGATCTAGTGTTGTGTAGTTTCATGGTTCTTCATTTATTTATTTTGATTTTGGGTTGTTTTTAATAATAATGGGAAATTGACTTGAGGTGGTTTTGTAGAATTTCCATTTGAGTTTCGAGCTTTGGAAGTTGTATTGGAGGCAATTTGTAGTTTCCTTGATGCACGGACAAGAGAGTTGGAGACTGCTGCTTATCCTGCTTTGGATGAACTTACCTCTAAGGTAGTCAAATCTTTGAATTAAGAGTTTTTTTTTTCTTTCTTAAATAACCCTCTATTTCTTGTAAGAGAGAGTCCCGGTAATCTAGAATCTGAACGAGAATCCGGAAGTAACTAAAGTCTAACAAATAATTGTTAGTTAGAAACAAATTTGAACGACTCTAAATGATCCAACCTTAACTGAAATTTAGTCTAATCACTTAATTTACATCAAGCATTGCGATCGTGTATATGTTCTTTCTCCCTTACTATAGACTTCATTTTCATTATATCACAGACATATCACATCACCATCTCTATTTCTTTCTCTCAAAGTATTATTTGTGTGTATATATAGCTCCATGAGATATTTTCCTTTATATTTATATCCAAATCCAAATGGTCAGGATGGCAGCCAAATAAAGAAAAGTTTGTGATATCCCCGTGAGTTTAACTCAGTTGGTAGGGATATTGCATATTATATGCAGGGGCCGGGGTTCGAACCCCGGACACTCCACTTCTCCACAATTTAATTGTGTGAGCTCTAACCACTAGGCTACTTGACCAAAAAAAAAGAAAAAAGAAAAGTTTGTGATTTTATGATCATCAAAAGAATCACACTGATACAAAAAAATATATAACTTCTTTTTTTTTGAAAGGTGTGATATAGTAAGTTGTAACACCGGAAAAATACTGATTAATTAATATTTGAATTTTCCTATAATATGGAGTATATGTTGTCATTAATTATGGTCCCTTGTCCCCTTCTACCCCTTAATGTTGAATTACATTTGTGTACAGATCAGCAGTCGTAATTTGGATAAAGTGCGAAAATTAAAAAGTGCAATGACTAGGTTGACAAATCGTGTTCACAAGGTATGTTGAAATAACAAATAGATTTTGTAGGTAATTTTTTTTCTTTTCAAAAGGCCTAGACTGCAAATCCCTCACTAATTTTTACTTTTTTAGTAGTGACGGTTTTTTTACCATTGGTACTGTATTTACGAGGTAGTCTTTTACCATATAAAATGTACTAAGAAACAAATATATATGTTCATATAGTTACTACTCACTTGTCACGATTTTCATTTTCCTTAAACATATTTATAACCAAGAGTTTTCCTGATGGCACTTGCTTTGATTAATAATTTAATTTCTTGTAGATAAGAGAGGAACTAGAAAACCTACTTGATGATGATGATGACATGGCTGAACTTTATTTATCAAGAAAGATGGCTGTTTCATCGTCTCCCTCAAGTAGCTCTGATGGTCCCAATTGGCATCACAGTCCAAATCAAGGTTCAAAAATACACAGATCAAGCAGAGGAAGTGCAGCAACACTTCAAGTGGAGCATGATGTTGAGGAGCTTGAGATGTTACTAGAGGTTATTAAATTCTTCATTTCATTTTACAACACATAAAGTTGCACTACCAGAAAAACCAATAGAAATAATAGACTAAAATAAATGAAAATCTCTCATTTGGCGACAGTCGGCATTGAAGTTGTCTGATCAAGATCGGACAGTTTTGAAGTGTTGACTGCAGCTGATTACATATAGTCATGACCGCACCTAATCCATTTCCATGAATTAGCCTATGATGTATTAAACTGAATAATGTTGTTCTTTGCAGGCCTATTTCATACAAATTGATGGAACATTAAATAAATTAACCACGGTACTAACAGTGAACTAAACTGCATTTTACTAATAACCTTTCTTTCTTACTTATAATAATTAATTTCTGTTTTACACTTTAGGTGCGAGAGTATATTGATGACACCGAAGATTACATCAACATACAGGTATGTTTTCAGGAATTCATTGCTTTGTAGATATTAAGTTTTTGGTTTGTAAAAATTTCCAAATTTGCACACCATTATTGGTTTGTAGCATGAATATTAACAGCACTTTATAATGTGTTGTATTTGCATGAATGGAGCTTGATAATCACCGAAATCAACTGATTCAGGTATAATTAGCCATAATTTATGTATTCAAATATGCTATATTATTTTTTATATCCTTAATATTGTGCATGACATATATGCAGCTAGAGCTATTCCTAAGTTCCGGGACTGTTTGTTTATCAATATATTCACTGGTGGCTGCAATATTTGGCATGAACATTCCATATACATGGAAAGAAGGTCACGCATATGTATTTAAATGGGTATGTTTACATGCCCCTGCATAATAAATATTTAAAGAAAACTTTGGAAGAATTTCTGACTAATTAGACAGAAAAAGAGAATAAGTGGTTTTTTATTCTGATTTTTATAATTTTTGGGTTCAAATTGCATCTTTAGGTGGTGATTCTTACTGGAATGGTTTGTGGATCCTTCTTTTTGTCCATAATATCGTATGCTCGACGCAAAGGTCTTGTTGGGTCTTGAAATGAATGATGATCAATGCATCTTGTTGAGAGGTACCAGAATATTAAGTCAAAAGTGTACATAAAGTGGAAATCCAAGGCCAATTTCTGATATGTAGCACCAAATTAAAATTAACAATACTATAATTTTTTTTTTTAAGATAATGCTACATTTGTTGTACTATCATTTTTTTTTATAAAAATATTCAGTGATGGGATGATGTGTCGGTCCAAGATATAGAAAGATCTTTGAGCTCAAAGAATCCTTGCAAATGAATTTGCATTTAGCTCTCTTTAAAATATAAAGTACAAGTGGTATTGAAGTTTGATTTGAATTATTTGATTCTGGAGTACTATCACCTGCAACCATTGTCTATTAATCCTTTCTCTTTAATTGGAATTATTTATTTATTTATTTTGTTAAACAATGTCACGCATTTTCATCAAATTGATTATGGGCATATTCCATTTTCTTATAGAGCGCATGCAATATAATAATATCACTAACATGAGTTCTGAAGAGTAGTGTACATCCAGAAGCAATCACTATTTTTGCACTGTCTATATATATATAATACAAATATAATTATGCCATCTAAAAGTGCATTTTTTTTTTTGAAGGAATCTAAAAGTGCATCTTAAAAATTAGGAACATTATTTTTAAACAACTGACTGGGCTTAAGGCTAAAAAACAAAACAAAAAACTACATGGGAACTAAACAGAGGAAATAAACATCCTTAAAATTAACATTAAAACCTGTTCCACCTCTTGAGGAGGTTGAACTAATCAAAAAGTTTCACTACTAGAAGTACATCTTAGATTGGGCTTTGGCCCTCTTTTGTACCAAAAAATAAAAAAAGAAGTACATCTCAGATTAGCTAAGATATCCACATATATATTAGATTCGCAGTACATATGAGAAATTCTAGCATTCCAATTCTGATCAAGAAGAGATTTCATTTTCTTTAATGTGCTCCAACCTGCAGCACTACCATCTTTCCCATTATTTAAACCGTGAACAATTGAATCTCCAGATTCCTTATGCCACACTTTCTTGCCATGTATTCATACAAACCCTTCTTTCCTCATTAATATGAACCTCCTTCTAATAGCAAGGACAAAGGGAAAAATACGCCCTAAGCTGGTCATTATATCATCATATCATATATTAATACACCCAGTGACCGCCCATGTGAAGATTTTTTTTTGGATATCTATGAATACATTGAGTATTACTTTTCTCATCCTATGACTTTCCTCGCGCGCCCTATTTTTTTTAAAAATGTTACAGATTTTTTATTGTCGGTTTTCCCATATTTTTTCATAAAAGAAGTTGTTTGTAATTTTTTTTTACGCCAAAGATAATTTCATTAACAAAAGTATGACAAAAAATCAAAAGTCAAAACAACCGGTACAAGATTTCTCAGGTACATTTTGACTTAAAAAGATTTCTAATTTATTTAAATTAATAAGTTGATTAAAAAAAACATATTGATAAGTATTAAGGTTCCTTGAATAGTCTAATCATCTTGAATAGAAGCCATACCTATCATTTTCATAGACAAAATAAACAATTAATTTTTGGAATCCCTCTAGCAATTTGAGTTCCAACTTCCATGAAGAATTTTATCTTCATGTGCATTATTTAGACGTTTAGAAATGATCAATAACCGGTATCCAAATTCAATCATTGGTTATAATAAAATAATTTTTAATTGTCATTTAAGTACAACTTAGATAATAAAATATTGTTAATATTATGGGGTGTAGTGGAGGTTCGCTCTACTTCTCAACACTGTTAAAGTTTTGCAACTAGACCCTTTAGGGGGAAAATTGTGACTGTATTTTATTTACACAATTTAGTTTGAGACTCACTTCCTCCATTTAGGGTTAATAATAATAACCTGTCACTTAAGTTAGTTTGATGGTATTAGTTTGAGGTTTTAAAACGTGTTTCTCTTAGGGTATCATGTTTGATTCTTTCAGTGTCAATTTCGATGTGTTAAGTCATATAGAGTCAAATGAACGGTGAAATCTGACCATTTAGATTAGTCAGTTATTATACCGAATACCAAGTTGTTGCACTAATAGTAGTAGTAGTAATAATAATAATAATAATAATAAAATACATGTTCATTGTTTCATGAGTGAGAAGATAAATTAGTCATCCAAATTATAAACATTGGTCAAATTGTCTTTCGTTTTTGTGAATGGACGGATACATCGCAAAATTGTAAAAAAAAAAAAAAAAACTCATATGTTAACTTTTGACAGTAGAGATTATGATCTAACACATTAAGTGCACATGTCACATTATCCATAGATCATACATCTATAACAGCTTACAAGACTAATCTGTCTACAAAATTTTGGTCATCTTATAGAATATTAAACTTGGTGGTAACTGCAATTATGTGGGGCTAATTACCGTCAAATTAGTCTTCAAGAGAAGGGACTTAAATTTTACAGACAAATTAACTTTTAGTATGGTGACATTATTAGTTATTGTAACACTTCATTATCTCAAAGACTATTTTGACCAACATTTTAAAAGATAAATTTGCATATTCACTTTCTTTTTCCTTTCCATATTGCCAAAATCATCTTCCTTTGACTTTCAGCACGCCTTTGAAGGGGATTAACCACTAGATAAATGATTTCATAAGCCATGAGTCACACTTATTGGTAATGGCAAATCTCTCTAAAGTGTGAACTCAATGCACTGAGGCATGCAGGGGTGCTGGTGAGGGAGGGACCCTTTAGCAGTTAATTAGCAAAACATGAAGACCACATGTTACTTTGTGCTCTCGTTTCTCAGCATAGCCGATTGAAGTATCTTGTTTAACTTTGATAAGAAGTTTCAACTGAACCACCTAACATTTTTTCTTCAACCTATTTGCTAGATTAGGAGGATTGATCAAATCTACCCCTAATCCAGAGAGAAGCAAAGGACATTTGGACACATATTTCATTGCATTTTAACTCAAAAATTAACAACCGCCCGTTACAAATCCAAGATCCGTTTGGGTCCTCGTGATAAAGCATATAAAGCTATAATATTGACAGGAAATACATACAAAAATATATGACTATGCAAAATATGAGAAATTAAATTTATTATAATATTTTATTTTTATTGTAACATTATGGTTCGTTTTGTTGACAAGATAAGATAAAGATAAATGTATCACATTTTGTCTCAATTTAATGTTTGATAAGATATCATAATATGATAAGTTAATCATTTATTTTTTAAAAGGAAGTTAATCTTAAAATTTATAATATCTCGTCTCATTAGTTATAATTTTAATCTCGAATATGAGTTAGGTTAGAAATATGTTGAATAAAATAAGAAAATAAGTTACTGATTTATCGATATAAGATATAACTTAAAATATAAAATATTGAAAAAGATATAAATCAAAAATAAACAAAAAAATAATTTGATATTAAATTTAAAGCTAAAAATATTAGTGATAAAGTTTTGAAATTATAATATGTAAAAATGAAACTATTATAAAAGTTACAAACATATGAATATTAATTTAATTTTTTTAAAAAGTTAGATATAATTTTCTTGCAATTTCCCAAATATTAATTATGAATATTTCATCCAAACAGATTATCAAATTTGTAAAAAATAAAAATAAATAACACATTATCAAATTTTGAGAGAGAGGTAACCAAAAAAAAAGGAAATTTAGAGAGAGAGTAAACTGATAAGTCAAAAAAGAGAGGGACAAAGAAAACGGATGTGATTTCGGTGCATGTCAGATTCGATAAAATCAAACCGCAAAACAAAATGAAACCTACATTCCTTCAAAAAAAAAAAAAACCTACATGACACCTCCAAATTACATCCAATTCTTTTCTTTTTACTGTAGTTTTCAATGAATTCAACACCTCAAAATTACATCCGATTAATAGCATTTTACTATAATTTTTCAATGAAAAATGATATTTGTACAACCACTTTATGATAATTTTTTGACAAATTTCTCTTTCATACTCATTTTATACTCTTATTCTCTCTCTTCTTTTTTTCTCTCCATTGTTTTTGACCAATAAAAGGAGAGAAAGAAGAAGTTGTCACATAAGTTGTCTAAACTGAGTTGTTCAAATATCACTACTCTTTTTCAATACATTCTTTTTTATTGGTTAAAATTCACATGAGTTTTATCAAATTCATATGAAATCCACATAATTTAATAGGATCTATATGAATTTTAACAAATAAAAAATAATAATTAGAAAGTATGTGTTAAAATGTATGTTATTAGTATTACTCATTGACATAATTATCAAGTGTGTGGACTATGTAATTAGATTGTGAGTATTGATTAAAGGTGTTGTTTATTATGTATTCGATTCATAATAGGTTAAAGAAAAAAAATACTAGGTGGTTTAGTTGAGTAACATTTTTAACTAATAAGAAGTCTCAACTGAACCTTATAGTTTAATTTTGATTTAAAACATAATCGAACGATTACTTGATTTATAATATTGTTTATAAAATGTTTATCTCTAAAATTAGGCTTCAATTCAAAAACAAGAAAAAGAAATGTGCGTAAATAATCATGTTAGATGTCATAAACACTTTTGGATCTATAATCTCAATGTTAAATGGTTCATAAATAGTTTTTAATGAAGTTGGTTGAAAGAATAATTAACGGTGTAAATATTATGAGTTAAAAAGACCAATTTGTAACAAAAATACTTAAAAACATGTGAAATGTAAAATCTTGGAAATTCTATATGTTACATTTTAAAACTTTAAAAAGTGTTAGCTTTTAATTCTAATTTTGTCTTTTCTTGCCATTTGTAGTTGCTTAACTAGTGCCTCAAAGCACCGGTTAACATCAGGGCTGACCCATAACCCGCCGAAGCTGGGCTATGTCACCGGACCTCCAATTTTATGGGGCCCAAAATATTTTACTTTTATTTAAGACAATAAAATAATGGTTATATATCTATTAAAAGCGAATGATGACTAATTCGTTGAACGTGTTTCAGTGGTGCGGCTAGATTATGTTGAGTGTGAGGTCATGTGTTCAATCTCACCAAAGTGTGATTTTTAATAAAAAAAATTAAAATGACTTTTTTTTTTTTGGGTCCCAAAATTTAATTTTTTTTCTTCCCTTATAAAACTAAAATCGGGCCTATGAATTTGTTAAGACGGCCCTGGTTAACATGACTCAAAACAATTGTAACACAAAAACCTCACATAACTAACTTGTTTTAAACATCTAACTTAAAGAACTGTGAGAGGTATTTGACATTTTTTTTAAAACTCAGTGCCCAACTAAGGACGGAATAATTTTAGGGGCTCAATCTCATCATCAACTTGTAGTGCTCCATTTAAAAGAAGAACAAAACTCTCTATAAGGCATATAAAAGCTCTCCATAGACTAACTCACTAAATTTGACATTGAAAAAAATTGAACATGAGATCTTAAGAAGAAAAACACACTCTAAAATTTCACTTACGTGACATATTAAATGCATATTTGGATGAGGTGAGATTGAAAAAAATCACAAGTTGCCCTTTTAGCAAACTTATGCAAACATACATTGTTCTTTCTTTTTTAGTTAAATAAATAATTTTCACATATTTTCAATCTTATTTTGTTTGTTTGTGAGACTTCAGGGTCTTTACACGATTTTGTTTATTTTGATTTTCCGTTTTTGTACGTTGTGTTTTTTTATTTTTGTCATAGTGCGGTGTATATTTTAGTTAGATTAAAAAATTAACTTTAAGCAAGTGCAAATTCGACCAATAACTTTAACATCATCAGATACTTTGCAAATACATCGATACTCTATTTCATAGACTTAAATATAATCATATATTTGTACACATAAATACTTGTGGTTTTATGCTAATATCATGAGTCCGGCTAGTAACTGTTTAAAGGAGTTAAATTGGACCTTGTTGAGTGACACCACACGCCGCCTAGCACCGCGATCTCAACCTTAGCGCACGTTATCAAAAACCCCAACTTCTATAGCTGTCTTTGGTTGAAGTGTGGAACATAACTCATGTCCTTAAAATATTAGTCCTTTAAAATAATTCATTTATTTATTTGGGTAGAAAAGTCCTTAAAATATTTTGTATGAAAAAAACAAAACTAAAATTCACCCAAAAGCTAAATAAAAGAAAAGAAAAGAAAAAGAAGCAAGAAATCATCAAGAATATAAAAGACACAAGTAACACAAGAAAAGAGAGAGAAACGACTTGGTTTGTGTTTGTGTTTGTGTTTGGTTCATTCATGCTCTTTTCGATTCAGATCATTCACAACGCAAACTCAACACAATCTCTCTGACCAAATCCAACACAACACAACCCACGTCAAATCTCACCGACCCATTTCCTATTTTCACTTCTAAAATCCTCAACCACCCTTTTTCAATTCATCTCCGATCAGGTTCATATATATATTCTACGTTTTCTTGTTTCTTTTTCTCACATACTTTCTCTTATATTAATGCACTTCATATTGATTCTAACGATAATGGACGTAAATTTTAATGTTTTTCTCGACAGCATGCAGTAACTGAAGGTAGATACGCGTTGAATGAAAGTGAAACAGAAGGAACAAAGATTCGTAACAATCTATAATTAACGATGTCGAATGATGTTGTGAAAGTGAAGAGAGAAACGATTGCAGCATGCATGACTTGTCCACTATGTAACAATTTGTTCAAACAACCTACAACTATATCTGAATGTCTTCACACGTGTAAGCTCTTCGATCTATAATTTAATTTCACTAATTTTTCATCTTTTCTTTCATTTTGCATTACCCATCTTCTTATTCTTCATGTGGGTTATGTTTCTTTCACTGTTCATTCAGATTCATATGGTTGGTTATTTCGTAATTTTCATGATTGTCAAAAAATATTATTTTTATTTATTTTTCTCTCTCTTGATATTATTCATGATGCTGTTTCAGAACTCAGAAACATTGGTGTTTCGGATTGGTCAAGTATTCAGTAGTTTTTGTTGTGTGTGTTTTGCATTTGTGCTGGCTGTTACATTAATATCCTAGGTGGAAAGTGGTTTGAACTTTTTACTACAACAAAACAACCACGGTTGACTGGTCATTTAGTAAAATTGCTAGCTTCTACTTAGTCTTACTACATGCAATGCAACAACAATATTGTAGTATAATGTACAATGTTGTGTTTGTGTATTTGTTATTTAAAGTTTAATTTGTGTTCTAATTAGCTATTTATGATAAAATAGTTGTTTGTTCATTTGAATTTTGCGTGAACTATATTGAGCTAAAAGTTGTACTAATATTATTATCTGTATTCAGTTTGCAGGAAGTGCATTTATGACAAATTTACTGATGAGGATTTGGAATGCTGTCCAGTATGTAACATTGATTTGGGTTGTGTTCCACTTGAGAAACTAAGGTAAGTCTTCTCTGCCTTTGACCAATTTTCAACTCATTCTTATTCTCTTTCAAACTTCTACTTCTACTTCTTCTTTTAAAACAGATTAGAATGTACCTATCATAATTTGAGTTGTCCAATATGCATGAAAATTGTGGATGTAACTAGATAGGATGTACCATGAGTGTTTTTATAAGGATGGTTTATGACTTTATGCTATGTTGGTGCCATCAAGATCATATCAATTTTGTTGCCTTAAGAAACTAGCTTAACAAAGATATATATACTTCCTGCTTCAGAAATTTGTCATAATAATACATGCATGCATGTAATTATAGGGAATTATAATGTTTTGAATTGTATATCTTTTGAAAATTTATTTGATGGTGTATATGTATTGTAATGTTGGTAGTTTTCTTTCAATAGTTTTCATGACAGATATTTCACATGTTGATAGTATATATCATAATAAATGTAATATGGTTTAAGACATATTATGTAACGGTAAAATGTAACAATTATGGTTTACTTTTGACTGATTGCATTTAATTAATTTTTATTTGAACATTTAGTTGGAAACATAATACAGAAGAATATGGTATAACTGGTTGTTATGCAATTAACTGATAAAACGACTTAGATGGTTGACACCAATTAGTTGGGAGATAGTGTATGTTTAGTTGAGAATGTTTAAGGTTATTGGTTTTCTATATCTTCCAAAAGAATGTATTCTTTTGAATTGTTGCATGCTAAGTTACAACCTTGGTTTCTGATTACCATTTATCAGGCCTGACCACACTAAGCAAGATGTAAGGGCCAAAATCTTCCCCTTAAAGGGAAGAAAGGTGAAAGCACCTGAACCTGAAGTTGTCGCCGCCTCAGAACCATTGCCAGCTAAAAGAAAGGAGAGATCTCTTTCATCTTTGGTGGTCAACACACCAAGGGTATCTGTGCAAACAACCATGACAGGAAGAAGAACGAAACCTACCAGAAAGGCTAGCAGTCTGCGGTCCTCTAGTTTTTCCATTGAAAAATCAATTAAAAAAGAGGCAGAACTACTGGATGACCGTCCCGAGAGTTCAAGCTCACCTGAAGCTTCAAATAAGCTGCGTCAGAACAACGGACAGGTAGCGAGAGAGAGAGATATATCCTAGCTCCCCACAATAAATTGTTGTATTTCCTTGTTTTATTGTGTAGCACCGACACTTCCGATTGAAGGCGTGACTAGTGTTCGACACGTGTCATGACACCAACAAGACACCGACATATGCCGTTACATTCAAATATTTCACTTTCTCTAAATATTACCGGTGTTGACACCTGTGTTAGTCTCAGTGATGAGTCCGGTGTCCGTGTCTGCGTCAGTGCTTCATATTTATTCATTTGATTTCTGACATTGTATTGGCACTGGTTTACTGACATTCTTATGCTTGAACTTTAACTTGCTGCTGCAGAGTGAGGGTAGTCAATCCGCACCAAATAGAGTAACAGAGAACGATTCCAAAACATGTGACGCAAAGATGGATCTTTGGAAACCGTTGAATTGTTTAGTAGAGGTCGCAAGCAGGACTAAATCTTTGAAGTCTAATAATATACAAGGGTCTGATGCTAAACCAGAACCTGCTCAAGCAAATGAGAGTGGCTCTCAAGTGCAGAAAATCAAAAATAAGGAAAAGAAACGCAAGGCAAAAGTTGAGGATGAAAGTATTAGCCCATTTCCTGTTTCATCAGATACAGCAAAACCCAATAAATTGCGCAGAGTACGCAGGAAAAAGGAACCTTTTGGAGAATCAGGCATATCACCCCAAGCTGTGGTTGATTCTACTGGCAGTAAACTCTTTAAGAGGGGTCCAATTTGGTTCTCCTTAGTAGCTTCTGAAAATCAGTATGATATCATCTTCCGAACTTAAATTGATAACTTAAAATCTTATATCCTATGTTCTATAAATCCTCTTTCAGGATATCAAAATATCATGTACTAACTTCAGACTAATGTTTCAGAGAAGGAGACACACCCTTGCCACAAATTCCTGCAAGCTATGTGAGAATAAAGTAAGTTCATTCAGACTCCATGGACCTGTGTTAAATGTTGACTCTGTTAATTACTTCAGTTTCAAGTTATTTCATGCTTTAAAAATTGAAATATTATACTCAGAGCAATGCATAACACCTTAGGCTATTGAATGATAGACATTTGAATCTGTGTACCGTTATTCATGAATGATATCTATAAGCTAAGCCTATCTATGTATAGTAAAATTCAAGCAACAACCTTTCAGTGGTCGTGCTTTAAAATAAATACAATGTCTTAGTATTCCATTTTTTAACATCTTAGTTACTTATGTAATAATCAACACATGGTAAAATACGTATAAAAAAAATGTTGCATTTTTTGAAGGAAAAAAAAAAGCCAAAGAGCTCTAAATGCAAATTCTAAATATTTTTCCTATTTAAGATATATTTTCCTAAAAAAATATTCTTCTATTTATTCATCTTCAACTCTTCCACAACTACATAAATTCACCTTTTTTTATGTTTGCCTCTTGGATACATTTATCTTTCAGATTTCACCAATTACATTTCATCGTCCTCAGTTATTTGTAAGGTTTCAGATTGGAGGCCATAATTAGCTAGGTGTTATCTATATTTAATTGCAAACTTATAGATATCTCTTTACTAGCCTTTCAATTTTCGTTCTTTTTTCACTCAAGCGCATAAGCTATGTGAATTCGACGAAATGCATAAGCTATTTTAGCATAGGGAAAACTAAAAATGTAAAACAGATCAACATTAAAGATCCATCAGCAAATTTGAATTTTAAGTAACATATTCTTTCAAGAAATCCACAATTGTATGTAAATGCTTTTTTTTCAATCAATAAATATTGCAATTTGAACATGACAGAAACAGGTTTGAGAAACTATTTTCACTCTATTTTTGGTGCTGCTAAAACTTGATATGATGAGATGTATCTGAATTGAACCATGGTATCCTGTCTAACATAGTATCTCTGGTATTTTCCACAGGGATGGAAGTGTACCTGTCTCATTTATCCAAAAATACCTAATGAAGAAACTCGATCTGACCAGTGAAACAGAGGTAACTCCGATTCGTACATATCTTAAAGACATTGGTTCATTAGGGAATAACCTGGCTTTGAAGATTTTAGTCATGTTTTTATATAGAGAGGGTGCATGTTAAATGAAATCAGAACATTGAATTACAATTAGTGGTTCAAAATTAAACAATTTAGATGACATCAATAATTACAAATCCCACATGTATCTTTTATTAAATATGAGAGAAGATCACATGGAATTTGTAAATAATGGTGTAATCTAAATCATCAGACATCAATATTAATTTAATGATTGTAAGTAAATGTACTTATTTCTCACCATAACCAAGTGCTTTCACTAGCTCATATTTCTCCTTCAGATAAAAAGTTGACAAGCACAAAACAATAAGTACTTTTGTTATGTTTGCATTATTCCAAGGAGAAGCTTTAGCAATATATTCTTTTAACACAGCATCATGTGTTCTTTTGCTATAGTTATAAACAATTCACTGTTGTGATAACTTGAACTGCACTGCAGTTCTCCACACATGTTGCCTTACTCTTTGTTAATGTCATATTGCAGATTGAGATTATATGTATGGGACAACCAGTTCTCCCTACATTGACACTACATAATTTGGTTGAGCTGTGGCTTGATTCAACAGCGTCCACATCACATCGAATTCCGGCTATTATTGGATCCTCAGCAAAGGATTTTGTCATGGTCCTCGCTTATGCCCGGAAATCTCCACACCCTTGATCATTGGTAATCATCACTGCATAATTTTCGCTGGCGGTACTATATTAGATAGAAATTCTTCCTTCTCCATAAAAACAAAACCCCTTCTGTACCATTAGTTTAGAGCATCTTGATCTGGTTTGGTCATACTGTAATGATCATTACATCCGGATTTTTCACGACTGTTTTTCCCTTCTTTTTTTTCTTCTTCCTTTTTACATTATCTTGTTATTCCAATAATTTGGAGTTACATGTGGATTAGGTAGCTACAGCCTACAGGCCAACATACTGGTCATAAGATATAATTTGTTGGGAATTTGGTATTTGAATGGACAGTTTTTTTTTAAAAATCTTTTCGTTTGTTTTCCCCCTAATATGAATGATTTATGCAGGGCAACAAATTGTGCAGAAATTGAATAACTTTATACCATTTTAGAGTAATGGATTTAGTAACACACTCTTTCAAAGAGAAAATGAGATGTGGCTCTATCATGTTAATAGGGCAACTTTATCTATCTCATATATTTAATCACCACATAATTTTGGGAGTACTTTCAGACTGAAAAAAACCGTGTTATTATTTGGAAGTATACGTCTAGCTGGAGGGTAAAAAAACAATGTTTTTTCTTCTTCTTTTAAGTAGTCAGTAGTCACAATTCAGAAATCCCTCTGATATGCAATTCTCTGAACTCAATGTGGCCATATCAGCTTTTTGTACTGAAAAGCTACTAGTATTATGTAAATGCCCGCATAAATTTTAGTTCAGTAAATTTTCTTATTTTATTATTAATCTGGTTTTATTTTATTAGGTAAAATTGATTTTTTTTCTTTTGGCACAATGGTAAAATTGATTTTAATTAAATCTAGTCATTTCAACCACTTCAATGAAAAAAAAAACTTCTCATTTAAGCTCATTTGACAGACGTTGGAGCACCAAACATAATGCATATGTTTCAAATACAAATTTAAGTTCACACCAAACTAATAGATTTTAAAACATGCTGGTAATAGTTGTCATTCACTCTAGTTAGCCCTGCAGTAATGAAATACACAGATAGGAGGAAGTTTTATGTTCCTTAAAAACGTGAAGTTTATAACTACACAATTTTTGTATCAAAATATCCAGGATATTTTAGATTTTAATAAATCGCAGGTTCCAAAAATTCCCAAGATCTAGACTCAAGATAGTAATGTGCTCTTTTTGCTTTGTTCATTTGTTTGGCACTTTCAAGGTTTGGTCAGTTCGCATGAGAACTTTTTGAAAACGACTGTGCAATATGCATTTCCAGATTATTAGTACATCATTATTTTTGACTGGATGCATTTCCATATAGTAACACATAACTATCTTTAATCAATAGTGCATGACATTAAGATAGCGAGTGCCTGGCCACCCATAAAAGCACACATCGCTTTAGCTCCAATGCAAGCTCCTCCTATTATTGTGGGGGCATGCTCTTTTGGTACACCTCACATGTGTTCTTTTTTTACAATACATATGTTTTTAGGTTCCAACCATGAATTGTGCCATCCAAAAGCATTCAAATAAAACAGAGTAAAGTCATGGTCCTTGAAAGATGAATTTATTATTATTCCATTGATTTTTAAATAATTTACTCCATTTCTTTGACATATTCCAATGTAAAACTAAATTTGGATCTTTTAAGCAACATGTCAAGTTTTGTTGATGGAAAAAAGACGGTAGTAAATAGACTACACAAAAGTGGTCCGCCAAATTATTTGCAAGCGAATGAATAAATACTTTGCATCATTAACATATACTATCAAATACATCACATAAAGATTCACCAAGGAAAAACATACATCACAAAAAATGTTAAAAAGTTTCCCAAAGTTAATCAAATTTTACTTATCTCTCGATTGAACTCCATATTATCAGAGTTATTTCCCTTGAAAATTGGATACTAGAACCAAACAGTTAAGACAAAGAAAATACATAACTGCTTGGTCTTTCTCTGCTAGGTGCTCGTCCTCCAGCTAATGATGTTGTGTGTTAATATCCCCCTAGAGTTATTTGTTCAAAAAAAAATATCCCCCTAGAGTTACTAGAAACTAGTCTTTCTTTTAGATGATTTGCCCTCCTTATTCTTAGTACAAAAAGTACTCCTATATTTTAACAAACACTCGGAATATGCAATTGCCGTGACTGTGACTATGTATACTTGCAATATTCAAGCATTTTATGATGAGAATTCAAACTTCTTAATACATGCCAAATGAATGAGAATTTTGGATTCATTTTAGGATGCCACGTGTCATGATTAGCTAGAGACAATGAAGCACAAACCAATTAACTATTAAGTTAAAGAGAAATGCTAAGGACACCCCCTTTTCAATACTTTGGAAATTAATACATGACTCAACACTTCAAGTGAAACCCATTTCTAAAATTTAAGACTCGCCATAATTTAAGTCAATAAGAATGTGAGTGTTGGAGAGACGGTGTTGCTAGCACCATTCTAAGTTAAAATCATTGCAAGTTTGCAACCAAAAGCTACCTACCTAATGCATTTCCACTTTAAATCAATAATGATATATATGGCATATAATAATGATGTATACGGTTTATACTAGTTTAAAGCATCCTTCTATCCCCATGTCAGTTAACACCATCAGAGACTGGGAAATTGACATAAAATCAACTAATCAAAAGAGGTCCAAAAGTTAGGGGGTCAAAATATCCATTTTTTTTCTCCAAAAGAGCTAAAATCGCAACTTTTTAAAACATAGGAGGTGAAAAGTGCATTTAAGCCTAGTTTAAATCAATAGTGTATTTTTTGTTTATAATAGTGTACGTAAACAACCAATAACAAATGCATACCAAAATCATACTATCCAGACAAACGAAATTGAAACTCAATACACAAAATCGAACCCCACTCTATCAATCAAAGTCTAAAGAGGAAGGAAAAAAAAGAACAATGTACATGTAAAAACCAGTCCTATTGAGTGTTAAAGAATACAAAAACAATTCAATTTCCCCTAAACAAATTGAATGAATTTTTATGAATGCAAAGAAAATAAAAAATTGTACGTAAACTAAGGGACACAAAATGAAGAGAAAAATAAAGAACCTATATTAAGGTATACCCAGCACCACGTTTTGTAGGGGTACCCCCAACAAACGAATTAAGCAACCCTCCATCATACCCTTCATGTTCATCCACGTACAAATCATCTGTACTCCTAAACGCACCATGCAACACAACAACCACAACACCAACCACAACCGAAACCAACACATTCACCCAAACACCAGTAAACCCTAACGCCACAACCGTCGCCACCGCAAGCACCGCCGCAGAAGCTCTATCATCCACAACACGGCCAAACAGAACGATCGGTTCGTCGCGGAAGAAGTAGAGAAAAAACCAAGCTATGAGTGTGATCAAGAAGACGATGATTGAGATAGGATGCCATAGGAGACTGAGGAATAAGACGAAGAGGATGAGGATGATGTAGTTTACGCGGAAGTGGTTGATGTTACGCTTCACGCGTGAGGTGGCTTCGGTGAGAGAGTAAGGGCGTGTGAAGGAGTAGAGTGCGAAAACTTCTTCCCATGGACGGCGCGTGACGGAGAGGGGTTTTGGTGTGGTGGCGCGTGAGATGAAATTTGGAGGAATTGAATTTGAAGATGGGAGAGAACTGTAATGAGGGGGTGAAGAAGATGAAGAATTCATAATTATGAAAGATTCATAACATAGCAAAGAGAATTATGATTGAATTAACGAACCGTAATTTTCTGTTATGAAAGTGATTATTGTGAGCAAAATGAAGAAGGTGCGTTTTGTGATGAGTTGTGGAATCTTTGATCAATGATGTCGTTTATGTGTAAAAAAGGAAGGAATAAACGACGAGTGTGGTTGTCGTTTAGTTGATAATAAATAAGCAATGCCAGCGGGTGAACGAAATCCACCTGGAGGGCACCGAAGGGATGATGGGTCCCATGTTATGCTAAACGACAAATAAATAAGCGACTAACTTCCAGCGAAACTGTGCATAATTCAGTTGGGTAATGTCTTTTTTAATTAATTTGATTTTTTCTGTGTTGAGATTAATTCAATAATTTGAATTGGTCGTATAAGAAAATGAATTTTTTTCGGGCATTTTGGGCTTGGACTAACAATGTTAGTTCATTCACGTTGTAACAGCGATTTTTCTAGATTATTCTCTCTTGTTTAAGGACCAATCAAAATGTAATATATATTGACAATATTAAATGTCAAATAAATGAGTCAATTTTTTTTAAAAAAATCAATTTTAATTGTAAGATAACTTTTAATACTTTTAATTTTTATTTAATTATAGACAATGTTACGTTAGATGTCATTTATCTTATTTATTTGCAACACTTTAATCTTTTATCTTTATTTTTTCCGTTTAGGTTTTTTATCTCTCATAAAAGTGCATATACATCATTTTTCTCATTTTTTTATTAAAAAAATACATAATTTTATTTTTTAAAATATATTTTTATTAAATATGAAAAAAAATCCAGAAATATGATGAAGATGTTCATTATCTTCATCTTCTTTCATTATTATTATTATATTTAAACCCGACATAAAAATAACTCCAAAATTGAGAGCAGTTTTGCACATCAATTTTGTTGTTTCCAGAACAATCTTAACTTTCGTAAAGTCTAACCACTCCACCAGTGACTAAGCCTCCACCATCCGCCTTGCAACATTTGTGATATTATGATTTTGATTTTTGTGTTTAAAAGAAGATTTGAATTGAATATAACATTAATTCATGATATTTAGAGATATATTTTAGTAGAATTTTTATTTATTTAAAGAAGATGATGAAGATTCAAAGGAAGAAGATGAAGATGATGAACATTTTCATCATATTTTTAGATTTTTTTCATTTTTAATAAAAATATTTTTTTTAAAAAAATAAAATTATGTATTTTTTAATAAAAAAAAGAGAAAAAAGATGTGTACGTGCTTTTAACAGAGATAAAGGACCTAGACGGAAAAAAAAAATATAAAGGACCAAAGTGTTACAAATAAATAAGATAAAGGACCCCTAATGTAATCTTGCCTTAATTATATTTAGGTGTTCAATCTTAATTAATTTACACTACAGGACTGGCTTAAAACAATTAGAATTTCACATCAAATTTCTTTCATCTGAATGTCCTTAAATTTATTAGTTACATTCATAAAATCTCTTCTTTCCATTTTGATTGTTCAATTTTGTTGTTCCAAACTGCCGCAGTTTTCAATTTTCGTGGGAATCGTCGTCCTTCGTTTGAATACAAATTTCGTGAGAATTACCGTTATTTCCATAACTACGTCAAGTATGGAGACTTGATTTTTCTTTTTGATTTGATTTTTCTTGGTTGTGAGGTAGTTAATTATAACAATTGAGTAAGTCATCCGTTGTACTTTGAGGACTACTAGCAGGTGTTACCGTTGTGATGTTGTGGGAGTTTGCTAGCATTTTTTTTCGGTTGCTGCTAAAATGGTTATGTCATGAGGTTTTTGTTCTTTTGTTTGGACTTAAAGGCTTTGGCTGATAGTGAGACAGGTATATGCGTGTTAGCATATTTTATTAGGTTGGCTGCTTAAATAAATAAAAAAAATCAAGTCACGATACCTGACGCAGTTCTAGAAACAACGACAATTCTCACTATAATTGGAAATTGCGGCAGTTTGGAACGACAAAATTGAACAATCAAAATGGAAAGAAGAATGAAAAAGAAACAAGAATTGATCAATAGGGAAGAATAAAGAAGAAGAAATTTGAATCAAGGAGATGTTTTTGTTCTCACGTTCGGGGTTCTGGAATGGAAGAAATTTTATGAATGTAAGTGATGAATTTAAGGACATCCAGATGAAATAAATTTGATGTAAAATTTTATTTGTTATAAGTCTTGTAGTGTAAATTAATTAAGATTGAACACCTTATAATATAATTAAATAAAAATTAAAAGTATTAAAAGTTACTTATGATTAAGATTAACTCTTTTTATTTTTAGAAAAAAAATGACTAATTTATTTGACATTTAATGTTACTTATGTATATTACATTTTTATTTGTTGATATCATGAGAGAGTAATTACCCCTAAATAGGGGTGGACATGGTTCAGTTCGGGATGAAAACTGAACCGAACTGAACTGAACTGTTTGCTAAATTTAAAATAACTGAACTGTTTGCATTTCGAACTGAACTGAACTATTTCAAACCGAACTGAAGTGTTCCGCTGTTATTATTGATACCTTTGAAAAAAACAAATGAAATTAAATTTTAGTTACCGAACTGAACTGAACTGTTTTGAATCGAACTGAAACTGAAACTGAACTGAACTGTTTCAGTTCAGTTTCAAAATTGTTAGTAATGGTTCAGTTTTTTTTTTGGTTCAGTTTTTGTTTTTTTTACCCACCCCTACCCCTAAACAAGAGAGGATAAAGTAGGCCTCACTTGTGATAGCAGGTTCTTGCCCGTGATAGCAGGTTCTTAATATGGGAAAAATAAGACTTGAAAAATAATGTACAATACTACATTATTTGTGGGTTGTTATGTAAGTTGACTAGAGGCGGAGTCTTGATGATTATTTGTGGGTTGCATGACCAAACACTTTATATTGGACGATTTACAGTTCTCCTTGTGTATACGGGTCGTCTGTAAATAATACAACTAGACGCTCTTTCTATCAAACGCCCTATGCGGTTTCCTTGCAGATACTCAAATGGGGTATATATATTTATTCACTATATATATCTGGAAATCTGGAAGATCAGTGGCTCCTTAAATTATATATTTGATTCCCAATTGAATAACTCTTGAATGTTTTTTCTTTTTCTTTTTAATCACAAAACCTTCAAGGGTACGCCTGAGCGGAATCACCACTACACATTACTTAATGGGGAGATGATTATTGACACGGATCCGCATACACATAAGCAAGAAAGAAGATACCTCATTTATGATTTGATAGCAATCAATCAAGATCTTACTGACTTCTTGGCTGGTTCATTCTACAAATTTTATTCAGAAATTTACACCAGTAGACTTTTGTTTATACATTTTGCAACCTTTGAATCTCTAATTTTAGTGTTCAGCCAAACACTGAAGCATATATTGCTGGTCTTTGAATTAATCAGTTTTATAAATATCTCCTCACAATCCTGCATTGATTGAGCATCCCATAAGCTTCCTAATTGGATTTCAGATTACCTTTAATTTTTGTTGTGGAGCCTTGATTGGGATCACCGAGCAATCCATATTAACTCCAGCTACTTGTTGCTTATAATTAAATAATTTAAAACATCGTTATCAGAGCAGTAGTGTTACTTGTTGTGTTATAAACTTGTAAAACATTTAAAAAATGACACAAAATACACAATAATGCATGCTGAGATTCTTGTAAGTCTTTGATTAGTGTTTACACATATGCTTGGCAGATTTTTAACTTGACCATTGTGGTTATAATGCATGCAGATGCCATTCTACGATAGGTTGAAGTTGCTGGAGAAAGAAGTAATTGAACCTCGTAATATGGAACGAGAAGCCCTTTCCAAGAGTACAAGTCCGTACTATATATATGACTTGGAACCTTTTGGTGTACGTATAGTGTCATTTTCTATTCTATTCTCAGAAACAGTTACTAGTAGGATTAACTATTTGTTTATATTCTTGTATTTTTGTTTCAGGTGAGGAGGAAGGGTTTTTGGTTACTATCTACTGTGTCAAAGCTCCTTCATAAATTCATCAGATGGTCTTGTGTTCCAGGTAATAATTAGAAATTAGTATCCCCCTCAAATACTAGACGTCCTAAGTTGAGCTTGGATGTATAGCATTATTGAGTCAATGAACACTTGGCTTTTAAGAAAGATCTTTGAGGATGACGTACAGAATTGATGCTCTGCAAGTGAGCAGTCCAAATTTTTCTAGTTGGTTCTTGTTTTGAAATATTTGAGCATTATTGACTATTGAAAAATCTAAATATTGATATACATTTATGTTTTGCAAAAAATACTGACTGACCATGAACATACCATCACAATTATGTACAGATGCTGTCTGGTTTTTCAACCTGTCTGTTGTTATTTATGTCCGATTTTGTCAGGGTTATCCGTATGTCCCTCGCACACATGAAGGTCTTCTGAAGTGGAAATACCCTGAGATGAACTCTGTTGATTTCTACTTTGAGGTCTGTCTAAATTATAATATAACTCTGGTTGATTTAAAAAAAAAAATTGTCTGAGTGCCTCGGAGCACTCTTTAAACACTTTCAAATAGAAAGCTTTTAATAAAAAATTGTGTATTGAATGCATTGAAAATTGTAATAGTTGACTTTTCAAAAGAATAATTACTAATATTAGGATGCTTAAAGAGTGTCCCGGGGCACTCGTTAACAAGACCGTTAATTTTTTTCCTCTATATAATTTCAGATGCAGAAGATATTTCTTCCTATTCAGGGAAGATTATTGAGTGCTACTGGGATGCTGCGGAGCATCACTGGGTCTGTATGCGGATCAGAACTGATAAAGCAACTCCAAATGAATTCATTACCTATCCATTAAGCTTTCTTCTTCATACTATCCATGTTTTTGTTTAATTAGCTCATGTAAAAACCCTTCAGAACATTCTTTTCTGTAAAAAAAATTGGTACAGGTAATGCGAAGCATAAAGATAATATCACAGAAGAGGTCCTGTTGAATGAGATTAGTGAGATCATTCGACTACCCTTGTATGCGGACAGAATAGATAGGGATATCAAGGCTCACCAGCATATGGTCTCGTCACGGCGCAAGTGAGTTATCACAAAAGCAAAGCACATCCAATCCAATGCGGTTGTACTCAATTGAAGAGCAAGCAAGACTAAGTGACCGTACAATTTTGTTGCCAAAGTTATTAGATGTGCTACGCCATTCATTCTCAATATCATCCCTTACCTACCTAGCTACCTTGGAATAGAGGTTTAGGTTCTCTGATATTGTCTGTGGTCACTAATTGTTGTTGTATATTAGCAATTTTGCCAATTTTCTTTATTATTATTTTTTAACATAAAGAAAAGACAAGTTCCTGAGATCTTGTTGGAAAATATTAGAGATTTGTATGAGTCTATTGATTGATATTAGAGAACGGAGACTCATCCACACCTGCGCCCTTTTAATATGATGAGGAGAAGGCCAGACCCAACCCCGCCGCGCGGCCCTTTCACACGGGACTCCCGGATCACTATGGCCGACTTTCGTCTCTGTTCGACCAGTCGGTCTCACAGTCAGGGAGAGTTTCACCGACCTAAGAGCCAATAAACTAGGGGCTTCCAGTTTCTTTCATGTCTCTTTCATATTCCAGTCATGCAGGTAAGCCCAGCTCTGCTTCCTCGTCTTGCTTCTGGCAAAGCTTCTACCTTGCTTGCTTCTCTCGCGCTTGCTTGCGCGAAGGCTTATTAAGTCCTTTTCGCTAGGTCCAAAAGCTTCCGTTAAAGCGAAAGATCTGATCCAACTGAAATCCCGCATATCCGCTGCGCTCAATATGCGGCTCCCGCCCTGTGTCCTCCTCCTTCCCCCGCCGCCTTCCGACCCACAGGAGTATACAATGACAACTTCCGGACACCCCTGCCCGATCGTGCGACTGCCTCTTGAACGTCCGATGGGCATTGGAGAGACGTAGGCATGGTGGCCAACCAAGGCAGTGAAATCGAGACAATCAATCGGAATAGGGTTTGTAGCCGAGTCCGAGTCTTCATTTTCACTTCTAAGAATCGAATCCTCAAGCGGTTCTGCCTCATACAGCTCGGGCCGAAGACCGGGGGAAGTTTAGGAGAGATGGGGAGACCCAGCAGCTGCCATTTCAAGGTACCTTGGATGGGGTCAGAGCTAACAGTCGTCTTCTTCCCCTCAAAGAGCCCTTCTCTCTCGTACTCTACTCGATGGAGCATGCATTAAGCCAGGAAAGGGCAAGAAACTGCTTCATGCGGTAGAAACTAAAGTTTTTAGAAATTTGTATAAAATACTGGTCTTGTTAACTTGTGCCCTTGATAAGAAACTAAATAAAGAAATTTAACTTTGAAAATTGTGCATTCATAACTTTGAAAACTTGTCTTTTTAAGATAATGTTTATTGTTTAATTCTATTTTAAGATCTTTATCTTGTGCCCTAAGTTAACATTTTCCATAAAATATTGTTAAAATATAATAAGTGAAGTTTTTTTTTTAGAGACGTAATAATAAGTAAAGTTATTGTGCACTTTTATGTAAAACTTTTCTTTTTCACGAACTTTTATGTAAAACTTATTAAATCAATGAACATGTTTCATTAAAGCTAGTATCCCGTGTGTGTATGATAAATTATAAGGGAAATGTAACTAGTGTTCTGAGGCACTGGTTAAGGATGTCAAATATAGTAATGTTACATTTGAACTTGTGCATTCAAGATCTTAAATGCATAAAAAGTAACATTTTTAATTTAAAACTTCCGGACACTGGTTAACATGACCCAAATTATAATTATGTGTGACATTTAAAATTATGTGTTTTTTTTTATGAAATTTTGATTTTGATTAAAACTAAAAATATAAATATAAATGTTTGTTGTTTCAAGCTATAACAAACAAAACTAACTATTATTATCTATTTCAATGACACCAATAATATAACAAAAAAATATAATCTAAATTCTTTTTTTAATGACACTAACAAACATCTTTATTATAAAAAAAAGTTGTTTACCGGTATAATTAGGATAATGAAAAGTAAGTATAAATATATTCATCTAGTTTGTTACACTTTTTAAATGATAAAGGAAAAAAATATAAGACATACATATCGTGTTTGTTATATTTATTTTAATATTTAAATTTATTTTTATCTATTTGTTGCATGTATGATCTGTATTGAAAATTGAGGTATTTTTGGAAAGAAAAAGTCAATCCAAAAGTACTAAAAGAGTAATTTTCTTTATATATATAGTATAAATTTATCAATGACAGTTGTTTGTCTCTTATTTTTATATATATCAGTGAGAAGAATTTGTCTTGTGTATTTTTTTTATGTCAATAACAAAGACAAAGACGGTGATGTGAAAGTGTGTTTAAAAGAGTGTGGTAGAGGATATGACTTTGTAATGTTAACATTCAAAATATGAATTTTTAAACATCCAAAACTGGAAATTTACATTTTTAATTGTCCCTAAATGCAGCGAACAAGAGATAACTCTCAAATGTTGTAAAAAAAAAGAAAAAAAAAAAAGAGATAATTCTCAAACTAATCTCCTGAACGGTAATCGGTGGAGGGGTAAAACTGGAAATTGGGGGGCAAGCACTCCTCAATCAAACTTGTCCAGATTTTTTATTTGGGCCAATATAACCCGACTCAGTCCGACCCGTTTTGCTCTCTTTTCCCTTTGAATATGAACGCCTTCCGTCATCGTCTTCCTCAAACATCCCTAGCCACGCGAATTCCATAGCTGCACCCGCCTTCGTAAGACTCTCAAAGAGGTAAGTTCGTCACATCTATTTATTTTGTTGTGTCTGGAATCGGAACTGTTCATAAGCACTTATATCATAAGCGCTTATGCTATAAGCTGCAAATTAAGTTGTATTGTAATTGATTGTTTAATTTGTCACAGACGCATCCTTGCCAGCTTTGTCTACTATACTCAACTGCAACTGTGCAAATATACTAGAAAGAAGCCATGTAAGTGCAAATGTGGCATTCTGTCTGAATATAACGAAAACACTCTGATTCAGAACCAAAATATGCTAAACGATTTGTTTATGGGTGTGTTTCCAGGTCGAGGATATGTGTGAAGAGTATCCCTAAATATTATACGGAGGATCATCTAAGACTAAAATTTTCTAATATAGGAGAAATAACTGATGTCAAGCTTATGCGTACCATGTATTGTTTCTTTCCTTAAATCTAAAATCCTTATTCCAATCCTCATGGACACTTATTTAGAATTTTAACTCATCCGTGTTGTTTACTGGTTAAAATTCAGAACCGGAAAAAGTCGGCAATTTGCTTTTATTGGATTTCGTACCGACCGGGAAGCTCAGGAAGCAATTCGACATCTTAATAATTCTTACTTTGACACACAAAAAATTACCTGTGAGGTCAGTTGTTTGTACCATTGTTTTTTCTTAACTTCTTCAACACTATTATATGCCCTCCGGTCCTTGTTATAAGAAACAATTCACTTTTTAGATTCATTGAATACATATGTATCTGATTTATGATATAGTTAGTATTATTTTTCATATTATTGAAACTGAGAGCCATAAAAAATGCTTGACCAAGTTTTCATCAACCAAGCAGGTGGCTCGAAAACTTGGTGATGCAAATCTTCCTCGTCCGCGGAGTCGACATTCAACAAAAAAAGACAATAAAGTGATCACCCCACATGTTAACAATCATGCTAGAGCTAAAGGACATGAAGACAATTCTATGGAAATTGATGACCCAAAACTTCAAGATTTTCTTCAGGTCATGCAACCTCGGGCAATGTCTAAGCTGTGGGCAAATGATACTTCAGTTATATCCAATGATGGTAACAACCAAGCAACATTGAATAAGGAGACCGAAAGTACATCAGTTGCAAACCATCCTATCTTAAGCGACTCACAAGTAGATGAATTACCAAAAAACCCTAAATCCGATAAGAAACGTGAACTTAAGCATGATGGAGTAATCTCTGATATGGATTATTTCAAGAGCAAAGTGACAACGGAGTGGTCTGATTCTGAAAGCAGTGATGATGACAATGGCGATGACAACAGTGATTCGGCGTCTTCTGATGATGATGACAAAGATAAACATAGTCATACTACTGAACATGAAGAAAATCGTGGTAATAACCCTGTTGAAAGAACCCCAAGAAGCGGTGCTCAAGAGTTAGATCTAGAAGACCAAGAAAATACTGTTGGAAAGGATGTAGCCAATGATAAGTCTCAAGTGAGAGCAACTGAGGAAGAGGGGCAATTATCAAATCCAGAACATAAGAAAGGAGTTTCTGAGCCGTGTCGACTGTTTGTCCATAATCTGCCATATTCGACCACGTAATTTCTCAAATTATCTTATGGATGCATGTTTCATATTATTTTGCCTACTTTTCCTGTTATTGTTTTTCCACAAGAATGAATGTCTTCTGCAAGTTAATTTCTATTGACCTTAATATTTTTTATATTTCTAGCTGTTTTTATATTTTATTGTTATTCTGTTGCAGTGAGGAGGAACTGGAAGAGCATTTCAGTCAGTTTGGCAGTGTCTCACAGGTTCATTTGCTTGTTCATAAGGTTACAAAACTATCCAAAGGAATGGCTTATATTCATTTTTCAGTTCCAGAATTTGCAGCCAGGTAACAACTAGATGGATAGAAATTGTTGTCTCACCTTAATTTATACCAACTATTGTTATATTGTAAATCTTTCTTTTTGTTCATGGTTGAGCTGTAGAATTTGTGAGTGAATGCTTTTGAAGCATTAAGTCATTTTTTTTAAAGAATCTTCAGGTTGCAGATGTAGGCATAAATAATCTTTTGTCCATTCCAAGCACTTGGCGAACTTTCCCTTAAAAGCTAGCTATCAAGAGGGAATCAAACCACTTTAACACTCCACTGAGCATCCCATATACTACTTGATGGGAGACTTGGGCACCCCGTTCCATAATACCCAAGTCCTTATCATAAACTTCCCCACAGCCTTATCCACATTCGCGCAGAGTTACTTATTTAGTAGTTATGGTTAATTTAGGGTGTGTCTTTTAAATTTGAAACAATTTCAATTGATTAGCTTTAGAGGATCTGGTAGAATTTAGGAGCAACTTTATGATGATGTGTCACCTATGCTTCTTTTGTCTTGTATTTGGCTTTTGTAAATTGTTCATGTCTGCAAGGATTCTTCTCAGTCTTTTAATGTTCATCCATTGTCTATTTAAGGGTGTATTGGCAGACATGTGATGGGTTGGATTTTGCTTGTTGTCTCTTCTGTTGTTAAGGATGGAATTCCAAGAGTGTCTTGTTTGTGTTCTTGTTTCTTTTAAATAATACTTGTAACTAGCTAAAATAGTATATTTTGTATTTAAACGATCAGAAGATGGTTTTTCCACTTGGGCCTTGTCCTGTAAAATGGGATTTGGATCCTCTAAAGTGAATGAAGTGTAAAGCATGAAAATCAAGGGTTGTTATTTTAACTAACTCGTGATTTGTTATAATGTACCTACAATATCTACCTTTGATTTTTTAATTAACGGTTGATATTATTCACTTTACACTCTAAAGTGAGTTGCTCATTTTAAAGGAGCCGAATCCTGGTAAATGATAGGATTACTACATTGGTTTGAGTTATCGAAAAGTTCTAAAACATTTTAAGAACCTATTGGAAATATTTTCTGTAATGAATTGAAGTAGGTTGGAATTGCATAATTCCACGTCAATTGAATTATATCTGTAGCTACAACATCACTAGACTTCAGATAGCTGCTACGTTTCGCAACACTAATACTGTTTCAAAACTTAAGCTGGTGCTTGTCAACAGTTCATTGTAATTTATACAATTATGTGATAAATGTTTATCAAGGCGCAAGAAGAGTCGGACAATTCAATCTTCCAGGGGAGATTATTGCATGTTATTTCAGCTACACAAAAACATTCAAACAATGAAGAGTAAGGCTCTCTTACATAATATTTGCATAATATAGTTTACATAATAGTATAGTATTATATTTTGTGTTCGTATTATTTAAATACAATACTATTATACTTGTCTCTTTTAAATAGTTTACATAATAGTATAGTATTATAGTTTGTGTTGGTTTTATTTAAATACAATACTATAATATTATAGTTTGTGTAACTAGCTAAAATAGTTTACATAATATTTTGTAACTAGCTAAAATAGTATACTTGTCTCTTTTACATAATATTGCTTCATCAACAGTGTTAAATTGTATATTTGCATTATCATGTATTGTCATTTTATGGTTTACATGTTGTAGGAACAGGGACCAAGGCTCTAAAACTCTCAAACAACGAAGAGAGGAAGAAAGGAAAGCAGCTGAAGTTAAAGGAGATACCAGAGCATGGAATAGTCTGATCATGCTCCAGGATACAGTATGTTTCCTTATGATGAAATTGAAAGCTATGATTATATTATTTCATCCTTTTTGAGTAGCCAATTTTGCAATAGTTCATTGATGTTCTGAATAATGCTTGTTTTATCTTCATATTTTCTAGTAGAAAGTCACAACTTGTGGCATGTCCTCATGAAACAAGTTTATTCCTTTTTTGGGGAGGGTTTCCTTGTGCTCTGGTTAGGTTTTGGGAATTTGGTTCAGGGGGTGCATCACTTGTTGAAGAGGGTTGTTCAGTCTCACAATGGATATTTCATTGAGGTTGCTATTTCTAACATGCATAGAGATTGGCCGTGTCGGCTGTTATATTCTTAAGAACTTTTAGGCGCATTTCATTTGCTAAAAAATGAAAGACTGGACAGCACAAAATTAATTCTATGTTTGATTTGAAGAATGGTTGTCTAACTAAACAAAGCGAAACTTGAAGGATAGGACACTTCTTAAATTTTCTTATTCATTAATAAATCCATGGGACAACTCTTTGTTCCTCTCACAACAAAGTCAAAAAGTACCCAACCTTTTCATTTTATCCGCAATTGCTATTTTCCCCGAGATTCCTCTTCTCTCTAACGTACCTTCTCCATTGTTTCGTCCCCTCATGTTCCTCAAAACAACTTGCGTTGTGCATTGATCACCTAACAGAAAATAGAACAAAAGGTTGTGTTGTAATTCAATGACTTGTACTGTGTTATTCTGTTTGTCCAGTCCTGCTAGGTGAATCAAACACACCCTTTGCCAACTGTTGTGCTTTGTTTTGTAAGATTACTTATTTTTCTTCTATCTGTTTATCTCCTCTTGCTTTTCAAATATTTTTCTTTTGCTATAAAAAATATCCCGGGTCATTAGTTTCGCTTCCATACATAAAAAAGTATAATTTTTTATATTGGGGTTATGTGGTGTGAGAAACTGTTGAGAACTTTCTTTTATTGAGAAAATAGGAAAAATGTTGTTTCCATCTTCCAACGCAGTCATAATTTCATGTTTCCTTGCCATTATAATATTTCCTTTTATTGGTGGGTGCAAAATATGTTGTTTCCTAGTGATGGAATTAACATCACTGTCTTGTCGATTATACTTCCTAAAATGTTTTTGGTGATGCTGTGTCGCTAGCAGGTTGCTTGATCTCTCTCTCTCTCTCCCCCCCTCCCCTCCCTCTCTCTTTATATATATAGGGGGCATATCACATTAGAATAACAATTATATGTGAGAATGATAGGAATGAATAGGATCCACCAGATTAAAAATGTGTGGTTGAGATTAAATCCCCCCACATTAAGTGAGTCACGTGTGAATCTTGTGACATTCTCATGCAAAGTCTCATTTCATTCATGCATTTGCCTTCTCTCTCTTGACCCATGGACTCCCATAACTTCTCTCTCTAGGATTGTCTCCTTCTATCCCTCTCCTTTGCATCCATCTCTCTCCCCTAAAGCAAGAATGAATTCCAATCCCACTAAATTGACGGAAATCAGATGACCCTTGCAACAATTGATCAGAAAGCCACCCAAATTCCTTCTCTAAGCAAACTAAACAGTGGGAAATCATGAATTGTCCAAGGGTAAATGCCAATTTCAAGGGTTTCCTATTTAATTGCAAAATTAGGCTAACTATTAATTTCAAATTTGAGCAATTTCTTTGTTTTGGGTTTCACGAGCAAAAATGGTATCAAATTGGGGGAAATAAGGGGCGTCAATTTCTCCTTGAAATTTGAGTTTATAAATTTGTTCACCATCTTCTGCGATTTACAATCTCCAACATCAGAAAAAGCAATAAAATACAAAGACCAGGTTTCATAATTTTTTAATTGGTTTTTATTCGATTAATGAGATGCTAAAAAGTTGATACAGTGAAAAGAAGGTTGGGGACCTGTGGTGGAAGGCGGAGGAGAAGAAAGAACGCATAAGAACAAAAAAAAAACGCGTGTGGGTTTTCCTATGCCACATGACACTTAATATATTTTTTAATCCTAGCCACACATTTGAATCTAATGGCTGTTATTTATGTATGTATGCATATATGTATATTAATCATGTGTTGATGTTAATAGATTGCAGAAAACATGACTCGGAAATATGGTGTTAGTAAAAGTGATTTACTGGATCCAGAAGCTGGTGATCTTCCTTCACGTATTGCTCTGGGAGAAACTCAAGTGATTTCAGAAACAAAAAATGCATTTGAAAAGGCTGGAGTGAATGTGGAGTCTCTGGCGGGTAAAGTTGATAGCGTGAAAAGAAGTAACCATGTACTTTTAGCAAAAGATTTGCCATATTATGCTACGGAAAATAAACTTGCAGAGATGTTTGGGAAATATGGTAGTTTGGATAAAATAATTCTCCCCTCGACAAGAACATTGGCCCTGGTATTTTTCCCTCCCTTATGTTCATGATGTGTCTTATGTATTTTTTATTCTGGGGGGTGGCCGTGGGTGCATTTAATAGCTTATTATCCTATCGTATAGCCTAGTTTTATTATAATTTCTAATAAAGTTTTCATTCAATTATGTCTTAATTCAACTTTCGATAGTATTTCTTCTTTCATAATATGTGGTTGTGGAACAGTCTTTTGTCCTGATATACTAAAGAAAAAACAAATAACAATCTTGTGCATGAAGTTTATTCTTTTACATTTTGAAAACTATATTACCACATCTCTATGCCGAGGGTCGACTATAGAAGCGATCTACTTACTTCGACGCGTGATGGAGCGATATCGGACGGATAAAAAAGACTTACACTTAGTTTTCATTGATTTGGAGAAGGCGTATGATAGAGTACCTAGAGAGATTTTGTGGAAAGCCCCGGAGAAGAAAGGGGTGAGGATTGCCTATATTAGAGCTATCCAGGATATGCATGAGGAAGCTTCGACTAGTGTGAGGACGCAGGATGGGGATACCGTAGATTTTCCTATAACAATAGGACTGCACCAAGGGTCAACCCTTAGTCCTTATCTTTTTGCTTTAGTTTTAGATGTACTGACGGAACACATCCAAGAGTTAGCACCGAGATGTATGCTTTTTGCAGATAATGTAGTCTTACTTGGTGAGTCGAGGGAGGAGTTAAATGGGAGGCTAGAGACCTGGAGGCAAGACTTAGAAGCGTATGGTTTCCGCCTGAGTAGAAGCAAGACGGAGTATATGGAATGTAACTTCAGCAAAAGGAAAAGTGGGTCTACCTTGGAGGTGAAAGTTGGAGATCATATCATACCCCAAGTTACACGGTTTAAATATCTTGGGTCCATAGTACAAAATGACGGAGAAATAGAAGCAGATGTAAACCATCATATTCAAGTTGGGTGGTTGAAATGGAGAAGAGCCTCAGGTGTTTTGTGCGATAAGAAAGTACCACTTAAGCTGAAAGGAAAGTTCTATCGGACAGCAGTCAGACCGGCAATGTTGTATGGTACGGAGTGTTGGGCGGTTAAGAGCCAACACGAGAGTAAAGTAAGTGTAGCGGAGATGAGGATGTTGCGCTGGATGAGTGGTAAGACTAGACAGGATAGTATTAGGAATGACAACATTAGAGAGAGAGTAGGGGTAGCATTAATTTTTTTTTTAAAAAATTTGGGAAAAAATCTGAATATTTTTTTTGTTTTAGAAAAAAATGTAATACCCATACTAAACGTATCTAGAAAGTTTAGCATGTGCATTATCTTTAGTACTGGATACATTAAAATTTACAACATAAATTCTACGAATGAATAATTTATACAGTAACATGCGTTCGTACA
>Ga0228711_1001388_pt1 | contig 35415 bp, 14 predicted proteins | sample MedpolnodulmetaG_2_FD_177996 | JGI IMG/M metagenome (GOLD analysis project Ga0228711, IMG submission 177996) | Root nodule microbial communities from Medicago polymorpha collected in Santa Monica, California, United States - brown nodules | ecosystem: Host-associated > Plants > Roots > Nodule... | reverse complement strand
TTTAACCCTTTTTTTTTTAACTTTCCTATGCATAAAAGTCTCAACCAACTTACAAGGACTTTTAACTTTCCTTTTAGGCGAGAGCATACTAATTCTAAAAAAAAAAAACTATTTTTAAAATTTATTGAATGAATGATGTATGTGGTTATTAACATCAACTATATAGACATTTAAAAAATCGTTTTTAACTTATAATATTGATCGAAAAAGTAGTTTATAAGTTCGTAGGCTAAGATGTAAGTTTGTTCCTCTTTAATCAAAAGTGTTAATAAAACTAAATACAACTAGAATCGAACTAAAATTTGAAATGGCGAATACCCATTCAAAGGGAAAACTTCATTGAAAATCATATTTAGAACATTAAACTACTATAACATTCAATATTAACATTAACATCAACAATATAAAAGAAAAGTTATATATAGAGAGAGGGAGAGGGAGAGAGAGAATTTTACTCCACATAGGACAACTTATTAAACTTACAGTTGAGAACACTATCTTATCTAGATTGCCACTCTTACTGATTGCATCAACATCAATTACCTACGAAGGTTAAAAACATGGAGTAAAATTAGGCAATGCAGTTTTTCAAAATGATACAAAGACATGGACTATTTTGAGTTATTAATAGAGTCATGGATCAAATTGAAAATTTGATACAAAAACAGGGACCAATTTAATGGTTTACTCGAATAAGAACCATTGGACCGTTAGCGAAGCTTTTATTGTAAAAATCTATAAACTCATTTGTCAAATCTTCCCATAAAGTGTAGGATGTAATTAATGTTTCCAATTCACAATAGGGTGTACAGTTATATGCAGTCCGATAATACAATATAATATTGATTAAGACATCCATACAAAATATGTACCTTAAATCCTTTAGTGCGAAAGCAATATTCCTTTTTCTTGTAAAAGAAGCAACTGTACACTTGAATAGTATCACTCTGGAAAATATTGTTTCTAACACAAACAACCATACAAATAAGGAAACAAATTAAATAATAAACTTAAGAGAAACAAAGATATATAAATACAAAATTATAAACCTGGTTATTGATTATCAACAGCTCAATATAATCTTCCTTTTCACCCTTGAAAACACTCCACATGTCCTCTAGTTTAAATATAGTCTCCAGACCTATTTGTTCTTTGTGATTTCCTTAACAACATTTGTAATGCACATACTAAATTGTCTAGAATATTTAAACGGGTGTTAAACATAAAGTACTGGATACATTAAAATTACAACAATATTTCTTGCTTACAAGTCAACTCTCCATACAGCTGCCAATGTGGTGACAGATAAAGTGCAGGGATTGTTCACTTACTTCCAGTTTTATCAAAGGAACAAGTTGCTGACATATTAACTAAATCTCTTCATCTTCGTCCTTTCAACTCTCTACACAACAAGCTTGGAATTATAAACATATATTCCAGCTTGAAGGGGGATGTTAATAGTGAAAATAAAGAGGCATAATAACTTGCTTGTTCAGCAAGCAATGTAATAGAAATATAACTAACTTGCAGTTAGTTTGTTAGAAAGTTAGTTTTGTGTAACTGTTTCTAGTTCAACATAGAGTAGTAGAACAAACTCTATATAAAGCTAGCATAACATATTGTAATAGTTAGATGGGTGAAATAAAATTTCTCTTCTTATCTTTCTTTCTCTCTAAGCTTTTATGCTTATTTGCAAGCTCTTATACTCATCAATGGAGTTGAGATCATTTTTTCACAGTCTTTAAAGGTCTAAGACGGGATATAAATTGTATTTGATTGAGTGATCTTACTCAACCAATATAGATATAAATTGTACTAGATTGATGAAAGTGGTCTTGCATCATGTACAAATATCTTTTTCATAAGTTATATCATGATCTCTTTAATAGTAAAAACTAACTTGTGCATGATTCATAACTTCTCTCCTGTGTGCATTCATAGAGATGACCTCCATTACAAAGTTAAAAGTAAAAAATTGTTGCTCCAAAAATATCTAGTCACTGACGAAGGCATGAAACAATCGAAAACATGCGGCACTGCTGGAAAGCGGCATCTTAGTAACTTATTAACGAATTACAACCCTCTTTGGCATGAGTAAATAAAAAAAAGTTAAATGTCTCAATATTTTGAAGTTTGTGCTAACTGTACATAGAGATCAAATATATGATCATAACAATAAACTTAACAGGTTTTATAAAAATTTGGCTGGATATTATCCTGTCATGAATGTACAGAGAAGCAGAGAAAGAATGATATACTTGAAAGTTGAAATCTAATTTACCATCAATCTAAGTCCATATCATTACTCTTTACATACAAGAAAGAAAGCAATTTGAGTAGCAGGGAAGCAACAAGACACTGTCTTCCATGGCAATATGCTGCCGGAAAGGATTTAATTGAACCTACATAAGGATCATCAAAATGCTTGCTAAATGATCCAAAGAATTCTCAATACAGGACCCCACATATCGAATTAGAAGCTTACAGGTAATCTAAGAGGGCGTCCAGTTACAGTCTTTATGCAACTTGCTGCAAGATGACAAGCTTCTTCACCATAATCAGTAAAAACAGCAGGGACATCAATCTTTTCAATTAACTCCTGAAAATTTGATCATGCAAACAAAGGAAACAAAAGGAAATCGTGTAAGCATGCCGCATACTTTTTGAACTAAAGGCAGCAAAAAACTAAAACTAACTCATAAATAGAGTACATACAATACTTGGTAACCAACTGCAATAGGCAGCAATACCAGCATTTGGAGCAATCACTAGGCGAGGAAAGGAACCTTGTAAGTAGAACATTAGATAAGATAAATTATTGATTTCATAGAATCAGATGGTCAAAATCAAAACAAGCAAGATTAAGTTAAATGACAACAATATAGTAAGAACAAGTAATATTAACTATTTGCATGTTGATTCCTTTTAGAAGTAGCAGTGGGATACCTTTACAATATCTTTGTATCCATCATGATAAGAATCCTCGCCGAAGCTGCAATGTCAATGCAGCGGTTACACGGACATTTTCAGTTGCTGGTTTGCATACACACTTGGCTTCAATGCAACAAGGATACTTAGAGTAGAAGACGAATTAACGAATGTAATATTGTCAAATAAAGCTCCACATTTCAGAAACCTAAAGTACTACCAATTCTGACCATTAGTTAGTTAGCTCTATAATGATAGCAACAATGTCTCCATTGGCACCTTTGACAGCAGAGCTGCCTGGGTTTGTAGCTGTGATGAGCTTAAGTATTCAATCTTAGCTTCCACAGATATAATAATATATATAAGAATCACGTTGTTTGTGAGTGACGACAGCCGAGGTGGTAAATAGAAAACCAAAAAAGCTTAATTTTGACAAACAAGATCTGAACAAACAAAAAACCAAAAACTCAATTTTGACAAATACAAAACAGTAATACAGAGAAAAGACCTATCAATTATAATCTCATAATAATTTGTGCTCTTCAATGAAATTATGACCCCTTGTAATGTCCTTGAAAGTATTATGATATGAATCAATGCATATAATCACTGCTTTATTGAGCAAGACAATGCACACACATATATGTAAGCCTAAAGTATTATGAAAAACAAAACAAAAGCTCAAATCATTATATACTTTAAAAGGAATCCTTTACAGTACTTAAAATATTGTGAAGAAAACACAGCCACATAATTTTCATGACAAAAAAGCACAAGGTGAAAATATATGTGTAGAAGTCCTTGATAATCAAACATAGTGAAAGGAAACAACATCATTGTGAGTAGTATACAACATAACAAAATAAAGGTGCCATAAAATATTTGTCCTAAATATTACATTTTTATTGCAGTTACTGCAGTCATTGAAATCTCTCTAACAATGCCTTCTTCCCCTATGCAGTCGTAGGAAGAAACAATTTCTCTATAAACAACACCCTTGAACTTCTCAAACAAAGCCTTTGTATGATGAGACAAAAGCATTCTTTGGGTTGATGAATGAAGACTCCAAAGGAAATGCTTCTATGAAAGACTTTTTACCTTGCTTTTCCCAAAGCTAGTTCTTTCAATTTACATCTAGTAATAATGATACATGAATTTAGAATTAAAGAATCTGTTATGGAAATTATAATATAGGGATATTTCAATGCAAACTTGCAGGTGAAAGATCAAATATCAAAGATATCCACTGCTCACCAAAAAATATCGTTAACATTATATAATTTAAGCAGAAGAGATTATTGATTGAGTTAGATAATTTGGATCAGTAGCTTTTTGATGAGTTATGTAGCTACTTGATGAGTTTTTTTAGCATGTTTGTTGATATACTTTAAATAAACCAGATGGGACTAATCCATGTTTTATGAAGAGGGAATAAATAATTAAAGGGAAATGCTAACTAGTGCCCCTGAGACACTTTTTAAGAACCATAAGTAGTAGTGAAACTCTTTAAGGAGTACATATTTAATGACATAACAATGAAGTTCCAATGAAGTTAGTACTTAGTTCTAGTAGTACTGCACCAACTTTTGAAAAATATAAAAATATATTTAATTCAAGAAGTTATCAAGTTTAGTATACCAATCATTATGTGATACAAACATCAAGTTCGAAATTATGTCTAGGGATTGAAGGTCACAAAAACTGGTCGGCCGAAGGATAAGGCCACTAAAGCCCTCACTTTAGGCCTACAAGCAAAAATATTATTTTTCATTAAATTTTATAAGCGAAAAGGCCTCATATACAGACAAAAAAGACTTCATATATCAAACTTATTTTAAGTCTCACTTATTTTTGAAGATTATTGAGCCGACTCTGAGTCAAAAAGCTCACTATATCTAATGCACATGGATTCAGAAAGATGCTCTACAAATGGTACAAAATGATTCTAGGTAGAACTCAAGTTTGGTGAAGTTATGTCTGACTATGAAAATACTAGGTAACACAAATTTAAAATCATGGCACCCTCTGGATGTAAGAACTCTCAAGACTAAAACCTTTCAAAATCGTAGAAGGCAATTTTCAAATCCCTTAAAACATTTTTTTGGAAGAATTCAAAACGTTTAACCTGGGCTTGTTTGGTGGCACAAATAGAATCAAATTTATCACAAAATAAAACTAATCAATGACATATGTAATGTACCTTACCATGTTCTCTTCTTGAATGAAATCTTTCCTTTCAAACCCACATCACGCTATAGCACCCAAAATTGCTACAAAAAATATTCACTTTTAAGTTCAAATATATGAATTGAAATAGTTATTTCAAAAGGAGACATCTTTTACTAAAATACAATTCTTATAAGGTAAGTAAGGAGACATGCAGAGGGAGAAAGAGGTAAAGACAGTAATAATAATTCATAACTCTCAGAATACCAGGCCCCCTTCCCCCCGAGAACCGGAGGGTTAGCACAAAAAAAAAAAAAAATCCATACCTCAAATCAACGTTCAAAGCATTTACTATGTTGTAGTATCACCTCGTTCACATCTTCATCCATGTCAAATTTGGTGTTGTCCACACGTGAAGTCCAAAGTGTTGGTGTGTACAAGGTTCCATTGAACCAAAAAGTCTTCATCTCTTGGCAGTCTTCAATAATGATACGAAAACACTTTGGCAGTTCAACATAGGAAGGGAAAGAGCTCTGAGAGAAACATATAAGGTTGGGAAGATTCTGTAGTTTAATTTCAAACAATCTTGGGAATATGATCTTATCCCTCTGTTGCTGTTCTATTACACAATTAATAGGATTTGAATTACTATTCCCGATTATCTGCTGGATTTTTTCGCAATTACACACTGAAAGGAGTTGCAAATTTGGAAGGCTCGTGGTCATGGAAACATCCCAGAACACACAGCTCAAATCATCACACTTTTCAATATATATTTCCAACAATTTCTGAAATCTTAATATCTGAACATGATTTTTCCAAATGTGCTTCAGTTTAGGCAGAGAAAACAAGTATATATACCATAATTCATCATATTTCATACTTCTATCGTTTGATTCAAATATCTCTTCTAAGCCCCCACATTCTCGCACATTGAGAATCTGCATATGTGAGAATAAGTGCATCTTGTTCGCTGGGATGCAACTCAACAGCTTGTGACACTTTTCAATGTCGATCTTTGTTACTCTTCTGATGTAGCCAACAAGCTCTTCATTGATATCTCTAAATGTCTCTAATTTTTGGATCTCTGCCTGCACACAACACAAAAATTTGAATGTCTGTGATGTGATAAAGTTTATATTAAAAAACTATGATCGATTTGGTAGAGCTCATGTGTGTGTACCTTGTATTTCTTTGAATTTTGATAAGAATATATTGTCAAATTAAGGTCTTCAAGAGTGCGCACAATATTAAACCATTCCCACCTAACAATATGAAGGTTGGGTGCACTTACAATGACATTTCCATAGGGAAATGTTGCCATATTTGGACACTCTTCAGTTGACGACGTCATGATATTGTAGTCGTACGCTCCCAGACAAAAACACTTGAGCTTTGACACACTATAAAATCTTAACTCCTTTAATTCTGGAAATGAAATCTGAATCTTATTATTATTGATTTCTTTGTCCTCTACTACATCGCACATTGGGACATCGTAGTCATAATCTCCTGAGCAAACACATTCCAAGTTAGGAAGGGAACCAAGGAGCAATTCCTCCAATTTAGGAAATGAAATCTTGACTTTGTTTCCTCCTTCACTATTCCCGTCTTCCTTTGTAATTATCTCCTCCATCATGTCACAATCACCAACTGTTAGTTTTTTAAGTTGCACAAGGCTTCTTGCCATTGAATGGGAAAGCAAACTCTTCAAATTATGGCAATGTAAAACATCAATATTTGTTATCTTTTGGAAGCTTGCAACCTCCATAATATTGTGTTTCCATATGTGACTCAATTTGGGCAAATTATCCAATGTCATATTTTGCAGCTGATACTGTGTGGTGGAAATGTGATCTGTCTTTTTTGTATCTGCTCCTCCTCCTGATCCAAACACCTCATTTAGTGAATCACAATTACTTACAGTCAGCTCCTTCACATTTTGAAGCATTTGTATCTCATTGTACGGCACAAGCACTGACAATTTATGAAATGCTTTGATGTTTGTTTGAGAGTTCTTAATCAAATATCCATCATTATGTAGTTTGGTCCAGTTCAACATCACGGATCCTTGTGACGCTACCTGTAAAACATTCGCTGATGTGTTTTCAAGAAGTATCACCTTAATTTTATTTCCAAAACCCACAAAATTAATTATTTAATCAAGCACTTAGAATGCTACAATTATTAATTAATGAACATATATAGATCATCATGAAAGATGAGACTTACAAATGATTTAAACCCCCGTATTACGGAGTTTATGTCTTTCTTCTGTATATAGTTGCTGCTGAGTGATTCAATCTTTATGGTAAGATCCTCAAGATTAGGTGTATAAGAATCACCTCTTGAAAACAATTCCATATTGGGACAATCTTCAATATCACTTTTTCCAATGATGGAAAATCAAGATTATGGCGACCTTGGAAAAAGGACTTAAGGCTGGGTAAATTTTTAAGAAGTAGATGTTGCAATGCAGGAAAAATAATTTTACTATTAGTTGCTTCTATTTCTTCTTGATTAGATATTATTTCCTCCATGTTTTCACATTGTCGTACTTCTAGCTTTTGAAGATGCTCAAGACTACACATGATTGAATGAGAGAACAATATGTTGATGTTGTTACATGTTTCTACGAGCAAAGAAGTTAAGTTTGGAAACAAGGCCTCATCTATGAGTGGCTGAAATCTTGAGCTTACATGATCTTCCACAAATCCATCCTACAAAATCATATTAACAAAAAATCAATTTGCTAATGTTGAAGTACTACATATATCTTTCATTCTTCACTCACTTATGTTATATACCCAAGCAAAGTAATAAAATAACAACTATGAGCTTATTTAAGGTTTAGTTATTTTGTAGGTACTAAACTATGTGAATTTTTTTAAATAGTTTCTTGAAATAAACAATTTTGTAATCAGATCTTTGAATTAATGTTATTATTTTTTAATTAGGTCCTTCTTAGTCAATCATTAGTCAACATGTAATGGAAGGACCTAATTACAAAAAACATATAAGTTCAAGGACCTTATAATTATTTTTTTAGTTTATGCATCTATTTAAAAAATTTCAAATAGTTTAGGACCTACATAAACCTTTCTTTAGCTATATGTATATATATTAAATCTCTTTTCTGTAGAACTTTCAATCCACATGTTCAGGAAAACATTATCAAATGTATATAGTGACAAATAACTTTTATACCCACCATGAATTGTTGTTTATCCCAAGATTCGTATGTTCCAAAAGAGCAAAGTCTCACAAGATTTGGCAGATTTATTAATTGAAGAGATTCGAGTAAAGCAAAAGAGTGTATCATGTCTTCCCTCTTTTCTCTTGTAGCCATTATGGTCTTCAACTTGTCACACATTAAAATTTTGATGGTCTTCATGTGTGACAGAACGATGAAATTGCATTTTTCTTCAAGAAAAAACAATACATCAAGCAAATTACAGTTTAGTATGAATAGATCTTCTAGAGCAGGCATATGTATTTTTCCTTTCATGATCTTCATTTCCAAAATATAAGGTATATGATCATCCATTGCTCGTGTGACTGATGCTTCCTGCAAACACATAAAATATATCATTAAAAAGAATACTTCTCAAAACTTTTGTGGATAATTTTATTAGTTTTATGTAAAATAGTGTCGGATCTATTGAATGGAGTCGATCTACATCTTCAAGTTGTATATATAGAAGAGTATGGCTACAATTGTGGAAAATATATAAAATGAGATTTCATACCTTACTATTTCTCTTACTTGTGGTTCCTTGTTGAATAAATTTGGGTATAAATGGAATACAGCTAACAGACCGATTAGAAGACCTTGAATTGTTTTCTTTTAAACCGTGGAAACTAACATCTTTTGTGTTTGCAGAATACGTGACATCGAGGTAGTCTTTAGCACCAATATGTGTTGGTAAGAAAGAGATCTCCAACATAGGACAATGTACAACATCAAATTGCTTCAAGGATGGATATTCTAACCAAAGTAATTCTGAACAAATACTCACAAGCTTTGGAAGTCTTGAAAGTGATAAATAACAAAGTTTATTGAAGCCAATAGTTTTCACATGTCCTTTATTGTCATACTCTTCTTCACACCTATTTGAGGTCACTATATTCTCAATCAACTTACAAGAACTTACTTCCAATCTCTCAAGATTTGTGACTGCTCTTACAATAACAGAAGTAAATACATGTGTTAAAGAGTCACAATTTGAGATTGTCAGGAATCTCAAATTTTGAAAGCCTTGGACAGGGCTTGGAACAATGCCCCACACATATGATAGATTTTTTAGGTGTGATATCTCAATTTTTGTTAGTTGAGGAAACAACAAATCTAATGCTTGCCCACTGGAATTCAAGTCTCCTTTCAAATCAAACACCACATTTAAGGAAATGCAATCTTGTAATAGTATTGTTTCCAATTTTGGAAACTTTTTCATCCAATCAGATGAAAACAATTTGCCAACACTAAATTCCTGAAAAATGTGTAAAAAATATAGTTGATATTAATTAGCCAATATATAAACTTACTAGAAAAATGGGAAAATGAATAAATAATAATAATCATAACAAAAAAAATTTAGGAAAATGAATAAATAATAATCATAACAAAAAAAATAATATTTTACTTACTTCATTGAGCTCATTGAATTCAATAGCATTGTCAAAGCCAATAAAGCTTGGGAGATCTGTTAATTCCATTTTCCCCAAATATGAGAACTCATTCATCAATCTTTTGACTTCATGGTGATTAGAGGAGTAGCATATCTGTTTCAAATTCTCAAGATTTTTTAAAGACAATGACTGAATTTGTGGGAAGCCATTGCAATGAACAGTGCAATCTATGAGATACTCCAAATTAGGGCATGAAACAACCCTTAAATCTTTCAAGTATGGAATTGAGTAATCACTCAATAAGTCGCTTATAATATTTTTCAAGCCTTTCACTTTTTCTATTGCAAGGATTTCACATTTCTTAATCACTTGTGAGATCATCAATATTCTATTTATATATTGATAACCTATAGAACTAACTTGCAATAAATTTGACTCCAAATATGAAGATCTTTGAAAATTAGAGTATCGATCCACATAAACCCAAAACTTTTGTAAGTTGTTGAAGACTAAATTCTTGAGTAAAATTTCAGTCCCTCTAAATTTCATCTCAACAACCTTTAGCTGATGAGATATCTTTTTCAGCTCGTTGATCGCAACTTCATTTTTATTCCAAGGAAAATTGTCCATCCTAAAGTAAAGTTCTTCCAACCGAAACAGTCTAATCAAGACATTATCAGAAATGAAATTCAGATCATTGCAATCTGTCAAATCCAATAATCTTAGATTGCCCAAATCTCCTATTTGAATCGGGAGTTCTTTAATATTGGAATGTGCCAAACTTAGGACTTCTAGGAGTAAAAGTTTCTTACCAATTATAGATATATCTCCAACATCACAATGTTCTACTTTCAATGTGTGGAGGTTGAATGAGGCTTGGGATAGAGACGAGAGCTTAGGAATGCACAAATGTTGCATAGATAAAACTTTAAGTGCACACATTCCTTGGAAGAAAAGTTCGGGCCAAGAGATTGGTTCCTTGCTTTTGGACCTTACTTGAAAAAGTTTAAGTGTCGGACACTCTAAGCCACTTTCTAAGTTGTTTGTATCATCCAAGATAAGTGATATTGCTTTGATGTCATTCAATTTCTCTTCTTTTAAACTCTTAAAGTTGTATTGCACCATAAATTTATCTTCTTCATTTTTAAATAAAAATGATATAACAACATTTCGCACAATATCATGCATCTTCACACACCCTTGCACATTACTTTCCAACAACAAAAACTTTCTCTTTAGATTATCTACCAATGTATGCACTTGGTTTCTTGCTTCCCATGATGCAGTAATGTGTTTGAACATTCCCAGACCCACTGCATGATGCAACAAACATTCAATAGGAATATCAAAGTCTTCAGGAAACAATCCACAAAGCATAAGGAATAGCTTGTATTCTTTGTTTCTCAAAAACTTTAAACTAAGCTCAATGCGAGGGTGGACAAATTTTTCAACATCTGACGAGGAAGATGATTGAAAATTTCTTAAATGTTTAAGTGTGTCTTCCCATGCAGACTTCCCTTCAAAGCTTAGTGCTCTTCCAACTGTCACAATTGCAAGGGGCAAGCCACCACATGCCTTTGCAACCTCTCTTGCTATTGGATTGATATCATGTTTGTTTACAACATCTCCTGCCATTTCTCGAAATAGGCTCCAAGCTTCATCCTCCAACAACACAGGGACTTGAAAATTCACTCTGCAACCCATATTTTGGCACACTTTTTGATCCCGCGAAGTGAACAATATTTTGCAATATTTATCACGTTCTTGAAGTCCAATACGCTCAAAATCAAGAATATCCCACACATCATCTAGAACTATTAAGACTCTTTTACCTTCACTCAGTCTCTCAAGTAGTTCCATTGCTCTTCCTAGCAAGCTGTCCTTTTTAAATTCCATGCCCAAAGTATCAGCAATTTGAATTTGGATCTTCTCATAATTTACATCTTGAGAAACCACTGCCATCACAACTTCATCAAATAGATTATTTTTTTCTATTGTTTTGATGACTTCTTTCACCAGTGTGGTTTTTCCTACTCCGCCCATCCCACAAATGCTAATCATTTTGACTTGATCATCCTTGAGCTTCTCTATGACCTCTGTTATAATTTTTTCTCTAGACAATAGGCTCTTGACATCTTTTGTGAAGGTAGATCCAAGTGTTAATGAAGCTTTAGGGTAAGATATATCTTTAAATTTGTTTTTTTCCTCCTTCAGGCTTGTAATATATTCTATCCTTTTAGTTGCTTGCTTTCCCAATGAGTAATTAAATGCTAAATCTGAACATTGTCCACCAAAACATTTCTTGTTCTTGTTAACATTATTTTCATTAGAGATCCATTTTTGCCACTCATTTTCAATAATTGTCACTTCAGATAGCCATTTTTGCACGATGGGGTCAATTTCATGTCCCTTCCTTCTTTCATTGTCCACCTTTGTTTGCAATGCTTGTTTCATCATCTTTAAGTTCTTGAGCTCCTCCTCCAGATTGATTGTAATTTTTTTGTGTTGTGTCAAATATTTAAAATGCTTCATGGATAACTCCACAACCAATTGTCCCAATTTTGTGACAGCTTCTTTTCCCAATTCAGTAAGGCAATCCATCTTCCTATACCAAAATAAAATCGTTTCTAAATTATAAATAGTTTATTAGACATCTTACTAAGGCTATCAAAATGCATGTAGGTAAAACCAGAACTATAAATTGCCAATGTTTAGATAGAGTAACTAAAAATTTTCATTCTTCAAATTTGTCAATTGTTATAAATTTTAAGTTTTGGGGTAAAAGTATTATATAATGAAAGTAATTCAAAATGAGAACTATGTTTAGACCAAATTTTTGAAGGAGAGATCAAAACTATAAAATTCTAAAATAGGAGGACTAATTTCGCAAAATAGTGAAAATAGAGGAATCAAAACTATAATTAAGCTACATGGTTAATGGGAAGGTTGAACCTGTTTGGTTTGAGCTTATTTTGAGCTTATGAAAAATAGCTTATGTAAATAAATAAGCTTTTATTTTAATTTATAAGTTCTCACTAGCAAAAATCGTATCTTCATAAACTGTTTTTTCATAAACAACCTTAAAAACTTATAAATAATACATAAAAACTTATTTATTTGCATAAGCTGTTTTATATAAACTCTAAAATAAGCTAATCCAAATGGGCCCTAAGTGTTTGGGTGGCTTGTACATTATGGAGTGGAACACCTTTGTGGTACTTTTTTTAAATAACAAATATTATCATGTTAGTATATGTTTTTTTTTTACAAAATGTTAGTATATGTTAGTGGTGTTAATGTTGTAAGTGGAGGTAGAATTAGCAGTGGGAATAAGATTAGGGTGAGTGACAAAGCCCCAAGGTCTAGCTTACGTCACACAGCTCATACCAGACTTGTTTTAAAATGGAAAAGACTAAAAAATATTAAAAGCTTATATTTAACTAAAATTGTTAGGCCATTCAAACTATTAATTTATTATATTTTATACTTTGGATTAATTTATAAATTTCTTAACCTTTTAAATAATTTAAGCGTATTAGTTTACATTAATTTTTCTCACAATTAAATAGATTATTATAAATTAGAATTGAAATATGATATCATATATATTCAGATTCTTTAAAATGTCATTAAATATAAAATAGAGTTTCATTTGATTGAGATATTACTTTGTTATTAGTATATTTAAACATATGTCATATTATTAGTTCAAATATATTCATATGAAATAGGTATTTAAACAGCCTAATAGATTATACAAGATTTATTTTATCCATTACAAGCACTAGATAGTAGTTTTAAGGTGTCAACATAATTGAGATATTGTTACTGTCTGTGATGTTTCTGTACTCTAATTTATTTTCTTTACTGATTTCTTTAGGGGTTAATTGTATTCGAACATTTTTATATTAGAAATGGGGAATGTAATACACACTCGTTCAAAAATTAGGTGTGTATTAGCTATGTGTACCATTTATATTTGAATAAAAAGCTCACACTTCTATTACCAAAAAAAAAGAAAAAAATTGCCCACACTTTTCTTTTTAAAAGCCGCTAAACGTAATTTAATTGGCTTAATTACACTTTTGGTCCTCTAAGTTTCCCAAAGTTGTGATTTTGACCCCCTAAAAAAAAAACTTTTTTCAAGCCCCTTAAGTTTACTTTATGTTGCAATTTTAGCACCTCATGACAATTTTAGCCCCCTAAGTTTACTTTTCAGACCCCTAATTGCCATGAGGGGCTAAAATTGCAGCAAAAAGTAAACTTAGGGGCTTGGAAAGAGTTTTTTTAGGGGGCCAAAATCACAACTTTGGAAAACTTAGAGGGTCAAAAGTGTAATTAAGCCAATTTAATTCTCTCTCCCTCCCTCCTACTGCAATGAATAAATCATCCCTTTCTTCCAACCGTTTGATGTGGCCGGAAAGAACCAGGATCCTCTCTTTTTCTTACTCTCTCCTTCTTTCTCCTTTTGCATGATGTGTCTTTATCTCTCTTGATCTTCTCTCTATAATTTAGAGAGAGAGAGGGGGACACACAAAATGAAAAAGGAGAAAGGAGGGAGGGACACACACATATTTATGTATATGACTCTACATATTTACGACTTCTATTAAATAGATCAAATGTAAGACACTTGAGAAATAAAGTCACTAGAAACCATACCCTCAAAAGAAAAGCTCTTAAGCTAAATCGGACAAAATACGATTTCATGTAAATAGAAACAGGACTAAATAGAGTAATATAAGATGAAGAGGCTTGTACATAAATAGGATAATAAAATTCAATTTAAATTTATCTATAAAATATTCAAATTGGTTTTGTTATACTACAAAAATGTAAAAGAAAAATAAATAGCAAAAATAGTTCGAAATACTTACCAGGGCCTCAGAGAAAGCAACAATATACAACAGCTTTTGAATGAATAAGAGATGAATGGAAGAAGACTAAATTGGAATGGAATGATAATATAATGGTTCTAGGATTCCTCAACCAACAAAGAAGCAACTTATGATTCAAGAAAGAATTTAACTTTATCAAAAATAATTTGTCCTCCTTACATTTAAGAAGGAACAATTATTCTGAATTTATTATTCAACAATACACACAAGCAAGCAATCTTCAATCTTCGTGAATACAGAAACCAACACACTGCCAATAAAATTTTAGAATTTCAATTTTTTACAAATATAATAAATCTGAGATGCATAGATAGGAAACAATTGATGAGAGCATCTTCATTACTTCGCTCGTGAAAAATAAAAAAGACTCGAGGAGTATCTTGAAACCAAGAAAAGGATATAAAATATCAAAAGAGATTCTTATTTAGAGATTTTATACAACCATTAAAAAAAGACGTGTGTATGTCGAAAGAAAAATAATACCCAATAGAGACAAGCTGTTACTAATTCAATAGTAACTTAAGGAATAGAGGCATTATAGAAGTCCAACATTAAATCTCTGTTTTCCACCCTCAGTTGTTACCCAACTTGACCCGATATTAGGGGGAAAAAGTTCTCTACTTCTCTTGATTAAGTAAAACATAGCTTGCAATTATCTTTCCTATTTTTGATTTTGATTGAAGCAAAGTTTGCTTCGTTTCTAACATGACGCTTCAAAAAGAGCCAACCGTAAGAATCATATATGAGCTATCTTATGAAGTAAAATCCTATTGGCAATTATATACCAAAAAGAAAGCAATTAGAGTAGCATGGAAGCAACAACACGCTGTCTTCCACGGCAATAGGCTGCCTAAAAGGATTTAATTGAACCTACATAGGAGTGGGTACAAAGGATCATCAAAATTCATAGTAAATCATCAGAAGAATTAACTTTCTCAATACAGGACACCATAGATCGAATTAGAAACTTACAGGTAATCTAAGAGGGCGTCCAGTTACAGTCTTTATGCAACTTGCTGCAAGATGACAAGCTTCTTCACAATAATCACTAAAAACAGCAGGGACATAAATCTTTTCAATTAACTCCTGAAAATTTGATCATGCAAACAAAGGAAACATAAGGAAATTGTGTAAGCGTGCCGCATAGTTTTTGAACTGAAGGCAGCAAAAAACTAAAACTAACTCCAAAACAGAGGATAAGCAAAAGATGGGACACATACAATACTTGGTAACCAACTGGAATAGGCAGCAATGCCGCCATTTGGAGCAATAATTAGGTGAGGAAAGGAATCCTGAAAATCAGAGAAAATTATTGATTTCGGAGAATCAGACACTTAAAATCAAAACAAGCAAGATTAGCTTGAATGATAGTAACATGGTAAGAACAAGTAATAATAAAATTTGCATATCGGTTCTTTTCAGAAGTAGCAATGGGATACCTTAACAATATCTTTGTATCTGTCATGATAAAATCCTCGCCAAAGCTTCAATGTCAATGCAGAGGTTATACTGACATTTTCAGTCGCTAGTTTGCACACACAGTTGGCTTCACTGCAACAAGGATACTTAGAAATGCTGATCTTTTCACCATCCCTGTTTACTGGGAGGAAAGACGGATATATAATTAGACCAAGTAGTGACCAGCATCAGATGACAGAATAATTACTAATGAGCAATGCATCCGACCTTTGAGAAGGAATTGCAGGTCCAACAAGATCTATATGAATATGTACACCAGGGAAGAGGGCAAGTAATTCTCCAAACACAGCAAGTTGTAGCAGCTCCTTCTCGGGTCCTTCCATGTAGAATTTCAATAAGCCAAAGTCATGCGCAGTGAAAGCGTAAAAAATGATTTATTATTAACACACACACACACAAACCTTCGTAAACAAAGCAATTTATAAAGTAGATTTGTTACTTTTGATACATTAAATGTACAGATAAAGATGACCTTTTAAAAAAATAACAGATAAAGATGACAGAAGAAAAGAGTTTCATAACTAATGTAGACTAGCTTGAGGAATTTCAAATACAAACCCTTAAATATGCATAGACAACAGCAAAAATTTAGAAAGAAAAAAAAAACAAGTTTTAAAACATTTAACCTTGCAAATGCGGCATAAAACGTGTAAATATGGACTTTTATTACCGAGCGAAAGTAGGACCATCTGAATGTGCAGACCATGTTTTAGGGAAGAAAATCACAAAAATACCATTGGTGACACAGTTAGTAAAAGCACTTATTTTTACCCAAAAAAACTGCAGAAGTGCCATTGGGCAAAAAAGGTATTGCAACAGCTTGAGCCCTGGAATAGTTTGACAGATTTTACAGTATAGTATGAAGCATGGACTCTGACACGGACAACAAACACAACACAGACACATCACTTCTAATCTCAAAAGTATAGGACACCAACACCGATACATATTTATTTATTATAATTAAATTAAATATGACGATTATTCATAAAATACCTAAATTGACAATCAAAACCTAATGTGCTTCAATATAGTCTTCCACCTTCATTCATCCATCTACCATCAAAAAGCTAGAAATAATCAAATTTAATATTTTGAACCCCCCTAATTGATCATCATTGCTTCAACACATTCTTAACGTTTGTAGATGTGTCCAAGAAGTGTTAACATGTGCAAAAGCAAAGGAAAAAAAGTTTTTTTGGGACTCTTGTCTGAGTTGTCGAGCAAGTGTCGTACGGATGTCAAACACCACAGTGTGTCGGGCATAAATGCATGTCGGACATAGAGACACGCCCAATCCTAAAGGTGTACATGCTTCATTGGTAACCATAGATAGAAGATGACTAAAATATTTTAATTACTAGTAAATCACTTCAGAGTTCAGACCCGTTCCTAAACATAATTTAAGAGAATCAAAGAAAAGAAATGTCACACTACAAATTAAAATGATTATATAGAATTTGAAGGTGGTCATTTACCAAGGTAATGTATGTACAACTTATCACTGACTTCGAGATTCAAGGTTGTAATCCCAACAAGTTTAGCAGCATGATATATTGTAAGAGGCTGAAATAAAGACAAATATATAATTTTAAAAAGACATTCAATCTAAATAACCTAATACAATCAAGGCAGAAGATTTAGTAGCAAATTCTTTCCAAAGATAGTAGTACTAGTTAATGGAAGGGAAACTTAGAATTCACAAGGTGGTAGACTTCTTATTTTGGTGAAGTGTGGGTAAACTCAAGGCCCCCATCCCTTTCTTATAACCTAACCGCATATACAAACTAAACAAGCTAACTACACATCACCACAGTTGAATATAAGCAAATGGCGATGACAACAATTTTATCAATAGCAGATTGCAGAAAATAGAAGAATGCCAAAAGTCCACTTTGTGAATTAACAGCTTAGCAGATAGTGTAGCGGGCAAAAAATCTGCTATGTGAAATAGCCGACAGCGCCGTCGCTTTCATAGTGGATTCATCAAAATCCGCTATGCTGTAACACTGCTATAACAGCTAGTTGACAACATTGGACGACATAAATGTGGCTGCAACAAAAAATTACACAATCATACCCACTGAAGAAGCAAAGCAATAGGTGAGTCTAGTGGGATGCCCCTCCAGATATAGTAGTCTCTCCAACTACACAATTGCTCTGATACCAGAGAGTCAGGACCTGAAAATTTATAATATGTTCAGTTTTACTCTAATTTGATAACAAAAAGAGGAATCAGAAGTTGAACAAGAAGAAGCTTGAAGGATAAAATTACCGCGACATGGACACAAAACACTTGGAAGGTCCCAGCAATTGTTTAACCTGCAAAAGTAAAATTCTAAAACTGAAGTTTGGTCTAAAATTATAATCAAACTGTAAAAGTTATAATTGTATAATAATCATTGGGTGTATGTAATTATGGCTTAATTACTGAATAATTCTTCAACACAAACTATAACTCATCTTTCAAAAATAGAAATTAGATAAAATGCAAGTTTCACAATATGAAGGAAATAAGATAAAACCCTAACTGATCAAATGAAGTGGATGATGCTCCACAATGGCATTCATGCATCCACATTCCCAATTGATGAATGTCTCTCTTGCTTAAAAATGAACACCTAGTTTCTTGTTTTGCGCAAACCTATTTAAATTACATAAGCATCATTTAAATAAAACAATAGCTAATAGTAGATAAATTAGTTGGTTAAATTTGAAGTATTAGATAAAATTAATGGCTGAACTATAGATAAATTTAAAATGACATAAAAGGAATTTGTAAAATAATAAAAAATTTAATTAAAATAATATGTATAGAAATGACAAGAAAAATGATAAGTGATAAGCTTTAAGCTCGAGCACTATTTAAAGTAGCATATGAAAAAAAAATGCTTAAAACTAGTGGGAAAAAGATGTTATAAGCTCGTGAGAGAAACTATAGCAAATAACTATTACAGAATCAATATACGGCCCTAATTGGACGAATATATTAATTTGCAGTTTATAGCATAAGGGCCTGTATGGATAAACAGCTTATTTGGAGCTTATACCACAAGCACTTATCGTTATAAGCGTTTATGTGTAAGCTTGCATAAGTTAGTTTTATAGCAAAAGATAAAAAACATTAAATTGTTTTTGTATGTTATAAATTGTTTTTATAAGCTATATTGGAGAACTTATGAAAATAAGTTGAAAAAACATATGAAAGTTGTCATAAGCTGCTTTGTAAATTCTCCCAACAGTGTTGCAAAACTTATGTCAGTAGATAAGCTCAACTAAGCAAATCCAAAGACACCGTAAATGCTTATCATGACAAGCGCTTATGTATAAGCTATTTTTATAACAAAATATTAATGTTTTTCGTATAAGCTATAAGTTATCTTAGAGGACATGTCATAAGTTGTTTGCATAGGTTCTTTCAAATAGTTTCAAGTGTTTATGTCATTGTCATTATATAGACTACAATAAGCCAATCCAAACAGACACTATAAGCTATCCGCAATAAACTACTGATTTGGCTCAACTTCACCAAACAGAGCCTTATTAATTATTTTAAAAAAGGAGTATAAACTAAGAAAATAATAACCTGAAATGTTGCTTCATGAGAGAAAGTGAAAGGAAAATCATTGAGCACTTCAACACTCTCCATTTGTTGCTGTAATCTATCACACTCGTGTTTGTGATGATTCCAATGTGCAATCTAATGAACAAAAGAAGAAGAAGCAACGAAGCTATGTTAATGGAAACTAGTTGAAATCAATTTACGCAATAACAACAGAAACAAAAGCATGAAATTGAAGATTGATGAGTGATGAGAAATTGAAACAAACTCGATGAGAGAGTGAACAATAAGCAACGGCTTCGCATCGTGCACAGAGTGTCGTTGCGGCGGCGCTGCACCGTGTTCCGCTTCCTTTCGCCGCGCACTCCATTCTTTACCTTAATCTTAATAAGCATGAAATTGAAGAATGATGAGTGATGAGATTTTAAACTCATGCATTTTTATAGCTTAATTCGAGTTTATGACTTTTGATTAAGCTAAAAAGGATCATTGACTATAATTTATAATTTGTTTGCGGATTTTGAGTTATTTTTACCTTAATTAATTTATAATTTGTTTTGTGGATTTTTACCCGTTTGAATTGGTTTAGTGGTATTAACTTGAAAGTAGTCTTTAAAATGTCTTATATTAAACAAAAAATGATGTGTTTATAAATGAGATAATGCTCATCCCACAAGTCGGTTATGTGGGTTGTGTTAAACTCAATCATGATTTTTAAGAGAGTCCAATTCATTTTATTTAATTGACTTTTATATAAATTTATTTATATATTGATCATTTTAACTCATAGTCAATTTGGCTTTGCTAAATCTCATTTCCAAGTTTCTTTTGAAAATTTTAATTTTTGGGTATTTTGTTTTCTACCCTTTTAATCGAAATTAAAATTATAAACGTATTGAAATTAATCCAATGTGTGTGATATGTTAGATGCCACCTTTTGATTGTGAGTTTGATACTCCAGTTTTCAAATTTTTGTAAAAAGTTATTATTTTTGTTTTCCAAAAACATAGACACAACTTGATTAAAATATAACTTAGACGTGTTTAAAGTTGTCTAAAGGATTAAACCTAGGTCCCTTAGACAAAATGAATCATTATTTATCAACGTTGCAGTGACTTCTTATAGCATGTTTGGTTTCACGTTGAAACCAAAATTCTCGTCTCTCAACGTACATTTCATCGTGATTTGCTGAAGCTGGACATTCAAGCTTTTCACTAAACATGCGGGAGCGTCCGGTAGCTGTTAGGCCAAAGAAATGCTTAGACTTCAATATGCTACGTGTATTTATTATATTTGTATACATTATGAATAAAAAGTTCATTTCGCTAAAAAGAAGCAAGCAATTAGTCCATCTTTTTTTCCCTCAAAAAAAAAAAATTAGTCCATCTTTTTCTTAATTGGCAAGGCACCATTGCATGTGACTTAAATGCCAAAGTAATCAATATGGAATCATTTTCAAGCATTCCAAACTAATGAGAAGCTCGTGGAAAGAAGGTGCTATATTCTTTTTAGTTTTGACTTCTGCTCGAAGCATTGTGAAACTTCAACACACCTATTCTTTGAATATGCATTTCATATCTGGAGCTGGTTTAGTAGTATTCTCAACATACCTATCACTCTTACAAACATTTGGGGAATTTGTGATAGAGGATGGGGTGCTCAATGCAAGTTAGTTATCATATACATTGATCAACATAATGAACCCTATTTGGTACAACAAAAACCAACCTAGGCATAACAATGTCAGTCCAAACATGAGATCAATATTTGTGATAATAAGTGGTTTATAGTTTTTGGCTCACTATTTCAGCAAGAACATACATTCACAACTTGTATACCATTATCACTTAGTTAAAAGATAGTTTTACACTTAACTATATCTCCTTAAATAATTTTTAATAAATTTAATTTCCATAAACCGACACCGTAATATGTCACGGACTTCTTGGAAGTTCATTTCGGAACCAATGAGTATTTCTCAATCATTTTATATGTAACAAAAAAATTCAAATAATTTTTTTTGTTGGAAAAAAATCAAATCATTTTATTAAACAAATACCTTAACCGTACCAATATTTTTTTTGGTTACATTAACTGTACCAACATGAATGGTGGTAATGTTGGAGGTCCATTTTTTTTATCAACTATTTGGTTCTCAGGGAAAAGATACCCTAGATAGTAATTTAAAATTTGATTGAAAAGTAAGTAAAGTTTGTTTAAAAATTATTTCACCAAGCCATTGAATTCGGTTTTTTCTAAACGATTTATTACCTCATTCAACACTCGAGGCCAATCACTTGGTGAGATCTTTTTATTTTATTTTATAGAATCCTAGTAAACAATAATTAATATTTGAAAAGATGAAGGATGCTACGATCTTTCTTTCTTTCTTTGAATTCCTATAATATTATAGCATATCTCTTTAATATTTGAAAAGATGAAGGGTGCTACGATATTTCTTTCTTTGTTTTTCTTATTCTTCTCGACGTTCCAAGAAAAAATAAATGCTTTGATTACCTGTTTGGTAAAGTGAGATCCAAAGTTCCTATGATATGCTATAGTACAAGCAAAATAAAATAAAGATATCCCAAAATCACACACAATATTGAAAAAGAAGATGCCAAATCTTGTGTGATCAATTATAATACCAACTATTCGGTGGATTCCTCTTTCTCCCATTACCCTTTACAAAAGGTATTTGCTAATTGTTATTATATAGAGTAAGAGTCCATGATTCTATAGAATATTTGATGTTGAAACCTTGAATAATATGATCCGATCTAATCCAAATAGTTTGTTCAGTTGGTCGGGTATAGTATACATCCCATATACAATGGATTGATATATATTTTGTAAAAATGTATAACATGTAGTAAATATAAGCTAGTTTTTTACTTTCTTCCTCAAAAAAACTAATCTTACTCCATATAAAAAATAAATAAAAGCTAATGTTAGGGTTACCAACAACTTTCTCTAACAAAATTAATTTCTAAGAGATAAATTAAAGCATATGAACTCGACCTTACAGGTCCACAACAAGATGGGGCCATACATTATTTTTAGATTTGAGATTCTATTTGACCAATATCTTAGTGGACCTAAATATAAATGGCATGTTGATTGCGTACATAATATGTCTTTTGTGTGTGTATATGTGAATAAATCTTGCGTAGAAAGGTCAATCAAGTAGCTAGGATTTGGAAGGTACAAAGAAAACTTAGTTAGGCTTGCACTAATTATATGTTTTTGCCATGTCAATCATATGAGATGATGTGCATTATGCTGGAACGTTGAAGCAAATTGCATGTGGGATTTGATATCCTCTCACCAAATTACCTATAGTCCAAAATAGGGCAGATATCTTTTTCGTGAAAAAATATATATTTTTAAACAAAATAATTAAAAAAATTTCGAAGCAGATAAAGAAAGTGAGTGTGTGTGTAGAAAAAAGCATCCCAAGTATGCTTATTCTTAGAGGGAGTACTAGTACAAAAATAATGTCTAACATACAGATTCAATCATACAAATAAAAAAACGCCAAAGCACACATATACAAAGGATACACTTGTTATTATAAGAAACAATAATCGAAAGTTATATACTACCTTACTAAAAGTTTCTTGTATATTTTCTAAATATTCTTCACTTGTAGGTTTTTTGTTATGGATTGGCTTCTTTGTTATGTAATTTTATTTATGGGTTTGCACGCTTTCCAGTTAGTGTTGGTTCTAGTTTGCGCCGAAGGGTTGGTCGATAGCGGACGTAGTCGTTGAGAGTTCTAAGGTTGGTGGCAGCGTTGGCGTCGTTGTGTCACCGACGTCGGTTTGGTGGTATTTGTTTGTTGGGTCGATGGTGGTGTTTGTGTGTTGCCGGCTCTTGGTCATCGACAACTGTTTGGTATGTGTTTTTATGCTTATGTCCTTAATGAGAGAATGGGTGGCTAAAAATTGGCATATTTGTTGTGGTTCAATTTCAAAAACCCGAAAGGGTCTAGTTATGTTAACTCGTAAGGGTTTGGTTAGTAATGTATTGGTTATTCGTGTCAGTCTTTGTGACTATTCTCGAAGTGTTAATGATCAAAAGAACTTTTATGCTTGTTGCTTTGTTCATGGAGCTATTGACACTTGGATTTTGATATTGTGTTGGCAGTCGATCTATTCGATATTTTAAACCCTAACTATTCTTTGCAGATGTCAACTATACATATTTTTTGTGATCTAATTTCACGCTCGTGCGTGGGTTTGCAGGATTGCATCCATGATAAGTGGATTTTTGTTAGGATAAACTAAAGCCGATACACTTAGACTGACTTATAATGATTATTTCTAGTTGGGTTGTATTTAGGCCAGGTATAAGGCCTCTAAATCTTTGTATCTCTTCATTTATTTAATCTAATGTAATATTCGTGTTGCTTAAAAAAAAAATTAAAATCATTTCGTGTCCTTGGACCGTACAAATTCTAATCTTTCCAATTATCATGCAAGTGGAGATTAGAGACACAAATCTATTTTTAATTGTCTTAAAAAAAATCTATCATTAACTATATATACATAAAAAAGTGAATTATTGACACGGACAATCTTTTTAATTTAATTCTGAGCTGGCATTTCTCGGAGTCTTGACAAAATCCCATTCGATTATTCTCCGTATAAGAAATCTCTTTAAATCATTAGCTGAATAAACATAAGCTTAAAATTAGGAATAAAAAAGTAATGTCATAGCCAGCACACTTAAAATCACATTAACGCCTTACTTTTTTTTAATTTTGATAAAACTATCAACACCTTACTTTTTTAATCAAATTTTGATCATCAGAATATCTTTTACATCAGAAAATAGAAACCTTTACCACAAAATAAAATCAGCAAAAAAATCAAAACTAATTAAAGAGGTTAATGTGAAAGATAAAATACACACGAGGTACCACGTGTGTGATATCAACGTCGAAACAAAATTGGTATAGATATATCTCTCCACCCATGGTAATCTCATAATCTCATTATAAACTCAACAACAACAAAACTAAAAAAGACAAATATGATAACACAAAATCACAACAATCAACTTATAGTAAGCTAAAGTTTTCTCACTTTTTCACGAGTTAGCAAACAATAAATAGGGTAAAAAGACACCGTAAAAAGCAAAATCTGCTTACGTATAAAAAAAGAAAAAGACATCACATATTGAGAGTGCGTTTGATGAACATAATAGAGAGATAAGATATGATCAATATAGCATATCCTATTTTAATCTTTGGTTAAGATAATGTTATCATGTTTAGTTTAAAAGTCCTAACTCAACTGGCAAATATCAAAATTGTAAGGCCGAACGTTGTGACCTGGGTTCGAACCCGGGACCTCACAGTTGTGTGAGAGCTTAATTTTAGTGCATTACCACTTCATCTAAGACAAAAAAAAAATGTTATCTTATTCTAACCATCAAACGGACTTTAAACAAGCATATTTGGACGACCACGTTATCATATCATGTAACATTTTATCTTCAAATGGCATGCATGCAAACCGAGGTTGATAAAATCAAAAAATAGCAAATTCTATAGGTCTCTAAAAAAAAGAGATGTATAGACCAATGTTCCGAAATGAAAATAAAATAGTGACACTTTTGGTTGATAATTCAATTAAGGAAAATGTTAACAAGTGTCTTTAGAACATTGTTTAAGCATCCAAATGTAACAACTTTTGTATTGGAAATTACGCAGTTATGACTTTAACATGTGTTTGACTTGTATTTTTAAAACAATTTTTTTTATAGGTTTCTTAAACAATACTTTTAGAGTATTTGTTAACAAGACCCTTCAACTAATCTAATCTATTCAACTCTTTTAAGTTCAAAATTGTTAAAAGGTTATTTTTGTTAAATAAAAAGATTATTTTAAAAAGAGCAAATAAGAATCTATTGAATTAATGTTGGTTCAGACCAATTTAATCTTATAAGATGTACTTAGTTCCTAATTTTTTTAACAGGCTGAAAAGAGAATATATTAATCAACCAAAACATTTTTTTACCAGCAGAAAGTGTACTAGACAAGACTTAATAAAAGAGTAGTTATATGGAAGACAACTCAAAGCAAAAAGAAAATAGGAGGCTACATAATAACAGATAAAAAAGGAATATGATTGAGCCTCCAAAAATGGTAATCAAAGTAAAAAATGATACGTTTCGACTTCAACCACCAATAAGATTGAAACTTAGTCCCTAATTATAAGAGAAAAATGTGTACTTAATCCAAATTTTATATCAAATACATCATTTTTCTTTTTTGTTTATACTATTTCCGATTCTAAATACATGTTCTAGTTAGACAACGTGGACTGATTATATAACTTACTTTGATCGTATTTTTTAACCAATACTCCCTCCTATTCTATATATAATATCAGTGGGAGCATTATTTTTTCCTGAAGAAAGGATCAGAGGGAGTATATAAATATTAATGTTAGCAAATAAGATATTGTTTGATTTTTTTCAATAATTATTTTCAAAATATTAAATTTTTATAATTTTTTAATCATAAGTGATTAAAGATATTTTCATAATTATGTATTGAGTATCGTATTGACATGTATGAAGTGATTGAATGCAATATATATTTAAAACAATAAAGATAATATGTTTAATGTTAATGAATTAATTAAGGTTAAACAACCTAAGATTGAACAATTTTGAGTTCAACTACTTCCGATCTTAACTATAAAAACTTTTTATTTTTTTTAAGTTTATTAAATAAATGATATATGTGGTCTCACTTATAGACCACATATCTCATTTATTCCCATTAAGAAAACCTCATTTATTCAATAACCTTAAAAAATTAAAAATTAATTATAATTGAGATTGGATAAAGTATCAAACTAACCGCTTTAATCCAATGTAACACCATTGAGATAGACAAGATTAAAATCGTGGTGAAGCTGATTTTCGAAAATAATTTTAAAATTAATCCCACCAATCTTCTTTTTTTTTTTTTAAGGATCCCACCAATGGAAAGTGGTTCTACTTTATGCCACCGGCTTAATGATCCGGTTCATGAAATTGACGGCGCGGTTTGGTTCACGATATTGACCCCGGTCAACCCTGCCTTAATCTCCACCAATCACTCTGCCACATAATATTATTCACACAAATTCCCAAAAATACATTGACCAAAATATCACGAAAAATCCTGGTAGGTTAATTCCATTAAATACTTTCTTTGAAATGTAGCGTAGGGATCAGAAAAGAAAAGTCTTTGTGATCACATCCCAAAGTGGATTTCAGAATCTCATCTCCACTCTTCCAACACCATCAACATTTTTTCCCTTTAAGAAATTTTTTTTTATTGAAATAATATTTTTTACATGTAATTTATGAAACAATTAAATACAGCGTCTTGTTAACCGGTGCACTCGTTGCAATGGTTAAAGAACTTATAAATAAAAATTTTGTCTTGAAAACTTAAGATATTTCTTTTAATAAAGTAATGATTATGCATCTTTATCATTAAAACTTACTTGTTTTATATGTTTAACCATTGCCCTTAGGGCACCGGTTAACATTCTCCTTAAATATATATAAAAAATATAGACATTGACATGAAAATCAAAATAATTGAAAAACCGAAAAAATACAATAAAGATATGTGAAAGAAAGTTGTTTAAAAAATTATCACAAAATAATTGTAAAAATATAATTCCATTCAAGTGTAATTAGATCTCAAGTGTAAATTATTTTTTTTGGTTACAATGCTAAATGGAAGAAGAAGAAGAAAAGAACAAAAAAAGATAACTACTCCCAGAGGAATAAAGTGCCATCGGCATCGCTTCTAAGAAGATTAATAAGATCACCGGGGGCGACTCATGAAGAAGAAGATCAACATCAGAAGAAACTTCAAGCTTTGCCATGAAATCTGCACATTGGTTCCCCTCCTTTGAGTGTGAGAAACCGTCCATTGATTTGATGAAGCAAATATTTTATGTCTTGGATAAGGACCACAAATATATGGTACCTCTCAATGGGGCATTAATAAACAAGAGAATCAGAATAGCAAGCAAACTCCGCATAACCCAAATCCTTAGCCATGATTATACCGTGATAGATAGCAGAAAGTTCGGCCAGCAAGATATCATTTGTGTCTGGAATAAAACCAGAGAAGCCCGCAATGAATAGACCTGAGTCGTTTCGCAGAACTCCACCAAACCCGGTTCTAGTAGGAGTACCATGACAACTTCCACCCACGTTAAGAATAGCACCCGCGATATTATTATTATTATTCCATCTGATGTACCTGTTAGCCGTAACAGCAACAACAGTAACAGAAGGAGGAAATAATTTGTTGCGAAAGAGTTTTTTTAATTTTTTTTATCACAACATAGTAGTACAAATAAATAAATCAAATAACAATAGTCATTAAAAATTTACAGGTAAATATGTTAAGAAATAAACCTCTCGAGCCTAATAATTTAAGCATAATAATTTAGACATTTTCATCTATTGAGCTACAAATTTTGGCATCTTCCAAGTATAAATTAAAAAAGAGAAAAAGAGATTTTCAGATTTGTTAGAGAGAGAAAGATTTAATTTTATCTTTTTAATCATTTTATGCTAACAATATAAAAATAAGACTTTAAGAGAGAGAGAGAAGCGGTGACAGATACTACAAGATTACATGTCACATTGTCACACTAATATTTAAGGTTGTGACACCTACGTTAAAGAATCCCCTTTCTCTTTCTCTTCGGTTTTTTTTCCCTCTTTTTTTCTTCAAAGAGAGTGATGGAGACAAACAGTGTTGTTTCTATTGATGTTGATTCTCAAGAGGTTCATGTTTTGGCTGTTGATGATAGTCTTGTTGATCGTAAAGTCATTGAAAGGTTGCTCAAAATTTCAGCTTGTAAAGGTGAGTTTGTGATTTTTGTATAAACAAAACAAAAAGAAGAAAATGGATTTTCTTTTTCTCATTTTTAATTGTCTTTTTTAAATTTTATTTTAGTTCTATTTATTTATTGTATTGATGATTTTTTATTTTATTTTTAGTTACTGCAGTGGATAGTGGAATAAGGGCACTACAATTTCTGGGGTTGGTTGATGAGAAAGAGACTTCTGAATCTGATGCTTTTGTTGTATGTACCAATTTAAATTTTTTTATTTTAGCGGTATTTTTTTTTTCATTTAATGAGAGTTTATTAATTTTCTGATTTTTAATTTGTTCCTTTAGCCGGGTTTAAAGGTGGATCTAGTAATTACAGATTATTGCATGCCAGGAATGACTGGTTATGAGTTGCTTAAGAAAATCAAGGTTTAAATTCATTATCACAATCCCTTCATTTTTAGACTTTATTGATTGATTATAATGTTAGTGAAATTTGATTTGATTCCAAGTTTCAATTTGAAGCAGGAATCATCCACTTTTAGAGCAATTCCAGTAGTGATTATGTCTTCTGAAAATATCTTGCCACGCATTGACAGGTACTAGTATTATTATTTCTACAATTTAAATTATTGCTATCATTATCATAATTCTTTGTTTTAATTTTATTTTTTTTACAAAAGCTATTGTTAATTAGTTACATACATAACACTACTACATTTTTTTAATACAAAGTATATGAACTTATGTTAAAATTGTTGTTAGTGGTTACAAGTTACAATTACAACATGAAATATTATGTAGAAAAATGGAGTGATTTGTAAATATTGAAAAAATGTAGATGCTTGGAGGAAGGTGCAGAGGATTTTATAGTGAAACCAGTGAAATTATCTGACGTAAAACGTTTGAAGGGTTACATGACAACTAGGGAGGTTAGAGCGGGAGGCCAAGACAATGAAGTTATCGTTACCAATAGTGTTGGTAACGATAACGGTGATGACAGTGTAGGGATAGGGATCAACAACAAAAGGAAGTTAGAAGAAGCATCTGATCTATCAGTATCTGAACCGTCCATTTCATCCTCAACACTTTCAACACCATCATCATCACCGTCACCTTCATCATCACCGTTGTCTTCACCCGACGTTCTTGATTCTCCGATCAGACGGCTTAAAATGACCGGCACTGAATGACTCTTTGGATTGTCATCTAGAACATCTTTAATAACTTCTTTTTTTCTTCTTCCAAACATTTACTTGTTTACCTCTTTTGATGTTTAAAATGCAATTACATACCCGTTGTTTGGAACGGTTTTTGTTGCATTGCCCTGTTCTTAATGATCTTATCTATGGGTTAATTTATTTTGTTTTTTAGTATGAAAGTGGGTTTAGTAAAAAAAGAAGTAGAAATTGGATCCAAAAAAAAAGTATGGAAGTGGGTTAAAGTTACTAAAGTATATTATTACTTTTGTTGTGTTCCTTTTTCTTTACTAAAGATAAAATATAAAGATTATGCCCTTTTGTATGATGGGGAGATAGGAGAAGGTAGGTAAGACCAACCTTGTGTGACACACTCAGTAGATAATCAGGTATTTTTAGGTATATGGTAAACAATTCGTTCTCTAATTGCAATTGGTGTATATAAAAGAACACCTATAATGTACCCAAAAAAAAAAACACCTATTGAGAGGAATATGGCTCCCCTTTCATCAGAGATTTTGTATATTCATGTAGTCGAGACATTGATGACCGTTCTTCGATTGAACTTTTTCAATTTAAGTTTGATACCTTGAATTGCAATCTAATCTATAAGGAATTCAAATATTGGAAGACGTCAATCTTTTAAATGGATATTCATATCATGATGTTGGAAGACTAATAGTGTGCTGACACCATCGATTGTAGATTCATTTGTGATTGGTGTAAGTACAAAAAAAAAACACTTGTTAAAAAATGTCAATTGTTTAAATGAATATCCATATTAGGAGAGATTAGTCTCTAATAATTTGTTGAGGTATATTTTGGACTAAAAAAAGGGAGAAGAGAATCAAATAATGAAGCAATTGGGTTTGGAAATGATGTGAAACAGATGGAATATAGGGTTGTAAGATCTTGCCTGCTAGAGAGAATAAGAAAGGAATGGGGATGTGAATTGGACACGTTTAATTTAATGTGTTCCCTCCCTCTATAGGGAAGGGAAGAGTGTAGGAAAGTGTTGTGGGGTCATTGGAACTGTTGTAATTGTCTAGTTGTCTCAAATGGAGTATGTGTCCTTACTACTATTAAACTTGTGCTAAAAACATTGCTTGTGTCATGTGGAAATGGAACCAGAATATTTGGTTGTTGCTTTTTACTTCTTTTTATCTTTTTTGAAACCTGTCACCTGCTCTATATCTTTTTGCAGAGTATTGACAGACATACTGTTCATTTTTGTGATTATAGAGATAACAATTGCATTTAAACCTGTAAGATTTTCCACACTTGAACAAGACATTCAAATAAATACTAAGGAACTAAATATATGTTGGTTTTACACTTACTAACATCAACATTCATCGAAAATATGTCACACTAACAAATTAATTTTCTCAAATTATTATTAACATGAATATATTCGATATTCATGTTTGTATCAGTTTTTTTTTTAGGTTTTTCGTTTGTCTATAAGTTGTTAATTTAAAGCTAAAAGTTTACCATTGAAACCTTTAAGGGATGGTGTTCAAATCTCCTTACGAACCATTATAAAATGGTCGTGTCAAAATTAATCAAATCAAATTTACAAAATTAAGTTGATTCCAAATAATGAATGTTAGATGTTAATGTTAAAATCTTTACATGAGACCATATGCCATATGAAGTGTGACTTTAGTGAATCGATAGCGATGATTTGTTAGCTACTCTAAAATATGAATGCTTGTAACACTACTTATATCGGTTACATACTCGAGGTACACCATTTGTTCATTATTTTGATGTGAGCGAAATTTGTAGCTTTCACTTATATACTTGTATAATAATATATGATAAATGTCAGAATACGTTTTTTTTACAACAATTTATCTAATAGTCATTTTCTATTGAGTGTAACTCATATGAGTCTCACAACTTTATGTTAGACACATTTATAAAGTATGGTACCCACCTGAATTTCACCAAATAAAAGAGTAGGTGTTAAAGAGAATGTTAGAAAGAGTGTCCACAACACTACTCATAATATATATTATTTGGGCATTTTAGTTTCTTTGTTGTTGTAACCAACCCTAATTGTTTACGTTTTCAAAAATGTATTGTGATATTTTTTTAGTGAATCAAAGAATTTAACCCTTTCATGCGTATATAACTAAACTCTTTTTTTTTTATTAACATACCCGTACTTTAATTTTAAATTTTTTGTCGTAAAACTTGACTAGGTTTTGATCAAACCATTGTAAAATTTGGGTTAGATATAATCTAACTTTTACAAAATTGGTTAGTAAGATGAGTAAATTATCCATCTATTAGCTAGCTCATTTCAGCCATATCTCATCCAAAAATCATTTCGAGTACCGCCCGATTACCCATTTTTTACCATAAATAAATAATCAACCACATGAGTACTAAGGTTGGGTCGTTGATGGTTTTAGCAAATGACTCTTTAGGCAGGTAACAACCGTTCATACACATCTATCGAGTGGTAGTTAAATGTTGTTTGGCATTTTTATATTGTTAACCAATTTAATAAGTAATTTAAACGGAAATTAACTATACTGATAGGCATTTTTAAGACGCTAAAGAGCAACTACCATGGTTTAATTGGGGTCCATGAAACTCAAATTGAGGCATATAATAGAAGAAAAAAGTAGACAAACTTTCTACTAGTCTTGAGTATTATTGTATCTACTTGCTGGCTGGTCCTAGTATCTTTTAAATCATAAAGGACCACAATTTCGAATTAATAATGCCGATCGTGTTTGGCTAAAATGTGATACGTATAAAATCTGTTTTCTTTTCTTTTCTTTGATCTTGTCATGATAATCTGGGCCTTATGATATTTGTTGCTATCAAAATAGACAAAGGTTCATTATTATGGAATACAGATGGAGACTCTTGTCTAAACTATCTCTTGTTGCCTAATTTTGGCTAAAACGGATATCATCATGATCCACTTGCCTAATTAAGAGGTAAATTATATTCACTTAGCGGATACAGTTATGTTCAACTTTTAAGGAACAACAAATTGATTTTGTGTTTGTAAAATTAAATAAAACTGGTTTAGTTGCTGCTTAACGAAAATCACAGGGGTAGTGGCAATGGAATGTTCGACAACTATTAAGTGAAGATAAACAATAACGCTTTCGTGGATTTTCGTTGCCTACCATGTCGTACCATCTATCATCATCCATATTAATTACTTGTTTTTTTCTTTTAATTTTACCCTCTAATTAATACTATAATTATATCACTCTCAACTCAAGTCGATATATCTTACTATACACTCATGGTAATAAGATTACACTAATACATGATATAAAAGATAATTTAGTAAAATATGTTTGAGTTGTCGTACATTGTGTTGGCATTCATTCGAGGATGTGATCTGCCTCCCTTACCGGGAGGTGAGAAAGCTTGTCGATGAGGAGCTCATATACCTCACGTCGGCGATACGAGATATCACAAATTTGGGGAGGTAAGAGACCTTGTTTGCGATCTTGTTGGCCACTTGCCGAATGAATGAGTCTAACCTTTCATCCACAACGGAGCAAGAAGACATCTTGTCTTATGCACTACGCTTTGTGTAGCAGACCAATACCCATCCATCCAATCCAATAAATATTCAGAGCAATTTTACACTTGCTTTGTGTCTTTCTCTTTTCTCTCTATCACCTTTATATTCCGCTGCACTTAACTGTGAACATTTTTTCAGGTCTGAACTCTCTCAGAAACTAAACTTTTTACGTAGTTAAAAAGAAGAAAAAGCTCTTATTGGTTATATCTAAGTGGAGAAATGTTTCATTTTTATATCGTAGACTAATACGTCAAAAATTATTTGAAACTAAAACAATAATTGCTGTCGTAAAAAAGTTTATAATATTACTCATCTTCATGACCGTGACAACTGAGACGATGATTCTATTTCTATTGATCGAGTATGCAAAACAACAAGAAAAATGAAAATAATGCTCAAAATTCAACTTTAAGTTAGTTTCTAATTTTTATTGTTTATGTTAAATATACAATGAATTATAATATTACTATTTCTTCTGCATATAAGTACTTTACAATTAATTGCTTTTATTTTTTCTTTGTGAGTCAAGATCATTTGCTAATGTACAGACTTAACTGGAGGTTTATTGAATATTCCTCCCCAATAACAATTCCAAGGATTATGACAATTCCTGGAGAACGGAAAATCAAGATGAGTAATGAAAATAACAATCAATCCCAACGACGATTTTGTTTGCGTTCATGAATATCACTTGATAATTTTGCCTACATTCTTGTGGAAGTGGTTTAATCAAATCAAATTTGGTTTTTTTCTTCACACCGAACCTCGCCGGTAAGGGATATAATTTTCGAAGATCGTTGAATTCTGATTGTTATTAAAAGGACAATCCGGTGCATTTAAAGCTCTTGCATACGCAGGGTCCGAGAAAGGGTTCCACCACTGCTAAGAATATGATGTTACACCAAATACTCTTGTGTTAAAGTTTTGTTACTCTTGTGAGGGATAGACTCTATATTTTCTTTGAAGAGTGTGGGTATATCAGAGCTGTGGGATGGTTAAGGGCCGTAGTCTATGTGTTATAACAATTTTTAAATAGTGTTATATATTCTCTAGTTGTCTGTAGACAACATTAGTTGTTTTTTTTCTCCAATTTTAGAATTTCTACGTTATACATATTCTTATGTATAACAATGTGTTGCTCTTCGTCAAGAACTAATTGATAGTGAGTATTTACATTTAGTGACCTAACAATAAGTCTCCCGCAACCACATAATAGATTCATTGAGGAAGATGACTCAGTTCTTGACGAAGAGCAACACTTTGTTGGGACAAGTTTGGGGATATTGATTTTCGGTTCAGGATATTGATTTTCGGTTCCAGGATCAAAGTGAGAATTTTCTACTTTCATTTTAGTCGTTGTGACACGTCATACCCCTTGTCAGCATAAAACTTTAGTCACATCATCAGTTGACAAAATTATTTAACGCAAAGGACTAAAGTGATAACGTAAGTACACATTCAGGAACTACTTTATATTTAATCATGAGTCAAAGACCTTTGTGACAACGAGGTGCAGAGTCAGGACCAAAGTGACCATTTACTCATTTTATGGGTATTGCTAAAAGACACCCTTTAGAGGTGTCTTTTAGCAAGTCACACCTCAAGGTATGATATCCACTTTTTAGTTATAACTTTGCTAAAAGACACCTTCATAAAAATTAGTTGGTGTCTTTTAACAAAGGTGCAATAGGATAACTTGCTAAAAGACACCTTGATAAAAGGTGTCTTCTAGCAAAACTCATATATATATATATATATATATATATATATATATATATATATATATATATATATGGAAAATACTTATGTGACATTGTGGTTGGTGACATTAGTCACCGACAATGTCACAAGTGTGTAAAAAACAAGTGTGTGTGTGTGCGCGCGCGCGTACGTGCGTGCGTGCGTGCGTGCGTGCGTGCGTGGGTGTGTGTGTCGCTAGAAGTCACCCATGAATGTGTCTTTTAGCAACTCACACCTCAATGTGTGATTTCCACTTTTTAGTTATAACTTTTCTAAAAGACACCTTTATAAAAATTAGTTGGTGTCTTTTAGTAAATGCTCATAGAACAACTTGTTAAAAGACATCTTCATAAAATGTGTCTTCTAGCAAAGCTCTATGTGTG
>Ga0228711_1001387_pt1 | contig 35415 bp, 20 predicted proteins | sample MedpolnodulmetaG_2_FD_177996 | JGI IMG/M metagenome (GOLD analysis project Ga0228711, IMG submission 177996) | Root nodule microbial communities from Medicago polymorpha collected in Santa Monica, California, United States - brown nodules | ecosystem: Host-associated > Plants > Roots > Nodule... | reverse complement strand
CCCTCCCCTAAGAGAAGCTTGAATTACATTCCCCTCCCCTCTTATGTTAAAATCTACACTTTAATCCCTCAATATTTTTCTTATTTCTAATAATCTAGAAAGAAAAAAAAATCTAACATACTTTGGGAAAAAAAACATTACAAGTCTATTTTAATATAATCAAAATTTGAATACATATTTTTCGCTATTTTTTATTGACAATTTCGTTAACATATAGCTTTAAACCCTAATATAAAATATGAAACAACCCAAAATAAAATTAAAATATGTGAAAAATTACTAAAGACAATAAAGTATGGTTATTTACAGTTTAATTTTATACTCTAAAATGTAAAATTAATAGCAAAATATTTAAATTTAATTATCATTGACATTTAAATTATAAAGAAATAAATTTATTTTTCTCAAATGGTGGTTCAAAATTAGTATATATCATAATCATATTTATATAAGTTAAAATAGATTAAAGTGGAGTGCATATTTAATTATTAAGAGAGGGAGTTGTAATTCAAGCATCTTATAGGGAAGGAGAGTATAAATTTTTCTTTTCAGGGGAGGGGAGTGTATATTTTAACACAAAAGGGGAAGGATGTGTAATTCAAACATCTTTGAGGGAAGGGGAGTGTAATTTACTCTTATATTTTTCATACATTGCACGAGGTTAGTACACTAATTAATTACATACATATGCACTAGACAACACACATATACCCATTAAAACCATTATTAACTTGCCTTTTTTAGTATATATTAAAAAAAAAACAAATTTTTCTTTCTTATATGGAATTATTAAACTGCCTTCCATTATCGAATCAATGTCCTATTTTATTTTATATTTTTTACCATAAAATACTCCTTTCCTATTTTATTTTGTCATGGATCTCATATTTCCATTCCCCATATATGGTAAAAAAAATAAAATTTAACACGGCTGCATTTTTTTTATCTAGATTCAAAGTAAGAACCTATTCCCTTTAGTTAAGCTGACAAAAATCTCTTACCCTCTTTATTAAATTTTTGTCCTTTTTTACCTGTCCTTTTCTTCTCTCTCTCACTATTTATTCACAAGATTGCAAACTCCCATTCATGGTTACCCACCTTCTCTTCTCAACCTCCTTTTAGAGTCAAACCCTTCCTCATCCTTCTTCCACCTCCTACTTTCACTTTCATACCCCCCACTAATCAAAATCTCAACCTTCACACCCCCATTTCATATTTTCTTCCATTCCATTTCATATCCATATATTTTCCTTACCTCTACATGTTTCAACATGAATTTCAATACCTGCAGGTACTATACTATACTCTACTCTAATGTATTTTACTTTATTCTATATCATTTGCTCTCTCTTTTTTTCGTAGAAATTATCATTTTACATTTTGAGCATATTCTTTGTATTCAATGTATATTCAGATGCTTATCTTTACTCACAGGAAAACAAAAAGAGGTTGCTGAATCACATCACATGCAAGCAATGAAACCTTAGTTAATACTCTACAACGTTATTGGAATTGAGTATTATATTATATTATATATATAACAACTACAAAGCTTAGTTCATTTTGTGTCTTTACTTTATACGGCATTATTATTGGGATTGTGATCTTCACCATGGCTACCACGTTTAAAGGAATTTGCAAGAGTTTGAAGTACATTACTCAGATGTTTGGTAATAATCTTTGTAACTTTTGTACCAATTAATATCTCTGTGGTTTGTTATTGTTTGGCCTAAAATATGAAATGGGTCTTTTTCTAGTTGTGAAGGAAAGAGAGATGGAAATTGGGTACCCGACGGATGTTAAGCATGTGGCTCATGTTGGATGGGATGGTCCCTCAGGGAATGGACCCAGTTGGGTATGGTGTTTATATAGATTGGTTCATAACATTAAGCATTTTATCTCTCTCTTTTTTTTGTTTTTTATGTTGCGTGCATGTTTGGATTCACGGTGAGTTTGACAGAATCACACTGTCATCGGGATTTTGTTGAATTCGTCGTGATTCCAGACATTTTGTATATTATTTTGTTAACTCTTTTTTGCGGTTTTGTCTATCCAGATGGATGATTTTAAAAAAGTTCCTGAATTTTCGACATCAATTGGTAACTTGGATGAAATTAGGGACTCCGATCCTATGGCTGTCACTTCATTATGGTCCTCTATAGGTATGCTTTGCTTCTTGTACAAATGTATTGTCTTTTACAGGTCAATTAGTCGAAAAAATGATTGTGTTTGATTATTGGTGTGTGTTTCCAATATGTTCTTGATAAAAGTGTGAGGCTTTCTAAAAGCTATATAGGTTCTTTGCTCCCTTAGAAAGAGTTTGGCTGTTCTGTCACGAGCAAACTTATCTCCAACAAAGAGAATCTTATGGTTCTTTGCTTTACACAATTAACACTGTTTTTTTAAGTGTGGTCCACACCAGAATGCTTGTTAAGTACATGTTTTGTTGGTACTTTGGTTTTCCATGTGATAAGCTTTATCAATATGATAAGTTAAACCTTAAAAAAAGAAGAGAAATTGCAATTGCAACTATTTATCTAAAAAAGTTCTGTTAAAAATTTGATAGAGATGGAACCATCACTAGTAGACATTGCTGTCACGTTCTAGTATGAATTGGTGAATAATGCAATCACCACCTTCCAACTAGCCTTGTATTTATGTAGTCATGATTGGATAGATGTTTAAAGGTGATTGATAGTCTAGCCAAGAAAAACAATCAGCTTTGCACCTTAAGAATTAGCCATGACTGTGACTGAGATACTTTGTCTTTCTTGAAGGGGAAAGTATATGATGTACTGTGTTATTATAAAAGCAATCTATTCCAAGGGTGGGTCTAGTGCCAAATTTGGAGTATCTGACTAAATAACAGTTAAGCAATTAACATGAAAAAGTTGTGATATTCTGTCTGAAAGATAACAGTGGCACTTAGGGCCGGCCTAAGGGTAAGGCCGCTAAAGCCCTAGCTTTAAGCCCACACCCAAAAATTTATTTGTCATTAGTTTTTATAAAGAAAAAAGGCCCCATATGCAGACAAAAAAGGTCGCATATTTTAAAATTTAATTCAGGCTCATTGACTATTGAAAATTATTGGGTTGACCCTGGTGGCACTGTGCATGGATGCAGCGGCACTGTGCATGGATGCAGCAGTTCCATATTCTAAAATATGTGTTTAATAACTACAGAATTTAGGTTTCAAAATACATTGTTTAGCTTCATGATGATTATCCTTTTCTGAAAGTTCTACGCATTTTCCGCAAGTTACCTTCAACTGTGGTCACCATACAATACTGATTAAATTCTCATTATATCATAAATGCATTGCGCCGTACTATGGACAAATTTAATTTATTTCCAACAATTGCATTGTGATTATATTTCCTTCTATTTCTAGGGTGAGAATCATGAGCAATAGACATGTCATATATATTTTTACATGTAGAATTGTTTGAATGAAAATCAGATCTTATTTGTTATTTGGATCCATGCCAGTTCCTATTCTTAATGATATCTATTCTTGTGCACAGAAAATCAACAATCATCAAACATTTACAAAGGCTTCTCATCTGCTGCAGGGGATCCTCATATGGCAGAGAAGCCCAAGCAGAAAAAGGTTAAGTCAGCTTCCTCTTCCCGGTCACCATCATCTTCATCAAGACGATCAAGAACATCAAAATCAAAGGCTACCTTCAATGAGAGAGAAGCAATACCAATTGCTCTGATGTAGCAGATTCAAGTCTAGGAAATTAGTGATATTTGGCATCACCATATGAAACAAAGCATTCCTTCCCAGTAACCAGGGAAAGAATGATAATAAATATGGCAGTGAAAGTTTTCCTGGCTTCTAGTTAGTAAATTATAATCTTGTCCAGTGGGAGTAAAACCAAATTATTCGTTTGCAGACAGAATAAATCAATGAAAAAAACACTAACGTGGCTATTCACTTATTCTGGGAAGGAAATTTGTAATGAGTGTTTGGGTTTCTCCAAATCATATGCTGACCTTGAACTTATAAGCTGTGTCATCAATTTTGAAGATCTAAAGGAATGGCATGGTGGTGTTTAGTAGTTGAATGTCCGTCCTGTGGCATGTTTTTTCTTGTTTATAAATTATAATAGTCCAGTTTGAGCATGCACTGAGGTGCTCAAAATATGGAAATGGTATTTGCAGCGTTCAGATGGACCTTGTAGATTTTATTTGTGCATTATATGTTGCAACACTAAATGATAAGTATTGCTATTTTTCCCATTCGAGTCTTTGAAAGATAACCAGATGATTTTCTCATTTGTTCATAGATACTGTATTTTTCCGAGTAATGTAAGATAAATCCCCACAGTCACATAATCAGCTCTTCTTATTGTGGCAGATTTATGGGCAATTTTAATTTGCATGTCATTTTTTTGTTACCTATATAAGTAAAATATTGTATTGTTATATGAGTGATTAAGGTTGAATCATACTATCCTTCAAAAACAAAAAAAAGGTTGGATCATACTACACATTTTATTTTTATTGCATGTGTATTTTGAACATCTTAAAAACGGAAGTGCCTCTAGCATTCATATGCGCTGATAATATAGATTCAATATTATTTTTAGCATTTTTTTTCATGTTCTCTCTCTGTTACAATTGCTTATTACATGAGTTTTCCATCTTCTTGTTAGCAATTTTAAATGAACATAGTTTAAAAAAGAAAACTGAAAATATTATAAAAAATAAAAGCATACTACTAAAGTTTGAAGATTAGCAAATCATGGTCTATGGATAAACTAATTAAGTCGCTGTAATGGGCTACTGATATAAGACTGATTATTCATGAAGGAAAATTTGTAATGATTTTTATCATAAGATTGATTAGTAGTAGTCCACACCAAACCATTCAAATGTGTCTTGAAATGTTTATTTTAGAATTTTTTTTATCATTTCATGATTGTTTTATAGATGCGTCTTTATTCTTTTTTGTCTTGATCCTTCGGTTATAGGAGGAAAAGGGCTTTAATAATCTCCGGTTTGAACAAGAGGTAAGTAAAACATCAAATATTGTTTCAACTATGATTTAAATTTAGATTCTCACAAACAATTCGTTCTTAATTAAAGTTCATTAACCAATTTAGATCCATCATTTGTTATAGTTGCGTCCTCATATCAAGTTACATATGCGAGTGACTTATTATGCATGTGATTTAGTTAGCTTTTATCCTTCGGAAATATATTTATCATGTTTCTTGATGTATATTTTGACTCCATGTTTTCTCCTTAGCTTCAACTATCTCCTACCTTGATTTTCTCAACCAGTTGCTCCTGTGCGTTATAGGTCCCGCCCGACCTTTATTTTTGTCTTTTTTTTTCCCATTCCCTACTGTATCATTGTTTTCTAACATCTTTTAAAAAAAAAATTCTTAGTCAAATTGTTTTGGCTGGTAGCATTTACAATACAATGTAATATGCTTGGTGATTTTTTTAGTAATTTTTTTTTACAGGAGACACTCGTCATGGAATAACATAGGAACAAGTAATTTTTCTTAGCTATGTTATGCCTTTAAATAGATCCCCGCAAATGGATGTTGAGATTTAACCTCTCAAATTAGTGGTTGAAGTTTGGGATTCATGATAAAAAAGCTTAAATATATTCAATTTCAAACTCACATTTCTCATAAACAATTTAATATTTTCTATTTAATGGTTCATTTCTGCCGCATCCTTTATTTCATAAGGTTGGATAATCTCCGGGCCTCCATCAAAACTCTTTTTCTTTTCTAAAGTAGACCATCAAAACTCTTATCCTGCTCAAACCTTAATCCATTCCCTCATAAATATCCGGACCCACCCAATTCTTAACCCTAAACCTCCGAAACCCCTTTCACCATTCACATAGTAAATGAGTGTACATCATCGCAAATGAAAAAAATTTACATTGTGACGAAATGAAAGTTAAATCATAATTATCAGGTGAGACATACGTTACCCTCTGATGAATTATATTGAAAATGAAAATTTATTTATGTAATACATTTCATTTGATGCATTGTAAATGACACAATGCATTGTGACTCTAATAACATTTATTGATCGACATTAGAAATAGACTAACATTTAATTCATTGTAAATGACACGAAATTACCCTCATCGTAAATAGACTAACATTTAATTGATCTTATTTTTTATTTTTTTTCTCTCCCATGATCTTCTCTCTGAAATTTAGAGAGAGATATACACAACATGTTGAAGGAGGGGGAATGAGAGGATCCAAATCCACTTTAATGGTCAAATTGTTTGTAAAATACTACATCAGGTTCTTATTATAAGAAACAATTGACTTTTTAGGTTCATTGTGTAAGTGATGTATTTAGTCTATATTTATAACGAGGTACATTAATTACTCAATGAATCTAAAAAGTCAATTGTTTCTTATAATAAGAACCGAAAAGAGTATATAGGTAAAAATATTTTATTTTAAATTTCATTAATTAAAGTCATAAATTATAGTATACTTTAAACTAAATTAATTTTTTTGCTAATTAAATTTAATGCATTCATAATATTAAATTTAATTTTGTAATATATTTTTTTAATCTATGTTTTTGTTTGACTAATATTAACTTTGTAGTAACCCACTAAAAAAGCCTTTAGTAATCCATTTTTTTCTTTGACCAAAATTAAATTTTTGTATAAATCTACTAAAATGTATTATTCATTTAAGAAAAATATAAACAACATTGTATGAACAGTAGTTGCCAAAGTTTTTTTTCTGTCAAAAAAACTTTGGTTACCCATGTTCATAGATTGTTGATCGAGAAAATGTTGGCTATAAGGTAACTCTAGTCCATGTATGCCAAACACTAAATGTGGTCTTTGTCAATCAAAATTCAAACCTTAGTTCATCATATCATGCAAGTCAAGGCCCTTCAGTTAGACATACTCTTAGAATCTTAATTTAGTTCATATTCTCAATCTTTATCCAAACCCTTTTTCTATTTTATCTTTTATGATTTTTCATCTTCCTTTTGTCAAATAAAGTGTGGGAGCATTAAGGTTGAACCCATCTTTCAAAAGTTAATTGTACCCTCAACTATCTTAACGACTAAGAATCATATGCATAATTTTAGGGTCCAAAACTCGAGAGACTTGAATTGAGAGGAAAATGGTGTGAAACAACGCTGCAAAAAGAAGAAGTCTCTATGATTTGTTTAATAGGAGTGTTTGTAAGATGTTGTTTGAGTTCATTGCATTGAGATCTGGCTTAAGTTCGGCCAAAATTAGGTAAATCTTTTTTCCCTTCTTTAATTTCTTGCTTTTCTTTCTTAATACAATTTATGAAATACATTGGTGTGTAAAATATAGGCTCTTTGCAAACCGATCGTGCAAATTAATTGAGATCCTATCTATTTTTTTCAAAAGAAATTGACAAACATAGTGAAATACATTGGTATAAAATTGATGTATCATTTTTTTTTGTTGTAATTATTTAAGTGTTTCCTACCCTTCTAATGTTTGACTTTTTTTATCCATAACGAATGTTTTTAACTTCAGTTTTGACTGATCATAAAATACACCGCGAGGTTTGAAGAAATATAGTGACGTAAAATAATATATCACACAAGCATGTCTGGTCCTGAAAAAGAAAAAGATCCAAGCAATTTTGATCTTCATGACATGCAACTTCAAGCACAACAACAACAAGTTTCACACCAAAATGTGGTTGATCACCCTCAACTAGTACAACAACAACAATATCGAGACATGCCAATCAACATCACTTCTTCAATCGGTGATTTGGAAAGATGTAATCACAACCAAAATTCTAGAAATGAAGCTCTTTCTTCCCTTCAAGACCAAGATCCTAACCACCATCAACAAAGAAGAAGCAAATTTCGGCACTCGCAAGAACAGATTCAAGAAATGGAATCGTAGGGTCAATTGTTCCAATGCTCTTCCTTTTTTTTGATAATTAAACATATTTTCTTGTGTTTAGTTATTTTTCTTACTTAACATCATCAATTTGTGATGTTTTCAGGTTCTTCAAGCAATGCCCTCGCCCTAATGGCAAGCAAAGGAAACAATTGAGTTGTGTGCTAGGTCTTACACCTACGCAAATCAAGTTCTGGTTTCAAAACAAGCGCAACCAAATTAAGGTAAAGGATAATGAAAACCCTTTTGAAATGTGAGATCTTACATGCAAGGTGAACCCTTAAAAATAAATTTGTACTTCCTCCGGTTTCAATTACAAACAAAAGTTCATTTTTTAATTCATTCAATAATTAATGTATTTGATCGTAATACAAACCAAATACATTGGTTATTGAATGAATCTAAAAAGTAAACTTTTATTTATAACTGATGGAGTACATCTTTAAATTTTATTCGTACAGTATTAATGTATTTTCATTTTGGTTACAAAAAGAGATTGAAGTACACACACTTTGGATTGACGTAAATAAAAATCAAATTGTATCATTATAATTTGATGATTCTTTGAGCACATATATGCATGCAGACACAACAGGAACTTCACCAAAATGATATTTTGAGGGATGAGAATGAGAAGCTTCGTGCTGAAAATGAGATCTATAAGGGGGCACTAAAAGACACTTTATGTGCAAATTGTACTGGTCCAACTTCTATTGGTGAAATGTCCTCTAACGACAAACAACTTAGAATTGAGAATGCTAGATTAAAGGTTGAGGTATATATACTTTTAAATTGCTTATTTATAGTCGCTACTACAAAACAATTTATTTTTTTAATAATATAATTTACCTCCACTGCATTGTGTATATAAAATTGCTTTTATTTCTCATTTTCTTGTTGGTTGAACTAATGGTTATGTTTTGTTAATTCCTTTGTGTCTTAGATTGAAATGTTGACAGGAAAAGTAATAAACGATGTAGATCTAGTGGGTTCCTCCTCTAAAATTGGTCAGATATCTACACCTGCATTTGAAATGGGAAGTGGTAGTGATATCTCTTCAAGCATGATAGAAGAACTGTATTGTGATGGCAATGACCCCTTAGGGTCCCTCTCAATTCCTAAGGATTTTGGCAAAGCAACGATTGTAGAACTTGCTGTGGTTTCTATGGAGGAACTCACAATGTTAACTCTTGCTGGATCCCCTTTATGGATTTCTACCAATGACACTGAGATTCTAAATGAAGTTGAATACCCTAGGGTTTTTCCCAAAAGTCCGAAACTCACAGGGTTAAAATCTGAATCTTCAAGAGAATCGGTTATTGTTTCCATGAATCATATCAATCTCATTGATATCCTTATGGATGTGGTGAGTAACAAGATATCAATAATTTTCTTAGGCATACTAATCAATTAATTTTATCGAGCAATTTTTATGTGAATAAATAAATAATATTGTAATTTTCCATTGGCAATGATTTTAGAGTCAATGGTCAACTATGTTTCATGCGATTGTTTCAAAAGCATTGACACTTGAAGATCTATCACCTGGAGTGTCGGGGAACTACAATGGAGCCCTACAAGTGGTATGTGAATAATGTTATCCTTTTTTATTTAGTTTTAAAAAATATTTATGTTGACTTATTTAAGCTTATAATCAATTGTGAAACTATTTTAGATGACTTACAAAAACAAGTTATGATATGTTCATAAGTTTTTTACAACTTATTTTCAAAAGCTCTGGATATATCTCCTCAACAACAAAAAAAGCTCTAGATATATAACATGAAAACAGCTATAGTTTTTATCGAATAATTTGATTTTATTTATCTTTGTGTTGTATATGTTTTTGTCGCTATAAATATTCAAATTTTCGGTATTAGTTCTTCTAAAAAATTTCTTTGACTTTTAAATCCTAAAGGATTTTTCATCCACACTTGTAATCCCTGTTTTTAAGTCAAAACATGTGTACCCTTTATATTTTTGAATGAGATCTTGCATAAATGTTTAAGATATATATTATAAAAACCTCTTAAAAAAAATAGATTTTTTTAGCAAAACATAAATTTAATAAACTTTTAAGGAAAAAAACATAAAAATTCATATCATATTGTATTCATGTTTTGTAAACAATAAAAAAATTCAAAATTTTGAATGATACACTTGAGATGACTTAAATGTATGGACCAAAGGTGGTGATAGAAAACTTTTAAGGAATAAAAGTACAAGAATTTTTTTAGGATGACTACATCAAAAAGTTGAAATATTTACATACATAAAATTTAGGTCAAATACCTCCCTAGGTCCTTTAAGTTTCACGTTTGTTTCAGATAAGTCCTTTCTATCAACCTCCGTTAAGCCAAAGTTGATCTGTCCATTAAGCAAAACTCGAAACTTAAAGGACCTATCTGAAACCTTAGAAACTTAAAGGACCTATCCGAAACAAACTCGAAACTTAAAGGACCTATCTGAAACAAATATGAAACTTAAAGGACCCAGGAAGATATTTGGCCTAAAATATAATTATGAATTATCCTTTTATCTCTTGGTTTTGGATTTTTTGGTTGGGTCAAGCACAACCACATAAAACGGACTTATGGTGTAATGGTTACCCCCACTTATTAGAATTTTGCTCGTCCCCGACACAAAACACTCGCGTCCAACTAAAATGATCAAAGTGCCCTTACATGAGTTAACTGCGTGAGCTAACACACGCTAGTTTCTTTCTGCTTGAATTCTACATGTATTTGTGCAATCAAAAGCAGGAGCAGCAAGCAATATTTGCGTCATATATTATGTCATTGCAAGCAGCTAATTATGTCATTGCTTCAACACGTAGCAAGCAGCAAGGAGCATAATATCTTTATGTCTTCTCCAATTTGGCACGTGGCAAGATTCCAAGAGCATGATTATTAACTATCTATGCATGTGAATCTTGAATATAAGCAAAGTGTTGGAATGATAATAATAGTTTAATGTATCTAGGTTGTGTATGTATAACTATGTATGCATGTGATTCATCTTTCACTTTTGAAATTTGGAAACTAGCGTAAGTTAACTTATGCAGGTGTTTTATATTTGTGTTATTTAATTAACGCGACGTTAGTTAACTAACGCATAGATTTACACCTGCATTAGTTAACTAATGCAGGGATATTTTGGTCAGTTTGGCTAAGTGGGAGCGAAACTTGCTGGAAGAAGAGCAGGATTCCACTTATAAACACTTGATCATGTCATCTCTCAACAAATGTAGGACTCTTAAACCATCTAAGAATTTGTGGTTGACTAAAAACAACCCCCAAAATCGACTTTAAAAAACAATTTAGTGAGCAGATGATTGACCCCCACTTTTGAACACTTGTTTAGTCCACCTCTCAACCAATGTTAGACTTTGTAACATTTTGATATAAAAATTGTTGTGCACAAGTGTGAGTTATATGTCCCACATCGGATAGAAAAGTAAAGGTTGAACACTTTACAAGTAAGAGGACTCATAAACCCATAACCTTAAGATTTTTGGTAAGAGTGTGATATCTCTCTTGGTAGTGTGGTTGTTCAAGCCTCGATGTAGACGGTTCCCGGAGCTCCCGTCAAGACCCAACAGTGGTATCAGAGCTCCCTCAAGGACCGAACAAAAATAAAATAACTTATAAATGAATACTTATGTTTTTTTTTTTTTAGGGAAATGAATACTTATGTTATTAACACTAAATCATGTTGTTTAATTTTATCTAATAAAAATTTCCTATTTCAGATGTCAGCTGATTTTCAGGTTCCTTCACCACTTGTTCCTGCTCGTGAAAACTATTTCGTTAGATATTGTAAGAAGCACCAAGATGGGATATGGGCAGTGGTTGATGTTTCCTTGGATCACCTGCGACCAAGTAGCAGTACAATGACACGAAGACGACCCTCTGGTTGTTTAATTCAAGAACTACCAAATGGTTGTTCAAAGGTACGTCACGTTGTTTTATTTGAAACAACGAATATTAGAATTGATTGTAAGATGATGTTGAGAATGGTCCTTAAATCTCCCACCTCAGCCACCATGCAAACAATATATTTAACAATTTACATTTTTTTAGTTATTTAAAAATTATTATCTTTCAATTTTTTTATTTTTTTTACCAAAATGAATTGTAACATCTATTTAGGTTACATGGGTGGAGCATGTAGAAGTGGATGAAAACACAATAGTGTCAAATCCATTCTATGTATCTTTAATAACTTCTGGTCTTGCCTTTGGAGCTAAGAGATGGGTGACCTCATTAGATAGACAATGTGAACGTCTTGCTTGTTCAATGACAAACAACATACCTGTAGAAGACCATTGTGGTATATATTTTTAATTCTCTTAATTTCAGTTCACTTCTCATTTGTGTTTTATTCATTTTCAATCCATCTTTTCTAAGAAGTCAGAGTGTCAGACAAATCCACCAAAATTAGCATCAAGAAGAATCAAACATGAGATTTTGAGAGAAACACATTCTAATATCTCAAGCCATAATTATAGGAGAAATATTTAATAATTTTCACTTACAAAAAAAAGTTCACTTACAAATTTTAAAACAAATTTAACATTAAGATACTTTGAAGAAGAAAATTAAATATTATTTTTATTGTTTTTGAAAATACATTCTTTCTCTAGATATCCTTCTTTATTTTTCCATTATAATTATTGACCATTTCCATCTACTTATAGCAATTTAAAATAACATAGATTTTAAAAAATTGAAATTTGAAAAACTATTTTTTTGTTTAAATATGAATCCATGCAATTATAATTATTATTTTGTCTTAGTGCCCTCTAAGGTTTTTTTTTTATTTTTTAAAGAAAAGTAACTCTAAGGTTTTGTTGTTTGGATATAGTCTTCGATGTTAGTTTATTGGGCTACATAGAGGGAATTTAGAAAGTTGCTTTTCTGACTTATAAAGTTTTCTATAAAAACTGCAACGGGCAAAAATGCCGAAATTGTTAGGCCGGATGCCTTGATCGGGGTTCGAACCCCGGTACCTTCACTTGTGTGTGTGAGTTTCTAATAGCTTTGTCATTTCGTCTATTTACAAAAAAAAAAAAAGTTTTCTATAAAAACTATTTAGAAAGTTTTCTATAAAGTTTTCTCTGATGGTAGTTAACTACCGTTGAGGACCGACTGCAGTTAACTGTTTTAACTGCCTCTCTTAATGTTTTCTCTCTTCATCCCGTTCTTCATCAATGACAACCTAACCACTACTTGTTTCAACCAACATCAAGATTTGTAATTATCCATCAAATTTCATTTTTTTTTGGATCATCAGCGCCCAATTTTATAGAAGAAAAGGGGGAGGAAAATGCAGTGTTGATTTTAGAGAGAGAAAGGGGTACTGGTGACTTTGGTTGTAGAGAGATAAAGTGACAAAATAATTATCTGAATTTGTTACATTCATCTTTCTGGATTCATGTTGATGGTTAGTGGGTTGATGATGATGCTTCAATAAGAACAAAATAATTGTAGAAGAAGAGAGGAAGTTAAATCTGAGTGTCTCAAAAGATGAAACATCTACAGATCTGGAGACACAGAAAAACTTCGTTGAAGCTTCAATAAGAACAAAACAAATTCATTTAAAATATGCATACAGAAAGAAAAAAAAATCCAGTGTTTAAAGCATGCATCATCCAATGAAGCTTCATCTTCATGAAATATATGAACTAGTGGTGATTTTTGGAGAGACAGATGACAATGACTCTTCATCCTCTTGGTTCTGGTTGGTTGGTTTTGCAATAAAAACTACAGAGCATGATTGATGGCTTAGGCATCACTAGATTTCATTAAATTAACCTTCAATTAATAAAGCCTTTCAAAAGCATGCTAGTGGCAATAAAGATTTGTTAAGATCGTTGTTTGAGAGAATAGAAGAAGAAGACCAACTTGTGCAATCCATTAAAGAAAGGAATTTCTCAGCCGTAGTTAACCGTCGTTTGGCTCAATACTGCTGTCAGATCGTCAACGATAGTTAACTACCACCGGAGGCATTTAAGTATTTTACTTGTATTTATAGAAAACTTTAGATGTTAAAAAGCAACTTTCGAAAATTATTAGGACATATACGATATCATGGATAAAAAGCAACAATTTTTAAATTTACAAGGACTAAATCTAAAATACACTTAGAAGCACTAATTAAAAGACTATAATTGTATAGACTAAATTCATATTTAAACTTTTTTAAGTGGGTAAATTTTTTTAATCTTACAGTCAATTACGTAATATGACTAAAGTGTAATACATATAATGCAATACAGTGGTAAATAGTCTCCAAGGAAGGAAAAATTTGCTGCATTTGGCAGAGAGAATGAAAGTATGTTTTTATGCTGCCGTTGGTTCTTCTGTAGCAAGTTGTTGGGAGGTGTTAACATCTGATTGTGACGATGTAAGGGTCATGACCAAAACAAGTATTGGTGAACCTGGAACACCTACTGGTATTGTTCTCAGTGTTGGAACTTCTATTTGGCTTCCTGTTCTTCCAACGATGCTTTTTGATTTTCTTGGAAGTCAAAATTCAAGAAGTGAGGTATGATATAGCATTTTTTAAATACCCGTGACATATTCATTAATTTATAATGATGCCAATATATTTAGAGCTTAAATGGTACTCCCTCCGGTCCTATTTATAAAAAAAATTTAGGTCAACAAAAGTTGATGTGTCTAGTTAAAAATTCAGTTCAAATACATTCATTTTTGTTGACCTAAATTTCTTTTATAAATAGGACCGGAGGAAGTATTTCATTTGGATAATAGAATTCTAGATGTCATATTGTACCCATATTTTTTATAGATGTTATAGCATTGATTTTCCATACTAATTATCAACAAATGGACTTTTTTTTTTACAATAAAAATATTATTAATAACGATGACACGAATGATCATTTAACAAATGTTTCATATATGATTTGAACTTCCTGATGTTATTATGTTATAAAGTCAAACTCATATCATTAAGCTAACACCATGTCCTAGCAAATGAAATGAATCTCAACAAAATCACAGGGTATTCAAAGTTGCATTTTATAAGCTTATATTAATGATTTGATTCTCTTATTTTGGCCTTATATTAAAGCTAAGTAGCTATTTTTTATTTCTTCGAACTTACAAACATTTTGTTGAATTTTACAGTGGGATGTTCTTTCCGTTGGGGGTATAATTAAAGAAATGGAACACATAACACATGGTCGTGATCTTGGAAACTATGTCTCTTTATTTCATATCAGCGTAAGTAATTGGTTTATCACATGATTATCTAATCCAAGATTATATATTCTAGTTAACTAATAGCCTAACTTTCTCTCAAACTTTATTTTTTTCACCTAAAGTTACTTTTGGTAAATGTCAATTAATTGCAGAGGGCCAATTGCGACCAAAAAAATATGGTGGTACTTCAAGACAATAGCATTGATAGTACATGCTCACATATTATCTATGCTCCGGTTGGTATTGATTCTGTGAATGCAATCTTAAATGGTGGTGATCCAAATTTTGTTGTTTTGCTTCCCTCTGGTTTTGTTATTCTCCCCAATAGGGCACAATTGAGCAACACAGGACCTATGCTTAATTCTGTTGAACTTGGAGGTTGTCTATTGACAATTTCATTTCAATTTTTAGTTGATCCAAGTCCAACAAGAAGAATAGAAAATGACTCACTAGAATTTGCTGTCAAATTAGTTAAGAACACAGCCGAACGGATCAAAGTAGCATTCGTCGATGGCAACACCTAATTGCAATGCTCAAGCCAGTAAGTAAATATATGACCAATTTATATACTGATGATGAAAATTTATTTATTGTTATCGATAGTTTATGATTAATGTAGTTTATTTACAGTTTATGCAGCTACAAGAACAAAGAGAAGGAGAGTAGTAGAAAAATTGGGAAGAAACGAAAACAAGCCAATAGCTGGAATTGAAGGTTACCAAACCACCTTGAAAGGATCGTAGACTAACATTGAATTTCTCAAATGAATATGAGAGAGTATATACAATTTTATGAAACCTTTGAGGATTTTTTATATTATTGTGTTGTGAAATTGAATAAAACTTGTGATTTTATTTGTCTTTTTTTACATCATTCTAGATTTCATCATAGTTATTTTGACAACTTATAAGGCAACTAAAGATATACAATATGATTATTGGACTCATACATGTCGACCATATAAAGAACAAACGTCTACTCTTTAACAAGCTTGACGCTTGGTGGACTGTGGATTGATACATGTCGACTTTATGAAGAACAAACGTCTATGCCATCACAAGCTTGATGCTCGGTGGACTGTGGACTGGTATAGAAGACTAAACCACATGGAATTTACTATACATCGACTATTCAACATATCCAGCTCAACTTGAGTGTTCAGGTTAAGAGAGCCCCACCCTTCAGCATGACCAGCTCAACTTGTCCCTTCAACATGACCAGCTCAACTTGTCCCTTCAGCGTGACGAGCTCAGCTCGACCCTTCAGCGTGCTCAGCTCAGCTCGACCCTTCAGCATAACTAGCTCAGCTCGTCCCTTCAGCGTGCTCAGCTCGACCCTTCAACATGACCAATCGTCCCTTCAGCGTGCTCAGCCAGCTCGACCCTTCAGCATAGCCAGCTCAGCTGGACTCTTCAATATGCCCAGCTCAGCTCAACCCTTCAGCATGCCTTGCTCAGCTCTTTTCTCCAGGTCAACTAGAGCTCCACTTCCTCACGTTACTATCCAAGGGAAAGTTGTGGTCCTCATAAGAAGTGTTTCATGGTGTGTCACACGTCCTGCACGGACAAGTGACGTAAGCTGCACGTGCTCCAGCTCCATGTGTCATGTACGGATGAGATACACAGAGAAGGAGTAACCAATTTTGCTAATGGGTCTGGACATCCATAGAGAGGCCCATTAGGTCAAGAAAGTGATGACTATAAAAGAGGACACTTGGAAATCAAGAGAGGGTCATTCATTATAGCATACACATTGTATTTTCACCTTAGTTATTTTAGAGTATTCTTGGAGCTCCTCATAGGCAGCTCCACTGAATATCTCATCTATTGTAACTCATGTTTACATACGTGAACAATTATTGACAAAGAAAACTAATGCAAACAATTTGTTTATAAAAAAAAAAAAAACTAAAACAATTTTGTATAAACGATTGTCTATTAAGATGTTCCAAAATGGTTGTCAAATTATTACTTCTTTATAAAAAGGGTTAATTAAGTTTTTAATCCCTACAAAATAAATTCACAGTTTTGTTTTTAGTCCCTACAAAATAAAATCACACTTTTTAGTTCCTATGACATTTTTCTTAAGCATTTTAGGGACCAAAATTGTTGCTGGAAATTTTTTACAAGGACTAAAAGTGTTGATCGAAAAATTTATAGGGACTAAAAATGTTGATGGAAAAATTTATGGAGACTAAAAAGTGTGATTTTATTTTATAGGAACTAAAAACAAAACTGTGAATATTTATAGGGACTAAAAACTTAATTAACCCTTATAAAAATGCTAAAATAGTTTAAATGAATGGATGAAATTAGAATGAAAAAATCCAACCTAAAAAAGTGTACCCATTTATATTTTGTTATAGATATAGCATATTGATCAAGGAAAATTTCAATCACAATTATTAATCGAAACCAAGTTTTTAAAGAAAAATAGCAAACCTAGAATTTGAATTCTCTAGAAAATTTTGGGTATCCCACATAACTTAAGTTGTTCTAAACATTTATTTATTCATGGATTTAATTTGTATACATCAACAATATAATTTTGATGTTGTTTGAATCTGGTTCTGGTTTGAAGGTTAATTTCCATAAGAGTAGTGATATATATACAACCATTTGGGACAACTTTGATCACAACTTTCATTTTTTTCTCTTAAAATTATAATAAAGTGATGGGTTAAATATGTTTTTAGTCCCTATAAATATACCAACTTTTCGTTTTGGTCCCTCTAAAATTTTCCTTCAACTTTTAGTCCCTATAAAATTTTCAATCTTTACTTTTGGTCCCTCGTTTAAAGTAAACTCATATGTATAATTCATATTTTTAAATAAAATTTTTCAGAAAAATTTATAATATTATAAGGATCTCTCCCAAAAAAATTTAGAATTTTTTACAAAAACATGAATTTTTAAATTTTTTGCGGTAAAAATTTCATATTTAATTCATGTTTTGTTAAAAAATTCTAATTTATTTTTGGAGTGATTTTTACAATATTTCATACATTTCTACACAATTTCATTAAAAAATATAAAAATTTACTTAAAAATAGGGACCAAAAGTAATGATCGAAAATTTTATAGGGACTAAAAGTTGAAGGAAAATTTTAGAGGGACTAGAACGAAAAGTTGCTATATTTATAGGGACTAAAAACATATTTAACCCTAAAGTGATTGTACAAATATCATTTCTCTTTCCATAAAAGCATTTTATATGGGGTTAACATTTCTGATTCTTGGTTGCACGAGGCAGCCGCCTCACTGTTGCATTGTAAACATGGTAGACTTCCTTTCTTGTACTTGGGGTTGCCTATTGGTGGTGATCCGAGGAAGATTATTTTCTGATACCCTCTGGTTGATAAGATTAAAAGAAGGTTGTCTGGTTGGAAGAGTCGCAATCTCTTTGTACAATATGATTATTGACAAAGAAAACCAATGCAAACAATTTGCTTAAAAATAAAACTAATACGATTTTGTATAAATGGTTATCTATTAAGATGTTCCAAAATGGTTGCCAAATTATTATTTCTTTATAAAAATGCTAAAATAGTTTAAATGAATACGTGAATTTAGAATGAAAAAATCCAACCTAAAAAGGTGTGCCCATTTATATATTGCTATAGATATAGCTTATTGATCAAGGAAAAACTTCAATCACAATTATTAATCGAAACTAAGTTATTAAAGAAAAATAGCAAACCTAGAATTTGAATTCTCCAAAAAAATTTGGGTATCCCACATAACTCAAACTTTGAGTTGTTCTAAACATTTATTCATTCATAGATTTAGTTTGTTGTATGTATACATCAACAATATATATTTTGTTTACACACGTATCTAATTATGTTTTGCCACAAAAAATATGTATCCAATTATATAACTTTAAAATGCCACTTTTTAGATTAGTTTATAAAATATCAAATATCTCTAAAAATATCTAGACATAAATTAATCGAATGCATGTACAGAAAATTTTACACCCTTAAGGCATATAACTTAGTCTCTTTTTTATTTCAAACAACTCAAATTTTGGTATTGTCCAGAAATTATAGAAAACAAAAATTTATAATTTTCAATAACATATTTTTAATTATTAAAGACTAAGTTTTTTTTTAAGGGAAAAAAAACTAATTTAAGTTTGTGATAAATAAATTACTCCTATAAAAGTAGAATTTTCATAATATGCAGAGGGTGAGAATTAGGAGTGGGGGTGTGGAAAAAAATCAGCAGTTAATAAAGATATGCTTGTAAAAATAGCCCATGTAGGCCCAAGAGTAAAACCGAATAAAAACTCATTTTGATGGCCTCCATCTTTCACTAACCCTAATTCTAATTCTGCCATTGTAGAGTGGAGCTGCTCCGCACAAGCACCCAATTTCTTTGGTAAGATCTAATTTTCTACCTTGAGGTCTTTTCGATTTGGATTGGATTATTCTGAAATAAGCACTTTTATGTTAATTATGATTTTGTTTATTGAAATCTGTAACAGCAAACATGGTGAGGGTTAGTGTTTTGAACGATGCACTCAAGAGCATGTACAATGCTGAGAAACGTGGAAAGCGCCAAGTTATGATTAGGCCATCCTCAAAAGTGATTATCAAATTCCTTATGGTCATGCAAAAGCATGGTATGTGGTTGGTTTAACTTATTTATTGTTTGATTCATGTAGCCAACCCCATCTTGTAGGATTAGGCTTTGTTATTGGTGTTGTTTCTTGTGTGATGATATTGGATACTCTTGTTGTTATAGGATATATTGGAGAGTTCGAATACGTTGATGATCACAGGTCTGGCAAAATTGTTGTGGAATTGAACGGAAGATTGAATAAGTGTGGTGTTATTAGTCCTCGTTTTGATGTTGGTGTCAAAGAGATTGAAGGATGGACTGCTAGGCTTCTTCCCTCAAGACAGGTCAGCTAAAAAGCCGTGTTTTGTCCTATAAATCTGCTATAAATGACCATAAACATGATAGTGGTTTGATAATTTAATTTAAATGATTGTTTTTACTGCACAATATGTGACTTAGGGCCTGTTTCGATTGGCTTATTTGATCTTATCTAGTGACATAAGGTTTGTGACACCACCTTATGGAGAACTTATGAAATAAGCTTATGCTAATTTTCTCACAAGCTTTTTTCAGCTTATTTTCATAAATTCTTTAATATAACTTATAGAACACCTTATAGCATATACAAAAACAATTTAACTTTATTTTATCTTTTTCTATATAAATAGCTTACGTAAGCTTATGCCTAAGAGCTTCTCATGACAAGATAAGTGCTTATACTATAAGCTGCAAAAAAACAATCCATCCAAACAGGCCCTAATTAAGTTTGTTTTATAATTCCTAACTTTTTTGTGGTCATTCTTTTGTGCAACACATTGCTGTTGGAGTCTTTTTTCAATCTAATTTATTTGCTTTTGGTTCCTGGAATACCTTTATGTTAGTTATAGTAGGTTTTTTAACTTCGGTTGGTTAGTAGGCTTTTAAAACTTGGGTTGGAATTGTCGAGGGGTTAACCAGAACAATACGGCAGTGCTTCTGTGACTTATGCTTCATATATCGGAAATCACTGTAGTATGGAATGTCTCACTCGCTTAAGGGACTATTTGGATAAAATGAAATCATGATTCATTTCTAATGACAGATCATTTAAATTCAAATTGTTCTTAATGTTTGGGTGTATAATTTTGTCTCCCACTCTATGCATACCAACTATTTGACTATCATCTATCTAGTTTACCCTTCTTATTATACTTTTATGGGGTGGGTGTAGAATATTCATTGGCCTCCCATTCTATGATAGAGAGTGCAATTAGACTTAAATAAATGATTTAGATATTTAATTTAGAAGTAAAATCATATTAGTTTGTATTTCCTTTTAATTGTTTCTTTTTACAAGATAAATTAACTAAAGAAAATAAATTAACATTTTGATTAATTTCATTGCCTTCCATGGTTTGTGAAGTACACTACATATAGGAATGACAATGGGCAATAACCCTAATGGACCTAAAGACTAAAGACCCAACTAAAAGGCTTAACTAGAAACAATTAAAAGGAAATACAAACTAATATGATTTTACTTCTAAATTAAATATCTAAATTATTTATTGAAGTCTAATTGCACACTCCATCATTCTACCTATGCTCGTAGATATCCTCTATCTATTTACTATATCTCGCTAATTATGCTTTTATTGGTCTTTTCATTTTTGTACAAACAACTTAAAAACACGACCACTGATTTTACAATATTTTTATTTCTATTCAAAATTGTATCTTGCCTTTTGCAACCATTTTTCAATTATAATGTTTATATACTTGATATTTAGACAGAACCCTGTTCCATATGGAGAATACAGATTTTACATTTATAATAAAAATAATTATATACCGACAATTTATATATACTTTGAAGTAAATTGACGGTTTATTTGACATGTAGATGCAAACTGAATTTTGAAGTTGCTATCATCATTTGGCAAACCATCGAATGTTATGTTGCTTGTTTGTATCATATGATTTTTCTTATGGCCCCTAACTATTGGTTGCTCAAATCATGCAGTTTGGGTATATTGTCTTGACTACCTCTGCTGGTATCATGGATCATGAAGAGGCTAGGAGAAAGAATGTTGGTGGTAAAGTGTTGGGTTTTTTCTATTAGGGTATGAAGATTGCATCCAATTTCAGATGTTGAGAATTTTGAGTGTTTGTGATGGAATTCAGTTTTTTTTACATGGATATTGTAATCTGGATTACTTAGGATTGTAAGCTTTTAATTTGCACTTTTGTACTTTTGTGCTAAATTGAATTTTGGGTAATCTCGGTCTGCTTATGCGTTGCTTTTCTAAGAAACTATTATATTTTGGTCCCTAGCTTTTGTGTTTCAAAATTGTTGATTTTTTAATGACTCCAAATAATTCTTTTGGTAATCCATTTATCATGATGAATGGCCTACGCTAGTGCATACCAAGTATGAGTTCCGCAACATCTTTCCTTCAGCTATCCTATATTAGACTCGGAATCACTAAGACATGTTCTGAAGTGCAATGCTCTACTGCTTGCTAGCTTCAAACCATGAACTTCTCTAATGTCAGCCTCTAAGGCTGTGTTTGGTTTGGTTGTGGGTTGCACTTTTTTGCGTTGCAATGCGAAATTAGACATGAAAAGAAGCTCCAAATTGGAGCTCTCGGGCTAACATATGTTGGGCGAGGTACCCTCCGTGAAAGGAAACACTATGAATTTGAGCACACCAGACATATTGATATATTTGACTTACTTTTTAAATTTGGTTTCTATTTTAACGTTTGTATTGTTTAAGATTAGTGACCTTTTATTAGTCAAAAAAATCATCGATCTTTTGATTCAAAAAAGGACTTGAATATGAAGTGTGTGTATTATCAATTGAGTTGCCACCAATAACTTTATATCACTGTATCAGTAAACTCGTCTATTTTAATTTATTAAGCAGACTTTACAAAAAAATTAAGAGATCATTATCTACATAGCCACTTCCCTAAATAGTCACTACTAGAGATCATACAGACATCCATAAATTTAAGTTCAGCTGACAAAATATTGAAATTACAAGGTCGAACACTGTGATCGGTTCAAACTCTGATCATCATTTATGTGTGTAAGTTTGAACACCGATTGGTTCAAACTTCGGTCATCATTTATGTGTGTAGGTTTAAATCATCTAGAGATCTTAGAATATAGTCTGGTGCTATATTTTTCACCCTATAAGCCATCTGTATTCCTTTTGCTAAATGATAATTTCTTTTTAACTATTTTTTTTGACGAAAAATGTTGCTTATTTTATACATTTTTCAAACGTTAATTTTTTATTATATTAACTGGAAAGAAAGGAACCGTCAAATTTATCATGAAAAAGACAACAAAGCCACAACTTCTCAAAGTAAAGAAGCACCAATTGTTCAGCAAAAACTGCAAAGTCTAAAAATAAGTGTTGGGTACATTGAAACAGGTTAGACTATCGTAGCATAGCGAATTAAGATTTGAATTTTAACTGGGAGTGATATTTCTAATCTGTCAGTTTCGGAAAATAAGTTAATTTTGAATTAGGACATATGTACTATATTTCAATACAAATTTGAATCAAGTTTATTTAAGATTAATTTAAAAACATCTCAAAAAGATTGATTTAAGAAGACAAATAAATGAGATAGTTTATTCACTTACAAGAGTAGTCATATCTCTAGTTAGCTTTCATCTTTTTATTGACATTCCCACATTGTATTTAACACGTTATTTTGTGATGCAGGATTAAGGATGGAAATATGTTAGGCCATTTGACATGGGTTTACGGCCTTAATATTTATCAGGCTCTGGAAAATCATTTTTTATTTTATTTTGCTTAGGCTCTTTATTGAAAGTAATCTTATTTAAGAAGTCCCCTGATACATTTTCTATTGCATGGGCTAAACAAATCGGGCAAAGTTATTTGGACGAGGTAATTAGCATGGTGTTTACGTTATGTTACGAAATATAGTGTGCATGCAGTAAAAAGGAACTATGAGGGCCACGAGATGCCGAGTTAAAGGGCTGTGGTGCGGCTGTTTCAAGCTTAAACTGGCTTAGGATGGCAGTTGGGGATTATCAGCAGTGAATAGTGATCAAAGACAACCCTTGGTGTGGTAATGGTAGCCTATTGCAGTAAAAAAGCATATGCATGACGAGTTAGACCAAGTTGATGCAATGGCTTTGAGGACTGGTTTACAATTCTCAAAGGATATGCTCTTAACTTAATCATGGAATACCCAGCTAATACAATCAACGTCGTTGTGGATAATCAACTAATTCACTCTTATATGGGTTTTGTTCTTGCTTAGTTAGACGTGTGGGGGTTTACCTTGTTGGTGATATACCCATTACCAAGGTCTTGGAATTAGTATATACATGGGTAAAAAGTGAGTGAATAATACGTATAGAAGATAAGTATAAATAGGGGTTATGAGATCAGTTCTGGTCATGGGTCACTGAAGTGGTCCATGATCTCGGTCGTGTATAACTTCCATTTAATCCTTTATCATGTGATTGCGATTTTAGTGGTCGAGTAACACCAGGTCTAAGGAAAACTTGGTCCATTCTAGGGTTTGGGAATATCTCAATTCCGAACATATCCCCTCTTGAGTATGAGCTCATATCAGCATTGAGCTTAGATTATGATCACACATAAGACCTATGTAGGTGTCTATAAATATCATGGGCCACAACCCTAAAAGAATGAGTCCTTAAAGGGACGAAGTGTTTGAGATAAATAGTTAATGTTTAAAATGTCTTGGTCCGCAACTTTTCAAGCATGAGGCCTCAAAGGGACCAAATGCTTGAGGTAAATCAAACACTCAAATTCATGCACAACTCTTTCAATGTTGCTCCACTATATTCTGAATGGTATTTTTTTAGTTTATTTTCATATTAAATATTTTGCCTTCTGCTCTGAGCGATGCTTGTTTTGTTTTTTTCATATTAAATCTTGAAGCGTAATGACAAGATAAAATAGAATTAAAAGGGGTCATGGTGAAATTGTAACAAATCAAGATTCAATAGGTTTCATCTTTAGTATTATATGGATTTTAGTTCTCTGTGTCAATTGGAAGGAAAAAAATGGAAGGATTTGTCAACAGAAGACTGATCTTATTTAGGCTTTGAGTGAAAAGGTTAAGTTGCAGACTCATTGGTGGTTAAAATCGTATTATATTTTATTCGATTCTGATTATCTTCTTCGGAGGCAGAATCCGTTGTTTTGCTTAAAAGCTCTGTTGTAAATATATTTTATGTTTTTGTGACTTTCGGTTCTTGTTTTGTGAACTACTTTGATTGTTAAACTATTCTGACACACCTTGTGCTAGGTCAAGAGTAAATTTTTTATTATTGAGAATAAAAATTTCGATTCAAAATTTTAAACAAACTGGAGTCCGAGGGAGCTTTATTTGATTTTTTGATATAATTTCTTTAGTTTCTTAAAAAAAATATAAAGTTTCTACTTTTTGCTCTTTTAACAAGAGCTTTGAGGGCATTTGTTAACAAATTCTAAAAATTAAAGAAAATGCTAACAAATGCTTTTATGACATATTAGTAAGAGTCTCATTAACGAATTTCCTTTGTCATTCTTTAAAAATTATAAATTAAGTCGTTATTCTTTAAAAAATGTCAAACATTCAATTCTTAATGCATTGAAATACTAATACACAAATTTGACAAAATTTCACGGAACACTCGTTAACATTTCTCATTTAAGTAATCAAAAGACATAATATTTATATAGAAAAATGTGTAATTATAATTTTGACAAACATTTAACTTGTATTATTAAGACATGATTTTCTTTTTTCAGATTCCTTGAACAATAATCTTATGACAGTTGTTAGCATCATAGGACACTTGTAGGAAACTAGGGCCCGAATTTGAGAGCAAAGACTCGCTGGAGGAACTTTGACGATGGAAGTAGATGGGTGACAGAGGAAGGCAGTCTGTTAGTTCAGAACTCGTAGTAGGGAAAGGAAATGCTCGTGAATGCAGCAATTAATGTGGCCAGTAAAAATGTAATTGATTCCAATGAGAGAGCGGTTACACCTAAGCAAAATAATAGGAAATATATGATTGATGAATTGATTAAAACATAGTAACAATTGAAGGGAAGAACATTCAATCTGACACCATTAAATGTGAAACAAATTGGTCTGCTTACGAAATTGGCAACTCCAATGGAAAATAAAGGTAAATATGTGAAGTCACTCGATCATTACCTCATGATAAAAAATTAATGAAAAATTAATGGCAGCCAAAATACTCTCCATTGCAACGTTGACTCTCATGAAAAAGATGTAGTACCAAAAAATGATAAAAGCAGGTCTGGCGGCCAGGCCTGCCAGAAACAATGAGTTTTATGAGTTGGAATTTTTGGGGATTGAGCAACCCGAGCACAGTTCCGACACTTTTATGGGAGACTTTAATGACTTATTGTCAAATGAAGATAAAAGGAGCCGAGTAGATCATCCACCATGGAGGATAATGCGTTTTCGGGAGGCAGTACATGATAATGGTTTGATTGATCTTAGATTTTCTGGGTATCCATTACATGGGTGAAAGGTACATGGGGCAAAATCGTAAGGAAGAAAGAATTCGCATAGCAATGGCAACACAAGCATGGTATGATATATTCTATTAAAGTCAATTGCATAATATCATATCACACCAATCAAATCATTATCCAATTCTACTCAATCTTCATGAAGAACAAAGACGAAGGGGAAAATAAGGAGTTTAAGTTCGAGAATGTATGGCTAGTGGAAGAGAATTTTGAGAACATAGTTGTTGGTGGGTGGGAGGAAAATCCAAATGTGGACGTGTTGTCTGGATGAAAAGTTGTACGGAGGATATGAATAAGTGGGGTCGTAAGTTGCGAAATAAGTATAAAATTGCTATTGACGAGTGTCGGGAAGAAACAGATTAATGCTAATAATGTAAAACTACGTAGGCAAGCTCATAGACATCAAACGATAGAAAAGAAAATACAATGTAGACAAAATATTTGAAGGTCCGCAGCAATAGAAGAACTTTCAAATCAAAATACTACTAGCAACTAGAAAAGTTCAAGAACTCTCTTAGGATGTCTTTATTAGAATAAGAAAACGAAAGGATCCTTTGTGACATTCAACCAAAGCTTACAACTCCTCAATAAACAAAATATAAAATCAAAATGATAGTAGAATCACTCTCAACCAAAAACTGATTATGCATCTCCTCATATTGTCTCACAAAACTACATAAACATTATTAGAATCTAGAATACTACTTCCAAGTCTCACTCCTAGGAGACTACAAAACTTAGAGAAAATATATGTTGTGTTGGAAGGGCACATCAATCCAACCAAGAAATTCGTCATCATCACCAATATCACCAAAATCAAAATCAGGAAGCTCACCAGGTTCATTGTCATCAAATCCATGAATTTGAATATCCTCGAAGTCACCTAAGTCACCACAGTCACAAAATTCTTGAAAATCTTGTCCAAAATCATCAATGTTAAATCGATCAAAATCAAATCCCAAACCAAGATTGGGATCAGTCCCAATCTGATTCTCAGTAGCAACTGGCTCATGCAGGTTAAAAACACTAGGATTTGGAATTTCTAACTCTTGAAGTTGACAAGACATCATTGCACTCACTTCATTTACAACAACGTCTACATTGTTTGATGGAACATCAACCTTCTCAATCAAATTGGATGCTAAGGTATCCAACTCAAGCACGGAAGAAGGCGATGTTTGTATGAACAAGTTCTTAGAGACTTTAGTAGTTGAACATTTTTCTGACACTAAAGCATTGGCATCATCATCATCTGCAGAAGAGTTCTTGTTCAATGTTGCAATTGGAGAGGTTGCAGAAGAACCCTTATTGAAGCCTCTTTTTGCTTTCGTTGTTTGAGCATCAAGTTCAATTTGAAGCCTTTCGGATTCATAAGCTTGAGAAGCTTCTTCAGCAGTATCGTAAGTTCCCAACCAAATTCTAACATTTTTTGAAGGATTACGAATCTCAGCAGCCCATCTTCCGCATGGCCTCAAACGAACGCCTCGATATTTGGATGAAGGTTGTCTCCTTGTTTTTGGAGAAGTTATTGTTGGAACAACTTTCTTCTTGATTTGACGTTGTGTTGAAAGACATGCCTTTTTGCTTGTTACAGTCTTCGACTTCTCAGAGAAACTCTTATGAGAAGCCAAAGAAGCTGCAGATACATGAGGATGGAGAGTGACCTCAACGAAGCTTCTTTTTGTCGTTGTTCTTGCATGTTGTGATTCATCTTCAGATGTGTCAGTTGCCTCAGGATTATTATAAACAACTTGCAACTTCCTTGTAATCAATTTGGATTGTTTCAAAGGGTTAGGCCTTGATCTAGCTCTAGATTTTCTAGAACCCCGCATGATGGATTAAAAAATATTTTAATTTTTTTTTAGTTTGAGAAAAATTCTGCAGAAACCCCTTCAGAGTCACAAAAAGTTTAAATAAAATGGAAATTTAAATACTAAAGAAAATGAACAGGACACAAAAAAAGTTGACAAAATCTCTCAAAATCTCAAGTAATCCCTCTCAAGAACATAAAGAGAACTGTAAATCTTTGTATATGAAAGCCTCCAGGACACACAACTCGACTACAAGTCCTGAAAAATTACAAAAACATCATTAAACCCAAAATTCATAAACAGTAAGCAAAATTATAATAAAAAATAATATTAAAAGACATAATAATGAAAATAATATTTGATATTGAAGAAATTATTATGGTAACCAATGAATGAAAAAAATAAAGGGAAAATCAATTTTAAAAAAAAAAACCTTTTTGCCTCGATCACATTGAAACAACTGGAATCATAAAAAAAATTGCTCTTAATGACAAAGAGAAAATAGAGAGTTGAATATAAAACGAAAAGAATCGGTAAAAGAGAAGGAATAGAGAAAGTTCAGAGGTTCCTCAACGGAACCCCAATCAGTGATTTCAAAATAAACCGAGAAGACATAAATTCATTGTTCGTCTTCTTTTAAAGACCAAATTCCTAAAAAAAAAACGCTTCAACCATCTATCAGTTCCCTTTAAACCAAGAAGAAAAAGAGAGACCAAATTACTTGTAAAAACGTTTCAACCATTACTCCGTTCTCTTTAAACCAAGAAGAAAAAGAGTATCAAATGGTGAGTTACACACTAATATCGAACAAAATATAACATAAAAAGGTCCACAAATCTATGGTCAAGATTTTATGTTCTATTCTTTAAAAAAAACATATGTTCTATAACAGCCAAATAGAAAAACATAAATGTGTTAATTTTTTTATCGATCTGAAATTTTGTACTTGTAACATGGGGTGAAACAAAATCAATAAAATAAAAAAACAACAAAGAAATAATGGACCTCAATACGACGCACACCATCGATTAAAACACACACAAATCTTAACACAAACACAGTAGATGCAGAACAAGACCAAGATTTTTTATTATTATTAAATTAATAATGTTACAAAGATTTAATATCAATAAATTAGTATTTTAATGAAAAATGAGTTTTTCATGGAAACATAACACACACAATAAGCACAGAGAGTTAGAGAGATAGAGAAAGGATTGAAACTTGAAAATTTAGAGTAAAGTGAAAATTTTACCCTTTCGTTTGGTTTTCTCACTAAGGTGAAAGAGACTTTTGTGTCTTTGCCTCTGTATTTCTTTCTCCCATGTCACTATCTATCTCTCAATATGTTTGCAGTTTTTCTCTCACTCTTACCGGCCCCTTGTCTCTCCTCACACTTCATTATATACCACTAGGCCCTCCATCAATTTTCCATTTTTTAATGGTTGGTCAAATAATAACCAAATTTTAGGAATTTTTTTGGGTAGGTAAAACATAAAATATTATCATTCACACTATTCATTGAATTTAAATATAGTAGTAACTTCTCAATTTTTATTTTTATTTGGAAAGAACTTCTCAATTTTAATTGTGTATTGGAAATTGATTTTTAAATATTAATATAATATTAAATAAATTAGATTTGATTTATATATAAACGCATTTTATATTTCAATGGACTTGGATTTGATTTATCTATATAAACATATTTGATCAGATATTTCAATCAATCATAATTGTTGGATCATTAAACATAGATTTCATTTATCTTGAAATATATTTGATGTTGTAAAATAATACTTTCCTATATTTAATAATATAATATTTTTAAAGAATAATATAACACTTTTTTTACTAAAATATATAAACACGCACATAATTAAATTTTATTATATAAATTTATAATTTATATATTATATTTGATATTACAATTAATCATAATCGTTACATCAGTATTTGATTTATATATAAACATACTTGAAATGGGTAAATAATATCTTCTTATTTTTATATATTATAGTTTTTGAATAAAAACATGTATATTTATATATAAATATATTTGATATTGTCACTTGATCGCAATTGTCGTATGACTCGTATCAATGTAGTTTTAATTTTTTTAAAGGTGATATTCAATTTTTATATAAATATATCTGATGGTGTTCAATAATATTTACTTATAGTTTATATATTATATTCTTTGACTGGAAATATGTACAAAAAAATTGAATTTTACTATATAAATTGATAATATAATATAATTTTAGGCATAGACTTATCCTATTAAACTTTAAGGTGATCAAGGGAAAGTAACGACATCCCAACTAGGTTGACACCCCAATGTACCCCATCATCTACCGCAGAACTCAAAATAATATTGAAAAAAGTGAAAAAGATATAAGAGGAGGGATTAGACCAAACCCCTAGAAAAACATAAGAAAAAACGGAAACAGAAAGTAAACAACCGCCTAAGGAAACATATAGCGAGACATACCACAACAGTTTGAATAACACTCCTCCTGCAAGTCAGGAGGTAACCCCAACAACCACACCGCCCCATGAACCAAATGACCCATATTAGCCAACTTATCAGCACAACAATTATCTTCGCAGAAAACATGAGAGGAAATAATTTGAATTAATCTCCGGAGCAATACAACGAGCCAACAAAAAAATATAATCAAATTAAACTATAAAAATTATACAATAAAAGAATATATTATTTTTTACCATTTTTTAAAGAAAATTATCAAGTGCATGTTTAGTATCATGATTAGTTTGTCGAAATTATTGTAAGTCCTCGTTATTTTTAAAAATTAAACTATGTAGCTTTTACAAAATCACAACAACCAACTAAAATTTCCGGAAACTCAATATCATCTTAAAGAATATAGTAAATAATAATTTTTTGTTATGTGAGATCGAATGTCTTAAGTGCATTTGTTAAGAAAGAGGTTAAAAGAAATTTTGTCTTGAATCTGCATAGTATTATTTTTGTCAATATAATAATCACACTATTTTTTATACAAACTGAAAAATAAAATGAGTTATCAAAATTTATTGGTTTTAAAATAAAAATAAAACTATAAGTATTGTTATAAAAATGCTCGGTTGATTGACACACAAAAAACGCTCGGTTGACAATATTTTCTTGCTAACCAAGAGATTGAATTCAAGAGATTAATGAGCTTCACCAAAAGATGAACCCTTCAGAAGAACACGAGTTTTAATTCATGGATGAAACACTTATTGGTCAGACTTTACTTACCTTTGAATTGAACTATGGATTATTGGGGGGTCCTTCCCTTAAAAACCAAAGTGTTAACACAAACAAAAAGAGACTATTTATTTTTTGAATAATTCAAACTATCCCACCGAAAAAATATATAATTATTTATAAAATATATTATTAAATCCTTCAAAAAAAAATATTAATAATATTTAATAAAAAATAATAATTTATAGTTTTTTTTCGAAGAGTGGTAATATGAGTGATAATACATTATTAATTTTAAACAATATTTGTAACGTATAAAATAGTAAATAGTATTTGTAAAATATATAGTAAAATATTAGAACAAAAAAATAATATAGTAAAATTAAAAATTATTTTTTTGCTAGTAGACGGATTGACAAACACTACTGAAATTCAGACACACGCAACTTTGAGGTCGTGGATTTGAACTTAAATGAAGATGTTCAACTTTCAGTATCAACATTGGGAGTTATGTTATGTCTTGTTAATTTATAAAAATTTTAAAAATAATTGTCATTATGTTATTTGTACGAAGTTTATACCTCCGTTCATTCAAGTTGTTTTTTGGGTTACTATATTATTGATATGAAGATTCTACTGTCATTTAACAGTTTTTAATCTTTATAGAAAAAACATTAGGACATACAAAGTGGACAGTTATTCCCTCTGAACCGAATATGTTCTAACGATGACAACAAAAATTGAACTCATGATTTCACAAGTTAATCAATTTCTTATCGACTTAGTCACGTTCATTCATCTAGAGGTTTTAATTTTCTTACCAATTAAACAAATTTAATGTTGGTATAAGATTCAAATTGTAATCTTATGAAAAGAAAAAATCTTATATAGAATCATGTTAAAAACCATCGGACTACTTGACCAAAAAAAAAAGAAGGAAGTTTCAAATTTCTTACCATTTTCTTTCAAAAAAAAAATAAAATCTTACCATTTAAACAAATTTAATTTTGGTATAAGATTCAAATTGTAATATTTGCTAAAAAAAAAAAAGGTTCAAATTGTAATCTGAATAAAAAATCTTATATAGAATCATGTTAAAAACCGCTAGACTATTTGAAAAAAAAACGGAATCATGTTAAAAAATGTTACCAAATTCAAAATCTTTTAATTAGGACATTTAATTTATTCTTTAATGTATTTTCATTCTTAGATACTAGCTGTCATGGGCTGTATAGCATCAAACATTGCACATACGTGAAATAAACCTGAAGATATATTACTACATGAAGAGTGATATTCGAACAATCTTTTGGTTGACAACTTTTGGGACAACTATAATTTTCCAAAAAAAAAGGTATTTACACGAAAATCAAAGTAATAGAGAGATTAAGAAAAGTAATATGAGTATGAGAGAGAAAATTGTCACAAAAATTGTCACAAAATGAATATTCAAATATCATTTCTCTTCCTACATACATATCATACCAGTCATCCTCATTCTCATTGGAGACTGCACTAGATGCACATCGGAATCCTATGTTTATGCTGGTCACGTGCGAATCTGACTTGTCAAACTGATCCGTTATGATAATCGAACGGTAAATTGATAGACGGTGAAATACACGTGCGTATAGAGTGAATGAGTGAGACAACATAGACTTCTTCCGTTTTCAAATAAATTTCGTATTTTTATAAGAAATGATATTTGTACAACCATTTTTGTACAACTTTCTCTCTCATACTCACATTATCTTTTTATTCTCTCTCTTCCTTTTTCTCTCTCCATTATTTTTGACCAATGAAAAGAGAGAACAACAAGGTTGTCCCAAAAGTTCTACTAAAATAGTTGTTCAAATATCATTGCTCTTTTTATAATGTGTATTATTCACGTAATTTATTTTCAATATATTATTTAAATAATAAATAAATATAAATGTTGTTCAATTTTTGATAAAGAAATAAAAATACTCCATTCGGTCTCAAATGTAAGAAACTTTTCACTTTATAGATTCATTTAATAAATGGTGTATGTGGTCTTCATTATGGACCACATACATCGTTTATTGAATGAATCTAAAAAGTGAAAAGTTTCTTACATTTGAGACCGGAGGGAGTATTGTTCAATTTGCTCAATGAATATTTTTAAATATTAATTTTTTAATTATAGATACTTAAATATATTAAGGGAAATGTCAACGAGTGCCCCTCTTTAAGACCTTTAAAAGGTAACTTTTTTTGAAAAGTTATGCAATCAATGCATTGGAAATTGAAACATTTGACTTTTTTTATGGAATAATTTCTCCTTTTAGAATGCTTAAAGAGTGCCCTGGGGGCACTCGTTAACAACACCCATATATTAATAGTCAAAATTATGTATTAACATGTGTGAGTAATTAAATTTAGGAGCTATAAAGAGTCGTACTTCTCTCCTTCTCAAACCTTAGTTGTCGCCCTTTTCTTCTTTTTGTTAGAGGGTGATTTAGGGTCAATTTTCCGAGTTCCTTCTATCCTGATTGAATAAGTGATTTCCACATATTTTCAGTTTTCTTTCGTTTGTTTTTGTGATTTTGTCATCTTTGCACGACTCTGTTTGTTTTGATTTCCCGTCTTTGTGCGGTGTGTTTTTGATTTCCCGTCTTAGTGCGATGTTTATTTGATTCAGGTTGAAAGATTAACTTTGAGCAAGTGCAGATCCGATCAATGATTTTAGTGTCGTCAACGTTGCAGATCTGGAGACATGAGTATTTCGGAGACTTGAATACAATCATATTTGTAGGCATAAGTACTTTGCCGTTTTATGCTATCAACATGGATGTTGTGAGTTTGTTCACAGATTCATCCTTTTTGTTTTTAACGAATTTGGATTTGTATTGTATCGATGTACTATATCAATTTGAATGAATGAATATCGTTTATTTTTGTTAAAAAAAAGTGTAATTGGCTACGACCTATATTTAGAAACAGAGTGAGTACTACACAGTAATAATAAAGATCGTTGGTGATATTGCTATTTAGAATAAATGTCGTCAGCGAGCCTAGTTCTTCAAGTAAAATAAAAGGTACTACCTTTGTCTCTACTATAAATCTCTTTTTGTTCTTAAAAAAAAAAAAAAATCTCTTTTCGTCAAATGACGGAATTAAGAATGTAAGTATCAATATTAAATTTGTTTATACTTACTATTGTTTTTATAATTTTATCTTTTAGAAGAGAAATGATTAGTTTATGTTTTCAACATAATAGTATTAAGGCAAAATTACACAATGCGTCCTTTAACTTGATTTTAGATAACACTTTCCTTTATCTTATTTTTTCCCCAATTTAATCTCTTAGGTAACACTTTTGTCCTTCATCTTTTTCTTTTTCTGATTTAGTTTTTTATGTTATAAAATGTCGACATTGTAGTCCCTTTTTATTGAAACAAAATATAAAAAAATATAAAAAAAATTGATAAAAAATTCATCTAACTCTTAAGCAAACTCAAATCTTCATCATACAAACATAAAAACTCAAATTTCATTAAAAAGACCGCATAAAAAAGGATAACAATGTTGATATTTTATAACATAGAAGTATGTTGGTAAACAAATAATTAATATTGTTGAAAATACCAAATAAATCTCATAAAAAGGAGCAATTTTTTTTCTTTACAACATGTTCTTTATATTTGGAGAAGATGGTGGTAACCTATTAGTAGTAACTAACATTTTATCAAAAAGAAAACCTAAATCATTTTTTTAGAGAAATAATAATGTTTATTTTTTTTTATAAAATACGAGAACATAAATAAGCAAGGAATTTGAAATTCGAATTCTGATCAATGTATATATTCCATTCTGTCATTATTAAAAGTAAAAAGTGATTTTTTAGATTCATTGAATAATCGATGTATATGATCTATAATATAAACCATATACATTAATTATCTAATGAATATAAAAAGTTATTTTTTGCTTAAAATAGTGATTGCAGAAAGTATAATGAAATGTTCCTAACAATTGAATTAAACCTACGTACATAATACGAGAAATAATTACTTTCAATATATATTAAAAAATCTAACACATGCTCTTAAAGAAGTCTAAAATAGAATATATATATATATATATATATATATATATATATATATATATATATAT